>WFLX010108242.1_pt1 | contig 12430 bp, 14 predicted proteins | sample 4967041 | NCBI WGS metagenome assembly WFLX01 (sample SAMN12857096, study PRJNA449069) | gut metagenome | isolation source: stool from male and female vole | host: Microtus ochrogaster | place: USA:Florida | collected 2017 | reverse complement strand
TAAGNCATGAATACTGAAAGAATTTAATTCGGACTATTTTATGAAAAAGCTNATACTCCTGNCAATTACATTGATGACAAGCATGATTACAATAGANTCTCANAATATNNCAAACTTAAACACCTACACTTCGCTCGCTCCCGCCGAGCAACTCCTTTTAACCGCTGAATGGGACAAAGTATTCCCTAAAAGCGAAAAAGTGGACCATCGCAAAGTCACGTTCGTCAATCGCTACGGAATCACTCTTGCCGCCGATATGTATATACCCCGAAATGGCGGTGAAAAATTTCCGGCTATCGCAGTGAGCGGTCCGTTTGGCGCCGTAAAAGAGCAGTCAAGCGGGCTCTACGCCCAGCAACTTGCCGAACGCGGATTTCTCACAATCGCTTTTGACCCGTCGTTCACCGGAGAAAGCGGTGGAGAACCGCGACGCGTCGCATCGCCCGACATAAATGTGGAAGATTTTTCAGCTGCCGTCGATTTCCTTTCCGTACAGCCCAATGTCGATGCCGACAGGATAGGAATTCTCGGTATATGCGGCTGGGGCGGCATAGCCATTCAAGCTGCCATTAACGATCCGCGCATAAAAGCCACAGTAGCATCCACGATGTATGACATGACTCGAGTAAACGCCAACGGATATTTCGACGCNGACAATTCCAAAGAAAAGCGCAACGCCAACCGAAAAGCTCTTGCAAGCCGCCGCACGGAGGACTATCGTACGGGCTCATATCAACGAGCCGGCGGAGTTATCGACCCTCTGCCTGATGACGCGCCACAGTTTGTAAAAGATTACTACGCCTATTATAAAACTCCGAGAGGCTACCACGAGCGTTCAGGCAACTCCAACGACGGCTGGAACACAACCTCAGTCATGCCGTTCATGAACTTCAAGTTCTTTGAATATGCCGGCGAACTTGAAAATGCCGTCCTCATTGTTCATGGAGAGAACGCCCATTCACGTTATTTCGGCGAGGACACTTTCAAGCTTCTTCATGGAGACAACAAGGAACTTCTAATTGTTGCCGACGCATCCCACTGCGACCTATATGACAATCTTGACAAAATTCCAATGAATCAGATTGCCGCATTTTTCTTAACATGGATGCCTGAGAAAAAATAATAATCATGACTACAGCCGAATTTATCAAAATAATGGACTCCGGAGAAAATATCTCCGGAGGTTCTCCCGTTCATGCCAAGATGCACGAACTTAGCCAGGAAGCTATCAGAATCACAATGGAGATAAACAACGCCTACCACAATCATGACGAGATTATTGAACTGATGTCGGAATTGACCGGCATTAAAATCCATGAAAGTTTCGGGTTGTTCCCTCCATTTTACACTGACTGCGGCAAAAATCTCCACATAGGAAAACGGGTATTCATCAACGCCGGCTGCAAATTCCAGGATCAGGGCGGCATTACAATCGGCGACGATGTGCTGATTGGTCACAACTGCGTCATAGCGACACTTAATCATGCGATGGATCCCGATCGACGAGCCGACATGATTCCNGCTCCGGTCAGNATAGGAAACAAAGTGTGGGTTGGAGCGAATGCCACGATTCTGCAAGGTGTCACAATAGGCGACGGAGCGATAATCGCTGCCGGAGCAGTTGTAAACAAAGACGTACCACCTCGCGCTATCGTCGGCGGAGTACCGGCACGCATCATCAAGACAATTTAACAAATGAAAAAATTCACCGCTCTCATATTATTCTTATTACTTCCTTTCATGATCAAGGCTCAAACAAGGATAATCCTATCGGCAGGAAATAAATCCATGACTGCGACATTGACCGCCAACAGCGCTACCGAGACTTTGACCGCAATGCTCTCCGAAGCTCCGGTAACAATCATGATGGAAGATTATGGCGGATTTGAAAAGGTTGGCGAGCTTCCACGCGCACTCCCTACGTCAAACAGCCAGATTACAACTGTTCCGGGAGATATAATGTTATATCAAGGAAATAATATAGTTATTTTTTACGCATCAAATTCATGGAGCTATACACGACTTGGAAAAATAGATGGAGCCACCGCTACAAATCTTCAGGAATTTCTCGGTAATGGAGATGTTTCGTTGACTCTATCCCTTAGTTCGAATGCCGACGTGCCACTCTTCCAATATGACAAGGTTGACAATGAAAAAATATATGACCTTGAAGGACGTTTGATAACATCCCGCCCCATTCCTCCCGGCATATATGTCGTAAACGGGAAAAAGCGCTTGATAAAATAATATTCAGTCACTAATATCTTCTAACCTATGATAAAAAAATTTCTCACTACCCTATCTTTAATATGCAGCATTATGATTGGATCAGTTAACGTAACAGCCCAACAAGTGGCACCGACAACATCCGATTCCGTCTCCACCGTATACTACATCAAGAATATAACTTCGGAGAATCTTTTGAAAATATATGACGCTCTTGACAGGCACGCAACTGGAAAGGTGTGCGTCAAACTCTCATCAGGCGAAAAAGGAAATCCCAATCATCTCTCGCCTGAGCTTATCGCACCACTTGTCCAAGGACTCAACGCCACAATAGTGGAATGCAACACCGCATATCCCGGAGCCCGCACCAACGACAGCGATCACATGGAAGTGGCACGTGAACACGGCTTCACCGCTATCGCGCCTTTTCACTTGCTTGACAGCATCTCATCGACAGCCCTACCGGTCAGGGACGGGAAACACATTGACTATGCGTTAATTGGAAAAGATTGGCTTGATTTCAATTTCACAATAGTTCTATCCCATTTCAAAGGGCACCCTATGGCTGGCTTTGGCGGAGCTCTCAAAAATATAGGCATAGGGCTGCAATCAAGAGAAGGCAAAGCATGGGTTCATTCGGCGGGACAATATACTGATCCCAACAACCTTTGGGGAGCCAACATGCCTGAGCAGGATGACTTCCTTGAGACAATGGCAGAAGCCGCTAAGGCTATTACCGATTATGCCGGCAATCAAATTCTCTACATCAATGTAGCCAACAATCTTTCCGTTGACTGCGATTGCGTGGCAGATCCAGAACCTGTCAAAATGGCTGACATAGGCATCTTTGCTTCGCTTGATCCGGTTGCGGTGGATCGTGCGTGTATCGATGCTGTGCATCTTTCCAACGATCATGGAAAAGTGCATCTTGAACAACGAATCGCCGAGCGCAATGGAACGCATGTTCTTGACTACGCAGAGAAACTCGGTCTCGGAAATCAAAAATATGTGTTGGTTACAATTGAATAGACCCTATAATTAACCGTCTATTAAAAATATAAGAGCTCTATCTCAGGATAGAGCTCTTATATTTTTAATCTGATAAATCGCTAAGCCTTATGCTGCTTCAGCTGCTCGACAAAACCGTCGATCGACGCCATGCGCGACGGGATATCAATTCCCTGAGGGCAATGAGTCTTACACTCCCCACACCCTATACAATGATTGGCTTGACGCAGCTTGGGCACTTTACGGTCATACCCTATCAAAAACGCCTGGCGTGCCTTGTGGTAATTGGGATCCTGCTCTCCTTCCGGCACATTCCCTTCATTGACACACTTATTATAATGGGCGAAAATAGCAGGAATATCGAGTCCGTAAGGACATGGCATACAATACTTGCAGTCGGTACACGGCACGGTAGGATAATTCAATATCAGCTGAGCCGATGTTTCGAGCATGTTCAATTCATCGTCGCTACACGGAACAAGCGGAGAATACGTGTGAAGATTGTCTTGAAGGTGCTCCATGTAGGTCATGCCGCTAAGGACAGTCAGAATATTTTCAGGAGTACCGGCAAAACGGAACGCCCATGCAGCCACGCTGTCATCGGGACGGCGGCTCTTATAATTCTCCATTATATGATTATTGACCTGCGCAAGACGTCCACCAAGCAGCGGCTCCATGACCACAACGGGAATGCCGCGTTTGGTAAGCTCGTCATAAAGATACTCTGCGTCAGTGTTGCGCTTGTTCACCTCCTTGGCATGNCGCCAGTCGATGTAGTTCATCTGAATCTGGGCGAAATCCCATCTTATCTCCCCCTTATCCTGCATTTCAAGAAGATGGTCGAAAACCTCCACATCGCCATGATAGGAGAATCCGAGATTGCGTATGCGTCCTTTTTCACGCTCTTTCACGAGATGGTCAAGCATTCCGTTATCAATGTACCTGCCGTTCCATGCTTCCAATCCGCCCATACCGATTCCGTGCAGCAGAAGATAGTCGATGTAATCCACTTGAAGGTTCTTAAATGAATCCTCATACATCTTCATCGACTTTTCTCGGGACCACACTCCGGGAGAGAAATTGGACAGCTTCGTGGCAATGAAAAATTTATCGCGTGGATGGCGCTTCAAGGCTGTTCCGACAGCCGACTCGCTGAATCCTTTGCAATAAGCCGGCGAGGTGTCATAGTAATTCACGCCATGTTCCATAGCATAGTCTATCAGCTCATTTATCGCCTCCTGGTCGAGATCGTTTCCATCCTCAGTTTTAGCCCCGCCGGGGAGTTTTGGGAAACGCATACAGCCGTAACCGAGAATCGAAACCTTGTCGCCGGTTACTGAATTTGTGCGATATGTCATTTCTCCCGTTGCAGTCTCTCCCGATGAGATCGACTGAGGTGCTGAAACCGCTTTATCCTCCTTTTTGCCTGAGCAAGCAGCCACTGCGGCAGTAGCAGCTCCCGCGCCAATAACGCGCAGGAAATTCCGTCGGGTTATATTTAGATTTTCCTTCATAATCAATTAGTATTAGACAATACGATGACGTTTATGTCCCTCCACATATATTGCGCTGAATGGACGCACAGGACAAAGATTCTCACACGCGCCACATCCTATACAGCGCTCCGTGTTCACTGCCGGCACTTTCGGAGAGTTCTCGTCGGCAGGATCCAGAGCGACCATAGCTATCGCGCCAACCGGACAATGGCGGGAGCAGTTGCCACACGACACCCCCTCGGTGGCTGCTATACAGCTATCCTTAATCCACACCGCATGTCCCACCTGTATGCTGCTCTTGTCAGCTGCGTCGATGGGCTCAATAGCTCCGGCAGGACACACTTGCGAACAGTTGTTGCATTCAGGACGGCAATACCCGCGCTCATAGCTCACTTCAGGCAACATAAACGTCGAAGCGTCGGTCGACGGTCTCAACACCCCGTTAGGACAATTGCTGACACAAAGCTGACACGAAACGCACTTTCTTGTGAAGTTGTCGTAACTGTGGCTGCCCGGAGGGGTTACCGGAGTTTTTCTGACAGGCTTCTTTTTGTCGATAATTTCGGCAAGGGCTCCATCGGTTATCTTGTCTTCCGCTTTCAATGCTGCTCCTGCCACAAGAAGGGCTCCCACGGTCAACGCCTTCCTTCGTCCTTCGTCGACCGCTTTACCTTCAGAATGAGCGTTAGAAGCATTTTTCACGGGATGAGTGTAGGAAATAGCGTTCACGCTACAGTTTTCAAGACAGTTCATACAGGAAACGCATCGGGTGTAATCGATACGGTGATTTTTGGTGTCGATACACGAAGCTTTGCACAATTTCCCGCATTTGCCGCAATTGACACATTTCGATGTGTCAATCACCGGTTTAAGCCAGGAGAATTGCGACAAGTATCCCAGAATCGTGCCAACGGGACATATCGAATTGCAATAAATACGTCCGCCGAACCATGCCATCAGCCCAACTACAAGCAAGGTTACTGACGCTACGATTATAAGCGAAACCGAAACATAATTTTCGACATGATAGAAATTGTAGACATCTTCATCCTGACGATCGGCAATCATGTTGTTGACATCAACATACAGCGGTTTCACCAATGAGTTCATGATGCGCCCGAATTCACTGTAAGGCTCTATAAACGATGCTATGCGCATAAAGCCGAAAATCACGAGGACGACAAACAATGCAAGCACCCCGATACGCGCCCATGTCAACGGATTGGTATAGCGAAATCTGCGCTTACCGCCAAAAAGATCATGAATCCACGAGATGAAATCCTGCATCACTCCGAGCGGACACAGCACGGAGCAATACACTCGTCCCAAAATAAGCGAAATCACCAACAACGTGACAAGGACAACAATATTAAATGACAAAACAGCGGGCATAAACTGCCATTTTGCCAACCATCCCCAATGGGACAATGCCGTAGAAGTGAAATCAAGAAATAACGCCGAGATAGCGATAATGCATATCGCAGCCAAGATAATGCGTAGTCGTTTTAACATTACTGATTCTATTGCAAGTTTATTATCTGCAAATATAGCGATTATGGCAGGATAAAACCATTACATTAACATTAATTTAGAGCATTGGAAATCATGAGCAGTTTATATTTTGGTCATTAATGGAAAAATGATTATTTTCGCATAACCAATATCAGTTATGCGTCACTTCACTCCATTCTCACTAAACATCAAGGGACACCTGTTGCAGTGTGACCGCCCCCAAGTAATGGGTATCATCAACGTCACTCCCGACTCGTTCTATTCAGCATCCCGAACTGAGCGAAGCGCCGATGTCAAGGCTCGCGCGGAAGAGATGATCGCCGCAGGAGTCGACATGATCGATATAGGCGCATATTCTTCCCGCCCCGGAGCTGAAGAAGTATCGGTAGCCGAAGAGCTGTCCCGGCTCCAATGCGGCATAGAGGCAGTGAGAGCAGCCGCTCCGCTAATCCCGATAAGCATCGACACGTTCCGAGCCGAAGTTGCGGAAAAAGCTATTTTGGAAATGGGCGCCGACATTATAAATGATATTTCAGGCGGTAGCCTTGATTCCAAAATGGAGGAAACAGTTGTAAAACTAAATGTTCCGTATATCCTGATGCACATGCGCGGCACACCGGCGACGATGAGCGCCATGACTGAATATGACGACGTGACAGCCGATGTGCTTGCCGATCTTGGAGAAAAGCTCAATCGATTGTCGCTCGCAGGAGTGAACGACATAATCGTGGATCCCGGATTCGGATTCGCAAAAACAATCGATCAAAATTACGAGCTGCTGCGCAATCTTGAGCTGTTTCACATTTTCGAACGCCCCATTCTGGTAGGCGTTTCACGAAAATCCATGATCTACCGCGCGCTCGACACCACCCCGCAGAACGCCTTGACCGGCACTATCGCCATCAACACCATCGCGCTGCTCAACGGAGCCTCAATCCTCCGCGTTCATGACGTTAAAGAAGCGGTCGACACTGTAAAAATTGTAAAACTGACTTATCCTGATTTGTAACCATGGCTCCATTCGGCATAAAAGACGCTCTCGACATTCTAATTGTGGCAATGCTGCTCTATTACCTTTATAAAATCATGAAGGAATCGGGCACCATAAACATTTTCTTCGGAGTCCTTGCTTTCATAATCGTGTGGGTGGTGGCTTCCGAGATATTTGAAATGCGTCTCATCGGAACAATCCTTGACAAAGTGATGTCAATAGGGCTAATAATCCTTGTCATCCTCTTCCAGGACCAAATCAAGCGTTTTCTTGTGGAGCTCGGTAATCACAACCGATGGAGATTCCTGCGCAATCTTTTCCGGCATCACCGCTCGGGAACGTCAAAAGACGAGGATCACCGCAAGTGGGTGATGCCGATTGTCTATGCATGCATGTCGATGTCCAAGTCAAAAACCGGAGCGCTGATAGTGATTGAACAGTCAATACCGCTTGAACACTATGAAAAGACAGGCGACATGATTGACGCCACCATAAACTCGCGTCTCATTGAAAATATATTTTTCAAGAACTCCCCCCTGCATGACGGAGCCCTCATCATAGCACACGACCGCATGAAAGCCGCAGGGTGCATTCTGCCTGTAAGCCACGACACCAACATTCCCCGATCAATGGGATTGCGCCACCGATCGGCATTGGGAATAAGCCAAGCCACCGACGCGGCGGCGATAGTGGTAAGCGAAGAAACAGGGAATATATCCTATGCCCACAAAGGTAAAATAACCTCGCGGCTGTCGTCAACCGATCTTGAGCACCGGTTGTCAAGACTCATCCCCGACGAATAGGAAGGGGAAAGCGTTATTTTTTATTGCCATTTTTCACCTTGTCGCAGGTATCGGTGCAGTTGTCGCTCAAAAGACAACTTCCACACACAGGATTACGCGACCTGTCTTTCTTGAAATTCTTAAAACGCCGGGCACGTATAACGAAAAACAAACAAGCGCATACGATTATCAATCCCACCCAAATCCATTGTAGGAAAAATTCAGTAGTTGTCCAGCAAAATATCACTTTATAAAATCTTTAATGATTAAAAACTCGTGTTCAAAATTAGGAGTAAATATATCTTTACCTATAGCACTTTCAATTTCAGATAGTTCCCAGAAACGCCCTTCGGAAATTTCCGAAGGATCAGGTTCTATGTCATATCCATCCTTAACATAAACAAAGAACGGATTAATTAGTTCACTCTCCCTGTCAGAATTATATCTGTAGGCAGGAAGTCTCACCGGCTCAAAGCCCGTCAACCCCAGTTCTTCCGAAGCTTCACGGAAAAGAGCGGCGACAACCTCCTCGCCATAGTCCACATGACCGCCCACCGCAGTGTCCCATTTTCCGGGTTGTATATCCTTGTCGAGCGATCGTTTCTGAAGATAAAGACCTCCATGCTCGTTAATCACGTGAAGATGGACTACCGGATGAAGCAGATGGCTGCCGCTGTGACACTCGCCCCGAGTAGCTTTCCCAATAACAACACCGTTGTCATCGACAACAGGAAATAGCTCGGATGAATTAACTCCCATATTTTTTCTTAATATAATTAGCGACCTTGGCAGGCGTTAAATCACTGCCGCATTCTGAAAAATCGATTCTCAATGAGCAGCCGTCACGGAAACAACTGCATCCGTAAGCCGTATTCCCTTTTAAAATGTGACCTTTGCCACACACCGGGCACTTCACATCGTCCAGTTTACGGACTCGCGGAGCGCGAGGCTTCTTCTCCGACGCTTCTTTACCGGATTTCCCCTCAGCTTTTCTATCAACCTTCTGCTCAACTTCGATGTGACGCGATGAATTATCGCTCAACACGTTGATAACAATATCTCCAATCAGAGTCTTTAGTTCGGCGATAAATTCGGCAGCCGAGAACTCACCCCTCTCTATGCGTCTCAACTTATTTTCCCACAATCCGGTGAGCTTCGCGCTTTTCAAAAGTTCTTCGTTGATAGTGGCGATAAGGTCGATTCCCGCTTGCGACGCCCGTATATTCTTTTTGTCGCGATATATGTACCTGCGCCGGAAAAGAGTCTCGATAATCGCAGCCCTTGTCGAAGGGCGACCTATTCCATTCTCCTTCATCGCTTCGCGAAGCTCCTCGTCGTCAACCGTCTTTCCTGCCGATTCCATCGCCCTAAGCAAGGTTCCTTCGGTATAAAGTTTAGGCGGCTGAGTCTGCTTTTTAAGCAGCGAAGGTTCGTGGGATCCTGACTCGCCGACTGCAAATGGCGGCAGGATGCCCTCTTCCGCATTGTCACCGTCATTATCTTTGGCGGCATATATCGATCTCCATCCCGGCTCGACAATCACTTTTCCCGATGCCTTGAATCCCACCGAATCGACTTCTCCCAGCACAGTTGTGGATTGAAAAACGCAATCGGGATAAAACGCTCCGATAAAACGCAACGCAATCAGGTGATATAATTTCCGTTCATCCCCCACAAGCGACGATGGCGCCTGTCCAGTAGGAATAATCGCATGGTGATCGGTCACCTTGCTGTTGTCAAACACCTTTTTGGATTTCGGCAATTTGCCGGCAAGCAATGAAGCCGTCAACTGAGCATAAGGCGTCATTTGCTTCAATATCACCGGCACTTTCGGATAGATGTCTTCGCTAAGATAAGTCGTGTCGACGCGCGGATAGGTCGTGACCTTTTTCTCATACAACGACTGGATGAGCCTCAATGTGTCATCGGCAGTCCAACCCCATTTCTTGTTACACTCCACTTGAAGCGAAGTCAGGTCGAAAAGACGAGGAGGAGCCTCGCGCCCTTTCTTCTCCGACACGTCGGTAATGACCATCGGCTTGCCCTTTATAAGCCCAAGAGCAGCCATTGCATCCCCCTCTGTAGCAAAACGCCCCGAAGTGGCATTGAAAGTCACATCACGGTAAAGTGTTTTCAACTCCCAGTAGTCTTCCGGCTTGAAATTGGCAATCTCATGATGGCGTTGAACAATCAAAGCCAAGGTAGGAGTCTGCACACGCCCTATCGACAGCACGTTGCCCGGAGCCGAATATTTCAACGAATAAAGCCTCGTGGCGTTCATTCCAAGAATCCAGTCGCCGATCGCACGCGACAGTCCGGCATAATATAGCGAATCGTAATCAGCCTCAGGTTTAAGCGACTTGAAACCCTCCCTTATCGATTCATCGGTAAGCGAGCTGATCCACAATCGCTTCACAGGACAGTGGATATCGGCTTTTTGCATCACCCATCGCTGAATGAGCTCACCCTCCTGCCCGGCATCACCGCAGTTGATCACTTCGTCAGCTTCGCCTATCAGTGTCTTTATTATATTAAACTGCTTCTCAATTCCCTTATCGGCTATTACTTTGATGCCGAATCGCTGAGGGATCATGGGCAACGCTCCCAGCGACCATCGCTTCCACAATTCCGTATAGTCAGCCGGCTCCTTCAGGGTGCAAAGATGCCCGAAAGTCCAGGTTACCCGATAATCCGGACCCTCATAATATCCGTCGCAACGCTTCGACGCGCCAAGTATCGCCGCTATATCTTTAGCGACACTCGGTTTCTCGGTAATACACAGTTTCAANTCGGCAACAGTTATTTTGAAAACTTACTGGTATCAACTCCTCGCGCAGTCTCGATAATCAGCGTCCCCGATTTAACCGGCTTCATCGCCTTGAAGTCGACTTCAATTGAAATCACCCCGTCATCTTCCCATTGGAACCAACGCTCGAAATCTATACCGTCGATGTCCTCCGCTTTAAACGCTTCATTGCCTACTCTCATCTCCACGCGGTTGATTTTTTGTGANGTATGNGGTCNTGCCTATCATNCTGCCATAAAGACGGGTGAGNTCCTCCCTGAAGTCAATGCTGTCGATAATAAGATTGACATGATCGGCTGCCGCGTTTTTATAATTCTTTTCAACACGGGCATTAGCAACTGAAACCGCAATTATAAGAAACAGAATTGCGAATATGAATATAACACCTCTACGGTTGGTTGTCTTTTCGGTCATGGTCACAATTAAGATTTATGTTCTTTCAATTTTGCCTCGTTCCACAGGCGGTCCATCTCNTCAAGAGAGACCTCTTTCATGCTTTTTCCGTTTTTCACAACTTGCTCCTCAACGTAATTGAACCGGCCGATGAACTTGCGATTCGCCTTTTCAAGCGCGTTTTCGGGATTTATCTTATAGAGTCGGGCGGCATTGATAAGACTGAACAACAGGTCGCCAAATTCCTCCTCAATCCTATCATCGCTTGCCGAATCGATTTCAGCTTCAACCTCGGCAATCTCCTCTTTTACCTTGTCCCAAACCTGTCGAGGGGTCTCCCAGTCAAATCCCACATTAGCTGCCTTCTCCTGAATGCGATAGGCCTTGATCAAAGCGGGAAGCGACGAAGGCACTCCGGCAAGAACTGTCCGGTTGCCACCTTTCTCTTTAAGCTTAATCTGCTCCCAGTTTTGCTCGACCTGCTTTGAATCACCCACACGGGTGTCGCCAAACACATGAGGATGGCGGAATATAAGTTTGTTATTCAACTTGGTGGCAACATCGGCTATGTCAAACGCATCCTTTTCCTCACCTATCTTGGCATAGAACAACACGTGCAGCAAAACATCGCCGAGTTCCTTGCTGATATTTTCATTATCATCCGCAAGAAGAGCTTCACACAATTCGTATGTTTCTTCAATCGTGTTAGGACGCAACGACTCGTTGGTTTGCTTGCGGTCCCACGGACATTCCTTCCGCAGAATGTCAAGAGTTTCTATCACGCGTCCGAGTGCCTCGGTCTTTTCTGACAATGAATGTTTCATGAAAATCGGTTTATTTCATGCAAAGATACTCTAAAATTCGATTATTTCATTAGGATTAAATCTAAAATTTTGCGTTTGTAATGGAACGCCGCGCTTCCCGCAATCCTTTATTCATGCAACAAGCCAGCAAATCACCTGCCCTTTTTACTGCCGACAAAACCGTCGTTTCAACACGATATTTCCACCTCTTTATATAATTTTAATCCTTGGCTGTTGACCGAATTATGGTTATTCCGGATTTTTTTCGTAACTTTGCCGAAACAAACTAACATAATATAGTTAATCTCGAATAGATGGATATCAACAAAGTCCTTTATATTTCGCAGGAAATTACGCCATACCTCCCGGCAACTCCGATGTCGGAGTTAAGCCAGAAGCTCCCTCAGGGCATC
>WFLX010048176.1_pt1 | contig 12431 bp, 6 predicted proteins | sample 4967041 | NCBI WGS metagenome assembly WFLX01 (sample SAMN12857096, study PRJNA449069) | gut metagenome | isolation source: stool from male and female vole | host: Microtus ochrogaster | place: USA:Florida | collected 2017 | reverse complement strand
GAAAAGATGGTCGGCAAGGCAAATTTCCTGTCCGTCAACGTGGATTCATGCCCTAAGATAGCTGAGAAATATGTCAAGCAATATATTCCTCAGACAACGGCCATCTTGCCCGACGGACGCACATTCGACAAAGTCGGTGAACTGTCGGAAGACGAANTGACTGCGTTTGTCGATTCTGTAGCTGCGCTCTGACCGTAAATCTCAGAAGCCTAAACTTATTATAAACGGACAGCAGAGAAAAGAGCCCTCTCTACTGTCCGTTTGACTTTAACGTTACAACCGATTTCACTCCATCCTTTTCACTTCATCAACATCCGGGAGGGCATGGATATCATCTATTATCTCATGCAACTCTTTTGCTGAATGAACGCCNAATGAAATCGTCACAGTTGATATGTCATCTACTGTTTCGGTCGATATGGAATTGATTGACAAGCCGAGCCTATTGGTGATAGTATCTACCAGATCAACAAAGAGATGAAACCTATCAATGGCTCTGACAACTATCGTCACAGGATATAGGGTGTCATCGGGAGTGAAATCGACGGCAACAATGCTGTCGCCCTTCTGAGAGGCCAGACTTATAGCGTCTTTACAGTCGCGCTTGTGGAGCGTGATCGGTTCGCCNTCTTCTTCAGACCGGAATCCAACTACCTCCTCNCCCGGAATAGGTTTACACAAGTGACAACGGTGATACTGGGGTTTGGGNAGCGAATCGAGATATTCCCTGATCTCTTTCTTGGCTTTATAAGAAACACACGCGTCGAGCCAATCAGGCTTCGGATGGCTCGCCGGATCGGTAAATATCTCGACAACATCACCTCGGCGTAAAGGAGATTTAATGGTTGCGAGGAAGCCATTAACGCGGGCATATTTGGCGTGAGTAGCCATTTCAGGACTTACTTCGTAGGCAAAGTCGATTATCGTGGACTTNTGCGGCAATATCACAGGGTCGCCGGTAGGTGTGAAAGTCATGATATCGTCGTTGTAGAATGACGACACAACTTTCTCGATAAAGTTTGTTCCGTCGGATCCTTGTTCGGCAATATCCCGCAATACTCCCCTGAATTTCTCTATCCATCGGGCAATAGTATCTTCGTCGGCTGCTCTCTCGGCAACACATCCCAGTTGAGACGCCCTTACCATGCGTTCGGAGCTGATGTGCACCTCCTGCCATCGGCCGAAATCGGCAAGCAATTTCACATGGAAGCTCTGATAGCCATTTTCTTTCGGGGCATCAATATAATTGATTATACCTCCCGGTTTCTCCATGAAGTGGTCGGTCAGCACGGAATATATCTTGAGAGCCATATCTTTTTCCTTCATCCCCTCAGGGGTTCGGAAAATCACATCCGTAAAATGGCGGTACTTGAGGTGATTGAAATCATCTCCATACTTGTGCATCTTACGCCAGATGCTATAGGGTTCGCGATATTCTACATTAACCTCAGCCTTTATCCCGGCATCGCGCAACACTTTCCTTATCTGGTCTGCAAACCTGCTCAGCCTCACAGACTGGGCTGCTTCATCATCGGAAATCATCTTGCGCAGCTCCTCGTATTCTTGAGGACACCGGAAACGGAAACTCAGATTCTCAAGCTCTGTCTTTACCTTATAGAGCCCAAGACGGGTTGCAAGAGGGGCATAAAAATAATCTGTCTCGCCGGCAATTTTCATCTGTTTGTCCGGCCGCATTGAAGAGAGCGTCCTCATGTTATGAAGACGGTCGGCCAGCTTTACAAGAAGCGCACGAATATCATATTTTACCGACATGAGCATCTGGCGGTAGTTGTCGACTTGTTTCGACTCGTCATAATGCTTTTTCTTCTGCTTTGTAACGACATTAACGAGAAAAGCGATATCATCTCCAAACCGATCTCGAATCTCTTCGATCGTGTGATCCGTGTCCTCCACCACATCATGAAGGAAACAGGCTATCACGGGATTCACACCAAGCATAAGTTCTTCAGCGGCGATAGTCGCAACTGCAATCGGGTGAAGGATATATGGCTCACCGGTCTTACGCTTCTGGTTTTTGTGAGCTTCGCGCGCAAATTCAAATGCTTCTCGCAAAAGAGCCATCTCCTTGGGGGAGACCCGTCTGGCCATGACCTGAAAGACATAGTCAGCCCGCTGCTGAATGATATCGGCGTAATCGTCGTGTCGCATAAGCTATACTTTTATAGTGAATTGAGGATGGAAAGACGCTTGAGGCCTTCAGCAAGTGCCGACCGGGGACAGGCGAAATTCATGCGGATGAATCCATCGCCACCCTGTCCGAAAATATTGCCGGGGCTTATCATGAGCCTCGCCTCGCGAAGTAGCAAATCGTAGATCTGCTCGGATCCAAGTCCGGTAGCCCGGCAATCGATCCAAGCAAGATAAGTCGACTGCAGTGGAGTGACTTTAAAATCCGGCATCTCGGCACACATCCAGTCCTGAAGATATTTGAAATTGTCATCAAGATAGCTACGGAGTGCATTAAGCCAAGGAGCACCTTCTGAATATGCCGCTATAGTGGCTATTACCCCGAATGGATTGACATCGCATACCTCATTGTCGTTTATCGCTCTATCAATGCGTTGTCTTATCTCACTGTCCGGAGCAACAATATTGGCAATCTGCAGCCCTGCTATGTTGAAGGCTTTGGTTGGAGCTACGCAAACAACGGACTTGTTTGCCGTCTCCGTATCCACNGTTGCGGCCCANGGATTATATNCTATGCCGGAGCGTGTCAGTTCGCAGTGGATCTCGTCGCTCNCCACTGTTACCCCGTGGCGGTTGCAAATATCCGCTACACGACGTATCTCCTCCACACTCCATACCCTTCCGGTCGGATTATGAGGATTGCAGAATATAAGCAGTTTTGCTGCAGGATCAGAAGCAAGATCCTCAAGATTTTCAAAATCTATCGAATAACTGCCGTCAGGGTTANGCAACAACTGATTGGCAGCGAGCACGCAGCCATTNTTCCGTATCGANGAGAAGAAACAGTTGAAAGCCGGGGTCTGAGTAATAACTTTATCACCGGGCTTACATAGGGCTTTAATTATTGCCGAGATGGCAGGTACCACACCGGATGTATAGATGATATCATTTTTTGTGAAGCGGTATCCATGTCTGGATTCAAACCAACCGGTGACCGCATTGTAATATTCGTCAGGCACCCGGGTATAACCGAATATACCCTGCTCTACCCTCTGCTTCAGAGCCTCGATAATCTCGGGAGCCGTCTTAAAATCCATATCGGCAACCCACATNGGCAGCACGTCGGCATCCGCAGGCGTATCCCACTTATATGAGCAGGTGCCTCGGCGGTTTAAGGGTGTGTCAAAGTCAAACTTCTCTCTCATCTTTGAGTCTCGATTATTGTGCAGTCGGCCGGAGCCTTGATATTCTCGTCAAGGATGATCTCTCCGATCTTGGGAGCCTTGATCATACCCGAGCGTGGATTCTTGACACTCTTTATCTCGCTAAGTATGGTTGCCCTGAGATCACTGTACTCAAAAGCAAGATCGCAACCGGGATCAAACGTACAGTCTTCGAGAATGAGACCAGTGCAGTAGCACAGAGGCTGAGTACCTGATATATGACAGCGGACGAGCTTCAGATTCTTAGAGTGCCAGCCAAGATATTCACCGTCGAGACGGGAGTCCATGACAGTGACATCCTCACTTTCCCACAGAGCATCTTTGGTCGTTATCTCGGCATGTTGAAGCAATAGTCCTTTCACATACTGGAAAACATATTTGCTATTGGTCTTGAGCCCGTCGATCTTTATGTTGTTAGAAAACATAAACGGATATGTCCCGCCCAGCATCGTAATATTTTCGCCCTTGATATCCGAGCATCGCCAGAAAGTCTCGTCGGCATCCGTAAACGTAATGTTTTTCATGTCGATATGACTCATCTCACGAAACATCTTGGGGGAATCAAAATTAGTATCCCGTATCTTGAGATTGGAAGAGTACCAAAGGCCTGAACGCGCACCTACGGTGAAGTAGCACTTATCAATCAGGAAACGGTTGACATGCCAGAACGGATAGTTGCCCTCAAATTTACAGTCGAACGCCTCGATGTCCGAACATTCCTTTATGGCACTCTCACCTTCGGTTATCGTGACTCTTTCGAGTCGGAGATTATGGCTTTCAAACAGCGGACGTTCGCCGCCAAGTGTTACGTCAGATAATGTTTTCATACAAACTTATATATACTCGGTTATTTCTTCTGGCAAAATCCCATTACATTTAAAACAGATTAGTTGTCAAAATGCTCGCATTGATACCCTGATATTTTTCATAAAGGCCAACATTCAGTGAGTTTTGCGATCTTCGGGATGACAGAAGATCTGTAAACAGGGTTCTTGCCCGTCATTAGCTGGGATCTGTAATCGTTCAGACATGCTATGGCATATTTACCAAGGGTAAGAATAGCTGCCACATTACACATTGTCATCAGAGCCATGGTAATATCTGCCAGTCCCCAAACCAAATCGAGATCCACAACCGCTCCTGTCATAACCATAACAGTGGATGCCAGTTTGAGAATTATCACAGGAGCCTTTCGGGTGGTTATGAACCTTATATTTGCCTCTCCGTAATAGTAATTGGCAATAATGCTTGAGAATGCGAAAAAGAAGATGGCAATGGCTATGAATAATGAGCCGAGCTCAGAGCCTACCTCACTGTCGAGTGCCTGTTGAGTCAGAGTTATGCCGTTTGCACCCGAATCGAATACTCCGCTGCAAAGGATGATGAAAGCAGTGCAGGTGCAGATCAACAGCGTGTCAACAAAGACTCCAAACGACTGCAAGAGACCTTGCTTGACCGGATGTGACACCGTAGCCGTAGCCGCCGCGTTGGGTGTGGAGCCCTCACCGGCCTCGTTGGAGAAGAGACCTCGCTTTACGCCCATCATGACGGCCATGCCCACTCCACCGCCCATTACACTTTCAAAGCCGAAGGCGTTGCTGACAATCATCCTTATCACATCCGGGAAATGCGATATATTCATCGCCACAACAACCAGGGCNAGAATGATGTACAGGATTGCCATGACCGGAACAATGATTTCACTNACTCGGGCTATGGTCCGGATTCCNCCCCAGATACATCCTACCGTCAGAATGGAGAGCACAATGCCCGCAATGTATGAGTCGATGCCGTATGGCTTGACAGCAAGCGCTATCGTATTAGACTGAACTGAATTAAAAGCAAGAGCAAAAGTCAGGGTAATCAATACGGCAAACGTAACAGCCCACGCCCGGCTTCCTGTTCCCTTGAATATATAATAAGCCGGTCCTCCGATAAACGAATGATCGCCTCGGACCTTGAATAATTGCGCCAGCGTTGACTCGACAAAAGCGTTCGCACTTCCGAGCAATGCAATCACCCACATCCAGAAAATCGAGCCGGGTCCACCGAGAGCTATTGCGGTAGCAACACCGGCAAGATTTCCCGTGCCTACGCGGGATGCCACCGATACAGCAAAAGCCTGAAATGAGCTCACACGAGCTGAGTGAGGAACGACCGACGACAGTTCAGGTTCCTTTCGTTCAGCTACCTCTTCCTGCCGGATGCCCGATCTGACGAGTAGTCGCCACATTTCAGGAATATACCGGAACTGCACGCCACGCGACAAGATCGTGAAGTATATTGCGGAGGCAAGCAGGAGTCCTATCATTATATAGGACCACAGAAAGTCATTGATGTGATTTATTATGTCAGTCATTCGTTACTTTTTCTTTTTGTGCGCCTGTATCAGGCTGTTTATCATTTTTCTTGCGTCGGAGAGCCTTAAGCCAGGAGTTGAATGAATCGAAATCTTTCCGGAAAACTATNCCGACACCCTGAGTTGTCAGAGCGTTCTTAACATAGAAGTTCTGATCGTTATAGCGATTGTAGGCTTTCAGACGCAGAGTNCCNGAGTTATTGAGGAGATACTCCAGATCGAAATCTCCTATAAAAGTGTTGTTGTTTAGGCTCTTGTCTCTATAGCCGAAGTTGCCGTTGAATAGCAACCGATTGTTCAGAAGCGAAGATGACAATGCCAGATCAAATTCCACATCGGAGAAGTCTCCACGATCCGACCTCAGATTTGGTGCAATCGTCCAGTTCTCGGCGAGCGACCCAAGAAGATTGCTCATTTGTGATGATATGGTAGATGACGCGACCGAAAACAGTTCATTTCCTTTAGTCGCACTCATATACTCCGGAGTGTAGAAACGGTTTAAAGCTAAAAGATAGAGCATCTGTCGAGCTCTCATCTCATCNGTCGAGACAATTGAATTGACCTTACGCTTGACATCGTCCTTAAGGGTGGGAAAAGCAAAATCGTAGGCCAGTTCAGGAGCCCGCATATCTCCCTTGACATTTATCAGGGCGTCAACCGGAACAGTGGTGCGGGTCAGTTCGGGATCGTCAAGAAACGATTCGTCAAGATCCGACAGATTCGCTGTCAGTCGGTAGGCAGCCTCTATATCAAGCTGGGCGGCGTAGGGATCGCCTGTAAACCGGATNGTGCTTCCAGGATTTATGCGGAAATCCTTTCTGATAATGTCCTGAAAGGTAAAATTATAAGTGCCGTTGTCGAGTGTATAGTCACCTCTGAGACCAAGATCTTCCGAGGCNCTGTTGTAAGTCATCGTAAGAGCTCCGTTACCACGNGCCTTTATGGCATCTCCACCCACAGGATCCATTACGACAGTNAGAAGCGCATCAGGATTGACTGTNACGGAGATTACCATATCATAGATACTCGAGCCTTCCTCTTCGATCTTGTTTGCAAGTGTCTTNCGAATCTCAGCTACTTCATCGGGTATGCCATTGAGAAGTGCAGCCTCCTTCATAAGATCCTGATCACCCTTATCCCTGTCGCGGAACGAGATGAAATTATAATCGTATGCCTCTTCGGCATCCGACAGAACGAAGGTGAATGATGAATGGGGCGCAGTGGTCATGGTCACGCCTATATCTATCCTTCCGGGCACTCCCTTTACGGTTGCAGACCCGTCGCCGTAGATTGTACCATACCAACGTCTGTCCGGACTGCTCGGCAGATCATAGACGAGAAGGTCATCAGCATCGGTTATCCTGAATTCAAAGCGTGGCTCATGGAAATTGGTGTGTATAAGATAACCGTTGAGCATGGCCGTGTGACCATCCCGGTCCCTGAGACTAATGCCGTCAAGGTCGATATATCCCGGCATGAGATGGACCGAATCGGTAGCCCAGTAGGTGGTGCCTGTAAAGTCAAGGGCGAGCGAAAGATCCTCAGCAAATATATCACCGCTCATGTTCACGTCGTGGAATGTGCCGAACAGATGAGCATCGCCTGAGGCATAGCCATGGACGGCTGAGGCAAATGCACTCATGAATGGCTTCATGAAGCCCACTTCGATCTGATCGGCTTTGAAATCCAAGTCAATATATCCCTCCGAAGTAGGCTTGATATAGCCCGTTATAAATGAATTCTTTCCATTGGGCTGATCAACTTTTGCATCAATGTTGACAGCCGGGGTGTGAGGATCAAAAGATGCTTTGATATGAGTGTCACCCATTACCGAAAAGTTATATTTCAGTCCCCTGACAAAGAGGTCGGGTGTATAAGCTACCATCTCCGGGCCAAGAAGCCCCGAGGCATAGAGTTTGCCTGAAGCAACACCTCCAAACATAGCGTTCGGTATATTCAAGGTCTCGAAAACATAGTCCAGATCTACTTCTGCAAGGTTTATGGCGAGAGAATCGGCATGACTGGCTGTCACCGTACCGTCAATCTCGACATATTGGCCTGTGCGCCCAACCCTGAAGCCATCAACATCTATGCGGCTCTTACTTAATTCAATCCGTGAAGGACTCATTGTCCATACAGAATCGTTGAATGTAAGGGTGCTCTGATTAAAGTCTATTGTTGCCATAAGCTCCCGGTCATTGGCCGGATTATGGAATGGCNGGATGTCAAGATCAATCAATCCCGAAAAATCTCTCTCTGCATCGACCTTCCATGTCACTTTCGTTGAAAGCGAACGGATAGAATCAGCCACGAGACCGACTGCAGGCATCCCTGAAATGAGCTTAAGATCCATCATTCCGTTTTTGGTTGGCATGCGTGTAAGAGCCTCCAGTTGGAATGATGATTCGATTGCCGATATCGATATTCTGGTCGANTCGATCTCTTTCTTCCCTTGCCACAGATAAGGCGCATCAATATTNAGGCNTAATTCCTTCNGCGGCGCATTCAGGCTCANCTCAAAGTTTATGGGATAGCGTACTTGCACTGGAAGTTTAACCATACTTTCAAGAGGGGCTGTAGACAGCAACCGTCCGCTCAATGTGAATGAGTTCACAGCGGCATCCTTTTTAGATACCGGATTNATGGATTCAACTAATGAAGGCAGCGTGACCGATGCTATCTCTTTCAGATCNGGTAACAGACGATCTACATTGAGGCANCCTCTGAGAGNTGCCTTGAATATGTCCGACGAAATATTGATTTCAGGAGTCGACAGGCTGTCTTCAGGGATATTTGACCGAATCTCAATTGTCGAAAGGCTTAACTTGCGATCTGTCTCCGATTCTCCACGAGTTGCGAGCAGTATATCATGGAAAGTGATATCACCGGTAAAAGGCAGGGGNGCCCCCGCCGGTTGAAGTGCAATCTGCCCGTAAGAAGTCAACGAAAGATGCTCTTTTCCTTTCTGCAACAAATCCAGATCGTNAATCACGATCTCAAAACTACCTGATCTGGAGGCAAGGTCGGCAGTGACATCAATGTCAAGGGCAAATCCGTCGTTAGCACTCTCCACTGACGCCTCAACCACTCCCCTGTCATTCAGCACATCAATAGTTATATCGGTTAGGGAAGTTAGATCGTCATTGCGCAACGATAGATCAATGCGGGATATCAAGCCCGTTACAGATCCGGTGGGAATCTTTTCGCCCCTGGCAAAAGAAAGCGTACCCTCAAAAGATGATGACAGGAATCTCGGTAACTTGTATGGTAACCCTGATGATCGGCCAAGCGACCGCTCAACGAAAGATGCTATCTCATAGAGATTTAATCCGTCGGTATTAATGGTTCCNTTCACTTTCTCCAACCCTCGATCCTTGTNTAGACCATATTCGATCTCAGCAATGACATTNCCGGCCTCACGGCTGTCAAGATTGAAAGAAATCATTCCTGATTTCATGCTTCCTTCAGCTTGAATCTCTGCTGTGAGTGGCAACAGAAGTCCTGTAACGCTGTCTGTTGCAATACCGGGATACGGCATCAGCATTGAAGCAGAAGGGTTGACATTAAGAAGCAGACCGGGCAAAGAGATATTAGCTTTGTCAATAGAGTCATAACGCTCGATGCTCAACCCGGAGGGAGCCTCGAGAGTCACCGCTCCATTACCAACGCCTATCATTAGCTGTCCGACATTGAGTGAGTTATCACAGACCGACCCCGATAGCATGACATTGATCCGCGAATCAAGGAGATTAGCAAGCGTCACTCTGGACTCGGCCGGCAAAAGAGCATCCAGATCGGCCGGACAGATGTAGCTTCCGCCGAGAATCAAAACCTTGCCCGAAGGATTCTTGCCAAGATCAATAGTGTCAGTAAGGATAGCGATGTGAGAGCGAGGCAACGANAGATCCACGCCGGAGGAGATGACAGATGTTATAGCTCCCGAGGGTGCCGGAGCTTTTTGAAGGGTAAATCTGGAAGCAAGGTCAACCAAAGTAAGTCCTGAACGACTTTCCTCTGCCGCAAGTCTGCGGATATCTACGTTAATATTACGATCTTTCTTATTCAAGACAACCCTCAGGTCAGCCCTCAGATCATCAATAGCAATATGTGATGCATCAAAATCGCCCAAAGGCTTAGGCATCTCCGAAAGCACATCGTAGGAAACCCGGGAACGNCTGATTATAATAGTGTTAAACAGCAGATCGGGTACGCCTCCATCTCCCCCCGGTTTATTCAGTCGAGAGATTATCGGCTGGATATTCAGAGGAGCGCCGGCGCTATCACGATAAACGCGCAGATCNAGTCCTACTGCTTCGACATAATTCAAGACGATCTTCTTATGAAAAATGAAGTCGGTNAGTCCGAAGCCTGCACCCAGACGTAGTGCCTTGGCTATGGTGTCACCGTCCGAATCAGTTACGGTGACATTGCGTAGGGTAGCCTTGTTGAAAGGAGTGATTGCGAGATTGCCAACCTTAACCTCTACGCCCAACAGATCTGAGAGTCTGCGCCCTGCCTCTCCGCTTGCATAGTTCTGTACGGATGGTAAGGATAATCCTACATACAACATGGCCGGAATCGCTACTATGAGCAGCAACACCAGCACTATTATAAGTCGGAGTATCTTGTAAATCCGCGCTATCACTGTTGGGTCTCTTCTTGTTAATCAGGCGATGTCCGGGCTTGCTGGCTCCGTGCCAGCATCAGTTGCTGCTCAAGTTTATTTTTTTGCAATGACAGCATCCTTGCTTTTGAATAGATCTGCGAAGCGGCGTAAAGTTCCGCTATAGCTTTGGCCTGTTCTGAGTTCANGNNTAAATNGCGCTTGTTGCGNTCTCCGATAAAGGTNAGAGTCAGCGGTACATCAGAATTAAGAAGCACGAATCTGCCTATGGTGTCNCTCTCAGCCGGGAAAAAGGTGATGAGTTCAGCTCCCATTGTCCTGTCGTTGCGTTCGCCATCGACCGGAACAGAGGGAGTCGCAGCCTCCCCTCTTTCTTTTGCTGACACTACAACGGTGGTAGACAGAGTACCCTGTCGGGCTGAAGATATAAGATAGAAAGCTCCATCATTTGTCATTCTGGGATAGAGCCCTTCTGCCTCCGACGGGACTTTATCCGGCATGGATGCCGCAACATAATATCCGTCAAGACCTTCGGGCCCTTGCTTATATTTAATGACATCCTTCATACTCTCGATACTAACTTGCGCCTGCGCCAGAAGGCTGTCAGTTTCTTCAAGGGCACGGAGCGTCTGCAACTCTATTGCTTTGGGACGGAGTGGCATGGCGGCCCTACGGGTAGCCACTTCAGCCGGATAAGTCCGATCCAGAGAATCAAGCAGGATCAGTGCCCCTGCAGGATCTGAAGCCTCGATTGCCGCCAAAGCCTGCATATGCAACTCCTCTGCCGATTTCTTATCGCCTGAACAGGAGGCCAGAGTAAGCCCTGTGGACACTGCTGCCAACGCCATGTATTTAGTTACTTCTTTGAACATCCTTTACTCCTTTTACAGTTTTGATTTTCTTTATAATATTGTTTAGAGCCTCAGTCGTAGGCACTCCGACCACAAGATAACCGTTGAAAAGACCCGACTGCGAGTCGATCGAGATATTGCGCAACGATGATCCGTTCTCCTTATTAATAATAGAGGTGATATTGGTGACTATACCTACATCATCCTGCCCTACTACTCTCAGTGTGGCGGCAAATTGCATTCCTACTTTTCCGGACCATTTTGTCGCAATCATACGGTAGGGGTAGCGGTTACGGATATTGGCTGCATTAGGGCAATCAGTGCGATGGATTTTGATNACACCTTCCGACGAGATGAATCCGAACACCGAATCCCCGTAGATCGGATTGCAGCAGCGGGCAAGTTTATAGTTGACACCCTTGATGTTATCACCGATCACAAGAACATCGTCTGTTTGTGAGGAGTCATCGGCCACGGGTGACTGCAAGGTAAAGGTATCCGCCGATTTCACTTCAGCATCTTCACCGACTGCTTTCATCAAGGCATCATATTCCGACAGGACACGGTTAACATCAAGGGCCTCATCCGATATATCAACATAAAAATCGGTCACTGTCTTATATCCGAGTTTTTTTATAACCCGCATGAGCCATGAATNCTCGATNTNTATCNTCCTGTTTTTAAGACGGCGCTGAAGCATCTCGCGTCCCAGATCAGCCATTCTGTTTGCNCGTTCATTGAGGCTCTGACGTATCTTATTGCGTGCCTTTGACGTCACGACTATGGAAAGCCAGTCAATTTTAGGCTGCTGTTGGGCCGAGGTCATTATCTCGACCGTATCGCCACTCTTAAGTTTATAGTTGAGCTTACGNGTGCGTCCGTTGACCTTGCCTCCGGTACATGTGCATCCCAGGCCGGAATGTATATTGAAGGCAAAATCAAGTAAGGTAGCGCCCTGCGGCAGCCTGAACAGATCGCCCTTGGGAGTAAATACAAACACCTCTTTGGAATACATATCCATGCTGAGGTTCTTCATCAGCTCCGTTGGGCCGCTCTCAGCCGTTTCAAGTATCTCCCGGACATGGTTCATCCAGGTATCGAGTCCGTTTTCGCTCTTGATACCTTTATACTTNCAGTGAGCCGCNATGCCTTTTTCAGCNATCTCGTCCATCCTTCGTGTACGNATCTGCACTTCGACCCATTTGTTCTCGTGCCCCTTCACTGTA
>WFLX010325192.1_pt1 | contig 12434 bp, 8 predicted proteins | sample 4967041 | NCBI WGS metagenome assembly WFLX01 (sample SAMN12857096, study PRJNA449069) | gut metagenome | isolation source: stool from male and female vole | host: Microtus ochrogaster | place: USA:Florida | collected 2017 | reverse complement strand
CGGGGCCAGCGGGTCGTCGGTTGGGAAGTTGCAACCGCCGGCAATTATTATCCGGCCGTCGGGGAGCAGGCCGCTGAAGGCGCCGCTGACTCCGAACTCCATGCCGGGTTCAACATTCAGGTTGGTAGCTTCTGCCCGGAAGGTTGAGGCGGGGAGCGCCGATGAGTTCACCAGATTGCCGGTAGCCACCGGTTGCCAAGAGTAGCGTACAAAGCGCGGATTTTCCATATAGTTGTTGGTTAGGATTATCTGATTATCAATAATTTCGGCGGTTGCCGGCGCGAAAAAACCGTCGATTTCGGCAATTTCGAAGCCGCGAACCGCTGCGGAGTCGGCGGTGGTGAGGCCCTGGGCATGATCAAAAGTAAGAATCAGGCGCCCGGGAGCGGCAATGACGCTGCTCAGCGCGGGGCCTTCGGCCTCCAGGTTGCGGCCATAGCTGTTTTTTAGCGCCAGGCGGCCCAGGCGTTCGCCAACGGGGCGCTTGTTGCGTGGATGAACGTCGCGTGCATCGCCATAGTCGCTGCTCACGGCCATNTAGGTTTGCGGNAGNNTNNGNGCCAGCAGGCGCTGNCTGTTGCGGAAGTCGGGCCACGACGGGCGCTCGATGCTCGAAAGCTGNACGAAGTANACNGGCAGCTGCGGCGAGCGGAATTCCTCGCGCCAGCTCGANAGCANNTGCGGAAACAGCTGCTCGTGGAGCTCAACGTTGTGGGCGTTGCTTTCGCCCTGATACCAGATTACGCCGGCGAGCTGCGGACGGCCCAGGGGGCGGATGCCCGCGGCAAACAGGTAGCCGGGCAGGTAGGGGTGGAGCCCTTCTTCGCCACCGAGATTATCGCGTACGCGCCCCTGAACCCACTTTTGCAGGTAGTCGCCCTTGAGCGGGTTGCGAAGAATGCCGGGAGTGTTGAGTTCGAGGGTGTTAACGTCGATCCAGCTTTCTATGCCTGAGCCGCCGACAGCATTGGAAATCACCCCTACAGGCACTTGCAGCGAGTCNCGCANCTGCTTGGCAAAGAAGTAGNCCACGGCCGAAAAGTCGCCCGCATTNTCGGGCGAAATCGGCTCCCAGCGGCTCGNGCGGTAGTGTTTGAGCTGATTCATCAAGGCCCGGATGGAGTCAGACCATTGAACCTTGTCGGTGCGGGCAATTTCGCGCATGTTATATATGCGCAGGTCGGGGTCGGCGCTTGCGGCTATGGCCTCGGGGCCACCAATGGCGTCGCGGAGCTTGAACTCCATGTTTGACTGCCCGGAGGCGAGCCAAACNTCGCCGGCCAGGATGTCGCTGAGGCGAATCGTGTCGCCGCCGGCAGCTATCTGCATGGTGTAGGCCGGGCCGCTGACGAGCGGGGCGGTCAGCAGCTGCCACTCGCCGCGATTGTTGGCGCGGGTGCGGTAGTTGCGGCCGTCGAGGGTCAGAACCACTTCTGTGCCGGCGTTGGCCGTGCCGTCGATGCGGAGCGGGCGATTGCGCTGAACAACCATTCCCGACTGCCAGATTTCGGGCAATTGCAGGCCGCCGTAGTTGCCGGTAATCGCCTTGCGAACGGTTTCGGCCATGATGCCCGCGCCTTCAACGTTGGGGTGAACATTGTCGAAAATCAGNTCCTGGCGGTCGCGCAGCGGNGCNTCGAAGTCGATGAGCTCCACTGAAGCCGCCCGGGCTATGCGTTCGATGGCCTGCTGAATCTGCAGGCGCCAGTCGCGGGTGCCGGTTTCAAAGCGGGCGTGGCCGGCGCGCAGGGGGGTGAGGCGTGCAATAATTATGCGCACGTCGGGGTTGACGCTGCGCAGCGAGTCGATGAGTTCCATGTAGTTGCTGCAGAACTCATCTTTATAGTTCGGCCAGTTGCGCGGGTCGGTGTCGTTAACTCCCAAGTGCACAACCGCAATATCGGGCCGGAACTCCAGCGCCGCTTTCCATTCGGGCAGGCCCATGTAGGGTTTGTGGCCGTGGTTCAGGAGCGTAGCTCCGGAGTTTCCGAAGTTGCCGATTTCGTAATCGTCGCCTAAAAGCCGCTGAAGCTGAAAGGGGTAGGCATTGACCGTGCGGTCGGGCAGAAGGTAGCCGAAGGTTATTGAGTTGCCGATGCAGGCAACCTTGGTTTTGGCGCCCAGACCGAGCCATAAGGCAATAAAAACTAAAAGGGCAACTAACTTTTTCATGCAGGCNGGTTTACTTTTTAAGGATTTCGTTGATAATCATCGGCGATTTAATCAACATGCGCGGAATATGGAACGGTCCTTTGAAAATATTGCCTTTGGCCGGCTGGGCAACCGAGCCGTCGCGATGGAGATAGCCGAACCATTCGCCGAATTCGGGGTCGGGCAGGTGGTCATACATCCAGTCGGAGGCTTTTTTGTGCATTTGCAGATACTTTTCGTCGCCCGAAGCCTCGAAGGCATAAAGGGTTGCGATTACGGCCTCGGTCTGGGGCCACCAGAACTTCATGTCTTGCGAGTAATCCTGGTTGGGGAAGCCTTTGCAGTCGCGGAAGTTGATAATGCCGCCAAACTCTTCGTCCCAGCCCCAGTCCCAGCTCCAGTCGAGAATCTGCAGGGCCATTTTTGTCAGTTCGGGCTCCCAATTGCGGTATTTGGCCTCTTCGAGCAGGAACCAGGCGGTTTCGATGCAGTGGCCCGGGTTGATGGTGCGCCCGTTGAGGGTGTCGATGAGTTTGCCGTCGGGGGTCACCATTTCCAGCAGAGCCTTGTATTCGGGGTGGACAAACAGCGTGCGAATCATTTCCAGCGACTTGTCGATCTGGTCGTTGAGCGCGGGGTCGGCAATAGCCTCGCGGATGCGGGCGGCGGTGTTGATGAGAATCATCGTTACCGAGTGGCCTACGGCCTGAAGCGTAGGCAGATATTTGGGTTCCAGCATTCCGGGGGTGGCGATGAAGCGCTGAATATCTTTAAACAGCTTCAGGGCCTTTTCGGCATAGGTTTTATCGCCCGAGGCCAGCGAGTATTCGCTCATGGCTATGGCCGCAAAGCATTCGGAAAACACATAGCGGCGCTTGCGCAGCGGTTGGCCATCGGCCGTCACTTCGAAATACATGCGGCCGTCGGCCGGGTCGAAGCAGTGGGCCTCGATGAAGTCGATGCAGCTCTTGGCGAACTCCAGATATTCGGGGCGCGGGTCGAGATTGTTGTAGGCAAACGAGTAGATGAAGCCGCAGCGGCCCTGAAACCACACCGACTTGGTGGAGTCCATGAGTCGGCCTTCGCGGTCAACGCAGGTGTAAACGCCGCCGTTAACGCGGTCCCGGCCATGTTCGAGCCAGAAGGGCAGAATATTTTCGAGCGCGTCGGTGCGATAACGGTCGCTCCAACCGGTCAGATATTCGCGGTGGTTCATAGTTTGTTGCATTTTTCAAAGAAGCCGATTTCTTCGAGTTCGCGGCGCATGGCGGCTTCTTCGGCGTCGGTGATGTTGCGGAAGGGTATGCGGTTCGGACCGAGGTCGAGGCCAATCAACTTCATGATGCGCTTGCCGGCCACAATGTTACCGCGATAGCGGCAAATAACGTTGATAACCTCCTGTGCAAAGTTCTGGTGCTCGCGGGCGGCGTCGATGTCGCTGCGGTTCCAGGCGTCGATAATGGCAACGAGTTCGCGACCGTTATAGTTAGTGGTTCCGCCAATGCCGCCGCGGGCGCCGCCCATGGCCAGTGCCGGCAGAATGGTTTCGTCCTGGCCGTGGAGCATATCGAACTTGCCGTCGGCATAGAGTCGGCACTGGTTGTATTCATAAATGCTTTCGTAGGTGTATTTTATGCCGGCGAAGTTGGGCACCCGGCCGTCGACGGCCTTGAGCAGGTCGAGCATGGGCAGGTAGGCGCCGTTGAAAGCGGGAATATGATAGAAATAGAAGGGGAGCTCGGGGGCGCCGCTTGCAATTTCTTCGATGTATTTAACCAGCTCTTCAACGCGGCCGATTTTCGGGAACGGGGGAGCCATGGCGCCGATGCCCCATGCGCCGATTTCGGCGGCGTGGCGGGCGAGCTCGTGGGCATCGCGGGCGCAGCAGCTGCCAACGTGCACGATTACCTTAAAGTCTTCGGGCGCGGCCTTTACCCAGGCTTCGGCAATGGCTTTGCGCTCGTCGGTTGTGAGCATATAGCCTTCGCCCGACGAACCGTTGACAAANGCGCCTTNCAGGCCGNTTTNCTTCAGCATCTGCGCATAGGCGGGAANAGGAGCGAGGTTTATGTTGNCNTCGGCATCAAAGGGGGTNAAGGGNGCANCGNTGAGNCNAACGNTTTTTTCAAATTTCATGTTATAATGCGTTTTTTTAATTTTTTAAATTTCTTCTTGAAGTGCTTCCTGCTTCAGCAGGGCATCGTCGGCGTCATCGTGGGTCGGATGAAGCACCGTAAGCTGCAGACATAGGGCCAGCAGCAGAATGCCGCCCATAATTGCAAAGCATACACCCAAACCGACCGACTCGGTCAGCGCGCCGAGCAGCTGAGTTGTTATCGCACCCATGATTACACCCACGGAGTTCATGAAGCCATAGGCCAGGGCGCGGCGGCGCGAGCTGACGAACTGGCAGAGAATCGGCATGTTGTTGGCATCGAACATGCCGTAGCCGATGCCGAAAAACAGCCCTGCCAGAACCGACAGCCAGGCGTTGGTTGCCAGGCCGATGAATATCAGGGCCGGAATCATCATCAGCAGGCCGATGGCGCTGGTGTAGATTCGGCCGCGGATATTGCGGTGCACCCAGCGGTCGGAAATCGGTCCGCCGATAATAACGCCGATGAAGCTCGAAAGGGCTATGGTAAGGGTTGCCATCGGGCCCGCCCATTCCATTGAAATTCCAAGATTGTCGCGGAAAAGGGTCGGCAGCCAGTTTTTGGTAGCCCAGCCCGGAATCGAGTTGGTTGCGAAAACCAGCAGTATAACCCAGAATGCCGCTGTTGAGAACACGGCGGCCAGCGAGCGGACCACGCTCTCCTTATTTACCTTTGCCGGCCCGGTAGCCGGGCGCGAATGGGTTTCTTTTTCGTGGAGGAAGAATACAAGAATCAGTGCGTAGGCCAGGCCAACAACGCCGAACCAGTGGAAAGTTGCCTGCCACGACCAGGTTGTTGCAACCAGCGAGCCGAATCCGCCCAAGGCCTGACCGCAATAGAGGCCGGTCATGTGGAGGCCGACTGCCAGCGAACGGCCGGCGCCGGTAAAGTAGTCGGCAATCAGCGACAGGGCCGAGGGGATATACAGCGCCTCGCTTATGCCCATGATGCCTCGCAGCCACATGAGTTGATGAAGGCTGGTGGCATAGCCCATTGCAAGGGTAACGCCCGACCATACGCCCAGCGAGCCGACAATGAGCCATTTGCGGCTTACGCGGTCGGCAACCGCACCTGAAAAGGGCGACGCTATGCCGTAGACCCACAGAAATATGGCCATCAGCGCGCCAAAGGCTTCGGCATTGCGCAGAGCCGTTATATCATTGGCAATGTTAGATTGCATGGTTGAAAGCATCTGGCGGTCAAGATAGTTAAGCAGGGCGACCACCCATAGCAGGCCAACAACGACCCAGGGATAAATTTTTCGGTTTCTCATGATGAATGATTTTTTGACCCCACAAATTTAAAATAAATAATTCAAGTGTGCAAATTCTGTTTTTTGCAGGTCGGGGAAATTTTCGTAACTTTGCACTCATAATCATTTAATCCGATAAATTCCGTGAAACCTTCGATTCCTAAAGGCACCCGCGATTTTACGCCCGCTGAAATGGCGCGCCGAAACTATATTTTCGATACCATCCGTTCGGTNTTTAAACTNTATGGCTTCGCGCCGATCGAAACCCCTGCGATGGAAACTCTGCAGACCCTCATGGGAAAATATGGCGAGGAGGGCGATAAGCTTCTGTTTAAGATTCTGAATTCGGGCGACTTTTTGCGCGGGGTTGACCGCCAGCTGCTCGATAATCCCGAAGGGCAGATGGGCAAGCTGACCGGTCAGCTATGTGAAAAGGGTTTGCGCTACGACCTCACGGTGCCCTTTGCGCGCTTCGTGGTTATGCACCGCAACGACCTGCAGATGCCATTCAAGCGCTATCAGATTCAGCCCGTATGGCGCGCCGACCGTCCGCAAAAGGGGCGCTACCGCGAATTTTACCAGTGCGACGCCGACATCGTAGGCTCCGACTCGCTCATCAACGAGGTTGAACTGCTAACCCTTATCGACGAAGTTTTTGCCCGCCTCGGAATATCAATCACCATCAAGCTCAACAACCGCAAGGTTCTTGCCGGCATTGCCCGGCTCATCGGGTTCCCCGAAAAGATTGTTGACATTACCGTTGCAATCGATAAACTCGACAAAATNGGTATCGAGGCCGTTAATGCCGAACTGCTCGAGCGTGGTCTGACCCCCGAGGCCATAGACGCGCTGCAGCCGATTCTTAAAATCGACGGAACGGTTGGCGAGCGGCTTGACCGCCTGGCTCAGTTGCTGGCCGACGTTGACGAAGGGCGCCGTGGCGTTGNGGAATTGCGCGAAATAGTTGCCGGAGTCGAAGCCCTGGGTCTGCGCGCCAATCTCGACCTCGATGTTGCGCTGGCCCGCGGTCTCAATTACTATACGGGCGCCATTATCGAGGTGAAGGCCAACGATGTTGCTATCGGTTCCATTACCGGCGGTGGCCGCTACGATAACCTCACCGGCGTTTTCGGCATGCCCGGCCTGTCGGGCGTAGGCATCAGCTTCGGTGCCGACCGCATCTACGACGTTCTCAACCAACTTAACCTATATCCGGCTGACCTGCTGACCGGAGCTAAGGTGCTGTTTCTCAACATGGGGTCAGCCGAAGCCGCCCGCTCGCTGCAGGTTATTGCGCAGCTGCGTCGCGCCGGCATTGCCTCCGAACTCTACCCTGATTCGGCAAAAATGAAAAAACAGATGGGCTATGCCGATGCCAAGGCTATTCCCTACGTTGCCATAATCGGCGAAAGCGAACTTGCCGACGGAACCGTTACGCTGAAAAATATGTTGACCGGCGAGCAGGTTTCGCTGTCGGTTGAGGAAGTGATTGCCCGCCTGAAATAAGCCGATGAAAATCAAGCAGCGCTTCTTTACGTTCAGAAACGGTTTGCTGGCCGATATGTTGCGTAAACAGGGGGTAAGCCCTCACCGCACTATTTTCGGGCTGAATGTTATTCAACTTCGCGAAATAGCTGCCGAAACGGGCCGTAACCATGATTTGGCCAAGGAACTTTGGGCCGACACATCGGTCCGGGAGTCGCGCCTGCTTGCACCGATGATTGCCCAGCCGATAGCCGAAACCTTGGGCTGGCTCAGCGAGGTTCAGAGCGCCGAAGAGGCCGATTTGCTATGCCATTCGTTGCTGCGCCATGTTCCGGGCGCATTGGATGTTGCAGCCGGCCATATCAACGACGACCAACCGCTGGTGCAGTATGCCGCGTTGCGCCTGCTGCTGAATCTGGCGAATTCATCCGACCGGGCTCGCGGGCGCGTTGACGGGCTGCTGGCCGATTGCCGTCCGGCGAATTCAATGAACTCCGGTGTTGTTGACCAACTCCGCCAACTTTTGAGCGACTATGAAGAAAACACTCTATAGCTCGGCACTCTCTGCCGCGCGCTCCACGATTGTGGCTGCGGCGGCCCTTCCGAAAGCGCTGATCGGCTCAGGAAAAACTTCGCGTTTTCTGCGCGGACAGCGCCGGGCCATCGAGGCGGCAAGAACTTTTAAAGCCGCGGCCGAAAACTATTGGTTTCATTGTGCAAGTCTTGGCGAGTATGCTATTGCCAGGCCGTTGATGGCCGAGCTGAAGCGTCGACGCCCGGACTGCCGGATTGCCCTGACCTTCTTTTCGTCGACCGGAGTTGAGGCCCTGAAGAAGCGGATGCGGACCGTAGATGCCGACTTCGTTGGTTATCTACCGCTCGACACCCGCTCCAACGCCCGCACCCTGCTCGATATTTTCCGCCCTTCGGCCGCTCTGTTTATGGTTTCGGAATATTGGCCGAACTATCTTGAAGAACTCAAAAAACGCGAGATCCCGACATATCTGGTGTCGTGTGTGTTCACCAAGTCGGCTCCTCATTTCAACTCGTTGGTCGGTCAGGTTTTTCGCAACTCGCTGCAAGCTTATACCCGTATTTTCTGCCTGACCGAGAAATCAGTCGAGCTGTTGCGGTCGCTCGGCTATGAAAATGCAGTGGTCGAGGGTGATCCGCTTGTTGACAACGCATTGCGAGTTGCCGAAACGCCCTGGCACTCGTCCGCGCTTCAGGCCTTCTGTTCAGCGTCGCCAACGCTGATTTGCGGCTCGGTGCATAATGGCGCAGATATTAAGCTTATAGCTCCGGAAATCAATTCTCATCCCGAACGCCGCTATCTTATAGTGCCTCACGAGGTTGACCATGCGAGCCTTATGCATATAACGCAGGCGCTGGAGGTTCCGGTGCGTCTGCTTTCGGACTATGAGCCTGAAATGACCGAGCGTGTGCTTATTGTTGACTCCGTGGGGGCCTTGGCCTATCTGTATCGCCTCGGTACAATGGCCTATGTTGGCGGCGGCTTTACCCGCCAGCTCCATTCAATTCTCGAACCGGCGGTTTATGGCTTGCCTATATCGTTCGGGCCGCGTACCGACCGCAAGATTGTTGCCCGCAGGTTGCTGAAACTCGGAACCGCTACCCAAACATCTACCCCCGAGGAGTTTACCGCCTGGGCAAACCGCTATTTCAAGGCTCCAGCACGCGAACTCCAGGAAATTCGCCAGCGCACCCAGCAATTTTGTTTCCGTCAGGCCGGTGCGACAAACCGCATCCTGAATATTATTCTTGAAAGCAAAAAATGAGCCGCGAAAAACTAATTTATAATTGTGCGGTTACCCTTAGCAGGTTGCCCTGGTGGCTGCTGTATGCGTTCGCTTCGTTTGCGGCGTGGCTGATGTTTACCTTCAAAATCTATCGCTATAAGATTGTTCATAAAAATATCGGGCTTGCCTTTCCGGAAAAGTCCGACAAAGAGCGTCGGCAAATCGAGCGTGGCTTCTACCGACATTTTACAGATAATGTTATTGAAACGCTGAAATTGCTGACGGCCAGTGACCGGTCGTTGCGCCGAAAGGTGGAATTCGCCGGCTGGCAACAGCTTGAGAGTGTTGCCGAGGCCGGTCATAGCGCCGTTGTGTTTCTTGGCCACTATGGCAACTGGGAGCTCGTTCCGACTTCTGTCTGGGCTATTCCGGATGCCTTTATTAAGGGCCAGATTTACAAAGTGCCTCATAACCCGCTTGGCCATACGGTGTTGGAGCGTATACGCAACCGTTTCGGCGCCGAGAATATTCCTCAGGAACGTGCATTTTTCCGGCTGGTGCGCCAACACCGCCAGGGGTTGATGACTTGCACCGGCTTTTTGGCCGACCAGCGCCCCAATGGCCGATTTCATGCAATGACAACCTTTCTGGGACTGCCTACGGCCTACGTTACCGGGGCTGAGGAGATTGGCCGGCGTATAGATGCGGAATATTTCTATATTGACATTGAATGCGTCAGCCGCGGACGCATACGAATGACTCTGAAGCCGGTAGTTCCGGCCGACGATCCTGAATTTCCAATGACAGTAGGCTATTTACGGATGCTGGAGGCGACTATCCGTCGCGATCCCGCTCCATGGCTGTGGAGTCATAACCGCTGGGAAAATCAACTTTGAGAATTTTTCAAAGAATTTTTGTTTGCCTACGCTGAACTATCCGGAAATTTATGTAACTTTGCGAAAATTTAACAACAAGAGATGAAGATATTTAACGCCGACCAGATTCGCGAAATCGATCGCAAGACAATGGAGAATGAGGGAATCAGCTCGCTTCAGCTGATTGAACGCGTGGCCGAGGGCGTGGCCATAGAGGTTGTTAGCCGCCTCAAAGCCAATTCGCGCATTGCAATTTTTGCAGGCAGCGGAAACAATGGCGCCGATGCGTTGATGGCCGCGNTCATGCTCTATGAGCAGGGCTATAAACCCGAAGTTTTTCTATTTAATATCGGCGGCGATAAGCTTTCGGCCGATTGCTCAAGCTGTCGCGACCAATTGCTGGCGGCCTTTCCCGANGCNGACTTCACGGAAGTGGTTAAGCAGTTCAACCGCCCTCATCTCGACCGCAATTATATTGTTGTTGACGGTCTGTTCGGCAACGGTTTGCGCGAGTCGCTGAGCGGGGGCTTCCGCGAGCTGACAAAGTTTATTTCCGATAGCGGCGCAACGGTTATCAGCATCGATATTCCCAGCGGCATGTTNGTTGACTGGAACCCTAATGCGGTTGCCCGCAATATGGTTCACGCAACCGTAACGCTTGGCGTTCAGTTCCCGCATCTGGCTTTCTTCTTCGCCGAAAACGCCCCNATTGTCGGACAGTGGAAAACTATCGACATTGGCCTGAGCCCCAGAGAAATCCGTCAGACCCAGGCTGCGTTCTATATGATCGAGCGCACCGACGTCAGGCGCCTTTTGCGCCCGCGCGCTCCCTTCTCGTCAAAGGCCGACTATGGTTCGTCGATGATAGTTGCCGGCAGCTACGGAATGATGGGTGCGGCTATTCTTGCCGCTCGCGGGTGTCTGCGCTCGGGAGTGGGAAAGGTTACAGTGTTCTCGCCGCGATGCGGTTATGAGGCCGTTCAGACCGCAGTGCCCGAAGCAATGTTTGCCGCATGTAATGCCGACTTGACCATCGGCGAGATTCATGCCTCGCATCCATATTCCTCCATAGCCATCGGCCCCGGCATAGGCACAAGCGAGGTTACTACCAATGCNCTCGAAAAATTCCTTACCCTCCACGATAANCCGGTGCTTCTCGATGCCGACGCACTGAACTGCATTGCCCGGCGCCAGACTCTGCTCCACCACATACCCTCTCACTCCATTCTTACNCCNCATGCCGGCGAATTTGACCGTATTTTCGGCCAGCAGCCAAGNTCCGAAGAGCGACTGCTCAAGGCAATCGACATTGCCAAGATGCACAATATAATCATAGTTTTGAAAGGCCACTACACGGCCATTGTGCGCCCCGACGGANTGGTCTACTTNAACTCNACCGGCACTCCCGCGCTGGCTACAGCGGGCTCCGGCGACGTGCTCACAGGCATCATNGCCTCATTCATGGCCCAGGGCTATTCGCCCGAGGTAGCCGCTCTGCTGGGCGTTTACGTCCACGGTCTGGCCGGCGAACTTGCCGCCGAGGTTAACGGCACCTACGGAGTCACTGCCTCCGATATTGCATCGTCCGTCGGCCCCGCCCTCAAATCCCTCGGCTACTAACGCNTTATTATAATTATATAAATATCAAGCCCCGNTTGTTGAGAACCGGGGCTTGATNTTATCGGGGAGTTAGTTGGAATCAGAGGGCGGGACCTGCTACTACGAGGGCTTTGCCGGCGGGGTTGTTTTCGAACTTCTTGAAGTTGTTGATGAACTTTTCGGCGAGCATGGTGGCTTTCTTCTTCCATTCTTCGGGATCGGCGTAGGTGTCGCGCGGGTCGAGAATCTTGGGGTCAACGCCGGGGAGTTCGGTGGGCACGGTGAAGCCGAAGATGGGAATCTGCTTGGTGGGAGCGGTGAGGATAGCGCCGTCGAGAATAGCGTCGATGATGCCGCGGGTGTCGCGNATCGANATGCGCTTGCCGGTGCCGTTCCAGCCGGTATTTACCAGATAAGCCTTGGCACCCGATTTTTCCATTTTCTTAACGAGCTCTTCGGCATATTTGGTGGGGTGGAGGCTAAGGAATGCTGCGCCGAAGCAGGCCGAGAAGGTCGGGGTGGGTTCGGTGATGCCGCGTTCGGTGCCGGCGAGTTTCGAGGTGTAGCCGCTCAGGAAGTAATATTTGGTCTGCTCGGGNGTCAGGATGCTGACGGGGGGCAGAACGCCGTAAGCGTCGGCAGAGAGGAAGATAACGTTTTTGGCTTCCGGGCCGGCCGAGGGCTTAACGATGTTTTTGATGTGGTCGATGGGGTAGCTGACGCGGGTATTTTCGGTAACGCTCTTGTCGGCGAAGTCGATTTTGCCGTTGGCGTCAACGGTAACGTTTTCGAGCAGGGCGTCGCGGGTAATGGCGTTGAAGATGTCGGGTTCGCTTTCTTTGTCGAGGTTGATAACCTTGGCGTAGCAGCCGCCTTCGAAGTTAAACACGCCGTTGTCGTCCCAGCCGTGTTCGTCGTCGCCGATGAGCAGACGCTTNGGGTCGGTCGANAGGGTNGTTTTGCCGGTGCCGGANAGACCGAAGAANATGGCGGTGTTTTCGCCGTTCTTGTCGGTGTTNGCCGAGCAGTGCATCGAAGCCATGCCCTTGAGGGGGAGGTAGTAGTTCATGATNGAGAACATACCTTTCTTCATTTCGCCGCCATACCAGGTGTTGATGATAACCTGCATGCGTTCGGTCAGGTTGAAGGCTACGCA
>WFLX010187699.1_pt1 | contig 12435 bp, 10 predicted proteins | sample 4967041 | NCBI WGS metagenome assembly WFLX01 (sample SAMN12857096, study PRJNA449069) | gut metagenome | isolation source: stool from male and female vole | host: Microtus ochrogaster | place: USA:Florida | collected 2017 | reverse complement strand
ATTATGTTCTTCCGATCCTGGTCGGACTGATCGTGCTGGTATTTATTTTTGTGATGATGAACGCGCAGAACAGCGGCTCCAACAGCAGCAGCAACAGAATGATGAACTTCGGAAAGAGCCGTGCGCGCATGGCGACGGATACGGAGACGACATTAAAGAATGTTGCGGGACTTCAGGAGGAAAAGGAAGAACTGGAGGAGATCATTGATTTCCTAAAGGATCCTTCAAAATATACGAGGGTCGGGGCGAGGATTCCGAAGGGCGTTCTTTTGGAGGGACCGCCCGGAACCGGTAAGACGCTGCTTGCCAAGGCAGTTGCGGGAGAGGCGGGCGTGCCGTTTTTCAGTATTTCCGGTTCGGATTTTGTGGAGATGTTTGTCGGTGTCGGCGCTTCGCGCGTACGTGATCTGTTTGCGGATGCAAAGAGGAATGCGCCGTGTATCGTGTTTATTGATGAGATCGATGCGGTTGCGAGACGCCGTGGAGCGGGAATGGGCGGCGGTCATGACGAACGTGAGCAGACCTTAAACCAAATGCTTGTCGAGATGGACGGCTTTGGCGTGAATGAGGGGATCATTGTCATGGCGGCGACAAACCGTGTGGATATTCTTGATCCGGCGATCCTGCGTCCGGGTCGCTTTGACCGTAAGATCGCGGTCGGCAGACCGGATGTGAAGGGCAGGGAGGAAATTCTGGGCGTCCATGCGGAGAATAAGCCGCTTGCTGAGGATGTGGACTTAAAGCAGATCGCGCAGACGACGGCGGGCTTTACGGGAGCGGATCTTGAAAACCTGCTCAATGAGGCAGCGATCGTAGCAGCGCGGGAAGACCGTTCTTTTATCAAGCAGAGCGATATTCGGAAAGCGTTTATCAAGGTCGGCATCGGCGCGGAGAAAAAGAGCCGTGTCATTACGGAGAAGGAGAAAAAGATCACCGCGTATCACGAAGCGGGACATGCGATCCTGTTCCATGTGCTGCCTGACGTCGGTCCGGTATATACCGTGTCGATCATTCCGACGGGGGTCGGCGCGGCAGGCTATACGATGCCGCTTCCCGAAAAGGATGAAATGTTCCTCACAAAGGGCAGGATGCTTCAGGATATTATGGTATCGCTTGGCGGGCGGATCGCCGAGGAGATCATTTTTGACGATATCACGACAGGCGCGTCCAGCGATATTAAAAAAGCAACCGAAGAGGCGCGGAGCATGGTGACGCGTTACGGTATGTCGGAAAAGATCGGTGTGATCAATTATGCGCATGATGACGACGAGGTATTTATCGGGCGTGACTTTGCGCATACAAAGGGCTACAGCGAGGTGATGGCGGGAGAGATCGACCGCGAGGTTAAGCAAATCGTGGACGACTGCTATCGCAAGGCAAAATCCATTATTGAAGAGCATATGAATGTGCTGCACCGCTGCGCGGAGCTTCTGCTTGAAAAAGAGCGCATCACCAGGGACGAATTTGAGTCATTGTTCTCTGTTTTGTGAAAAATAGACAAAAAAATACAAAGCAAATTGTAATATTTGTGAATTTCAAGAATGGATTTGCACAGAGACTTTTGCTATGATACTACTTGTAACCCCCCAATACATTTTATAGTTTTTTGCTATACCCCATAAGTAAGAAATACCTTCTCTAAAAAAGACAATTGCTTCGGCAACTGTCTTTTTTACCCTTTAGGGATTGAATATCCCAATTTTTTCATATAANATAATTAACAGAGAACGACGCAGAGCATGTNTGTNGGAAACAGGNGGCATGGAGGCTNAAAATGGATTACCTAAAAATATTANGNGCNGAGNAGCAGCTGNAATATATTAAGNATNTGCGGNCTCTGCTTCGGAAAAGGGCTCTTTTTTCCGATACGACCGAAGATTATGTGACCCCGTCCCAGCCAAGAAAATATGATATGGTGCGGATCCGGTTCCGGGCGGGCGTGGACAATATCGACAAGGTCTATTTGGTCTGTAACGGAATCAAGATACTGATGACGAAAGCCTTTTCGGATGAGCTGTTTGATTTTTATGAAACAGATTATCAGCTTGAGAATGAGCGGATTTATTATTACTTTGAGGTGCAGGCCGGCAGGATCACCTGTTATTTTGATACGCGCGGCGTGCAGAAGCAGCCGGATGAGTATTATCGGTTCTCGATCATTCCGGGATTTTCGACGCCGGAATGGGCAAAAGGCGCTGTGATGTACCAGATCTATGTGGATCGCTTCTGCAACGGGGATCCGAGCAATGACGTGCTGACCAACGAATATGTGTATATCGGCAATAAGACCCGAAGGGTGGAAGACTGGTACGAATATCCCGATAAGATGGATGTGCATCGTTTTTATGGCGGCGATCTTCAGGGCGTGCTGGATAAGATGGACTATCTGCAGGGGCTTGGGATTGACGTGATCTATTTCAATCCGCTTTTTGTCTCCCCGTCCAATCACAAGTACGATATCCAGGATTACGATTATATCGACCCGCATTTCGGAAAGATCGTCCATGACGAGGGCGAACTGCTGGGAGATGGGGCAGATGACAACATTCACGCGACGCGCTATATTGACCGTGTGACGAATAAGGAGAATTTAGAGGCGAGCAATGCGCTTTTTGTCAAGGTAGTTGAGGAGGCGCATCGACGCGGCATGCGCGTGATCTTGGACGGCGTGTTCAATCACTGCGGTTCTTTTAATAAATGGATGGACAGGGAGCGCATTTACGAGAATGCCGAAGGATATCAGAAAGGCGCGTACGTTTCGGAGGAAAGTCCTTATAATTCATATTTTGATTTTTTCGATAAAGGGAAATGGCCGTATAACGGCAGCTATGACGGATGGTGGGGACACGAAACCCTCCCCAAGTTAAATTACGAGGGTTCCAGAAATCTGTACGATTATATTCTGTATATTGCGCGCAAGTGGGTTTCTCCGCCGTTTAACTGTGACGGTTGGCGTTTGGATGTGGCGGCGGACTTAGGACATTCGCCCGAGACCAACCATCAGTTTTGGCGCGATTTCAGAAGGGCGGTCAGGCAGGCAAATCCGAATGCGATCGTGCTTGCCGAGCATTACGGCTCTCCGCACGACTGGCTGGATGGAGAACAATGGGATACCGTCATGAATTACGACGCGTTTATGGAGCCTGTCACATGGTTTTTGACCGGTATGCAGAAGCACAGCGACGATTACAGACAGGATCTGCTCGGAAATGCCGATGCTTTTTTCGGAGCGATGCGTTATCATATGGTAAGCTTTACGATGCCGTCCCTGTATGTGGCGATGAACGAGCTTTCCAATCATGATCATTCCCGGTTCCTTACAAGGACGAATCATGTGGTCGGCCGCATGAATAATCTGGGGAGTGAGGCCGCGAACCGCGGTGTTAATAAGGCGGTCATGCGGGAGGCGGTCGTTATCCAGATGACATGGCCGGGCGCGCCGACGATCTATTACGGGGATGAGGCAGGTTTGTGCGGGTTTACCGATCCCGATAACCGCCGCACCTATCCGTGGGGACGCGAGGACCTGGAGATGATCGCGTTTCATAAAGAGATCATCCGTATTCACAAAGAGAATCAGGAGATCAAGACCGGTTCGATCAAGTTTTTGGTCGGGAAATACAATGTGATCGGNTATGGGCGTTTTAATCGGGAGGNACAGACCATAGTGGTGGTCAATAATAACGACTATGAATTTTCTGAGGAGTTGTCCATCTGGGAGCNNGGTNTTCCGANAGGNACGACGATGAAANGGCTNTTATATACGACGGAGAACGGATATGATACCCAANANGAATNGTATCCTGTCAANANCGGCANNATGCTCNTTACGCTTCCGGCTCATTCTGCGATCGTACTAAAGCATAAAAATCAGACACAGGAAAAAGAGAACGAAACAATGGGACACAGGTGGATTTTCTGAGGAAATCCGGTGCGGGAAACGCTTTGATCAGCGTTTCCCTAAAACCAGCCTGTGTCATATTTTACCGTAGCATTCCAAAAGATCCATTCGTCGTAGCCTGCATCTTGAACTGCGCGGAGCTGATCCTGAATCTGCTCCCTGCCATATTCGATATGCCCTCTGACCCATGTGGCGGTAAATGCCTGAAGCCAGGGGCGCACGCGGCAGTTCACCGGCATGCCGTTCTCTAAGACGGCGCAGATCGTATCGTGTCCGTACTGATCGAGTACGGCGCGGGATGCGTTTAATGCTGCCGTGACAGTACGGTAAGGCTCGGCGTCCGGCACGTCGAGCCGATAGACGCCCGCACCGTAATGCGAGGGGTAGATCATTGGGCAGATGACGTCTAACTTGGATGCCATGACGGCATAATCCTGTCCGACAATGTCGCGGTCCCCCGCGTTGTCAATGATCGTGCCATATACGTCGGCGGAAACGGTGACGGAATAAGGGGAAAGCGTCTCGCGAGCGTAATCCGTAAAGGCGTTGATGATATCGGATTTCGTATAGGTTTCGGCAAGCTCTCCGAACACGACGCGGTCCATTCCTCTGTCGGTGGAAAATCGAATATAATCAAACTGAATCTCATCAAAACCAATACGCGCCGCTTCAGTCGCGATCTCCATCAGATAATCCCACACGCCCTGCTCATAAGGATTGACCCATGCAAGTCCGCTGTTATCGTGGAAAATGGTTCCGTCTTCCTCGTGGAGCGCATATTCCGGTATGGCTTTTGCGAGGTAAGGGTCCTTGAACGTGACGATGCGGGCGATCAGGTAAATATTGTGTTCTTTGCATTCCGCGATCAGGCTTTCGATGTCGGGAATATAAATGGCGGATGAACCGATTTGCTGTACGGTCGGCGTATTCATCTCATAAGTGACCTGTCCCCGGTCGTCCTTGATGTCAATGACAAAGGCGTTGATGTCGGTCTCGTCGGCGAGCGCGATCAGATCGTGGATGCGGTCGATGCCCGCGATGGCGGCGGTGACGTATATGCCGTGCACGCGGAAATCAGGGTCGCCGGGCAGGGGCTCGGAATGAGCGCTGTCGGGAAGCACGTTGTCAGCCGGTAACTCACCTTCGTCAGAGGGAGTTCCCGCGTCTGTCACGTCGTCTGTTCCGACATCAGAATAAAAAGCGTGAAAAACGCCTGTGGCAGACGTATCAGCGCAGTCTGCGGTCCGGGGCGTGATGCCGCAGACGCCGGCAGCCTCGCGGTTGATGCGTGCGACAGCGAGCGGTGCGGAAGCGGTAGGATCTGAGGAAGCTTCTATGGTTTGATCTCCGCATGAGGACGTAAAAAGAGCCAGAATCAGAAGCAGGACGGAAAATGCGCGGCTTCTGCTATGACCGTTATGCCGATCAGCGACTTTTTGCGGGTGTAATTTATTTGTTATCTGCATGGACATCAGAGCTCCTACGTGGAAATTTTAGGCTTTTTATGTCGATATTATATACAAAAAAAGAAAAATAAGCTATACTGAACAAAGAAATTTCATAAAAAGAGGCGGGTTACTATGGATATGATGGATATTGTAACGGATTATCAGCAATTGAATCAGGTACAGACACAGGGTGTTAACGCCACGTGGAAAGCGGTCAGCAATGCGGCAAAGGCGGCGGAAAGCGCGGAGACGGAAGATAAGGGGGCGGCGTTTGCGGAGGCGCTGAAAACGGAGATTGATAACTTACAGCAGCGCAATGAGCTTGAAACCGCGCTCGGGGGATCGTCCCTGCTCGGCGTGACGGAGAATTTGAATAACGTTTCGGAGATGCTGAAGACCGAGAGCGNAAGACAGGCGATCGGCGNGCTGGCGGACAACGCGATGGNATCCATCGTATNCGGAACGAACAATTCNGATCAGAANGCGCNCCTTCGTTCCATGACACAGGTCAATACATCGGAGCAGAGTTTGGAGGAAGCGCTGAAGGATGTTCTTGAAATTTTGGAATCCAAGGGCGCGAGCGATCAGACGGAGGACGAATAAAAAAAGAACCATGGCCAGTGAAGGTCATGGTTCTTTTTAACTTATGGAAAATTTCTAAGTCCCGGAAGAATTGCTTAAGCAATATCCCAAAAGAACGCGAAAAATGTGGAACATTCTCTTGCGTTCTTTGAAAGATTGGCGCAACCGCGCCAATCTTTTTTAGTGGTTTTGGATCGCTGCCAGTTTGCCCGCATCCTCATTTAAGCTCTGCACAAGAGAGCCGACGGCGGTGACGATCTGCTGATTCTGCTCACTGCCGGCATACGTCTCATTGGAATGCGCGGATACCTCTTCCGTGATCGATGAAATCGTCTGAATGCTGTCAACAATGACCTTGTTTGCGGAGGCAAGCTCGGAAACGATGGATGCGAGCGATGCCGACTGCTCCTGAATATGGGAGGTATTTTGGGCGATCGTATTGAAAGATTCCGCGGTCTTTTCCGCAGAGGCATTTTGCTTTTTGTTGCTCTCGATCAGATGGTTGATCGTGTCGATCATGACCTTAAGCTGATCGGAAATATTATTGATAAGGCCGGTAATATTTTCTGTTGCAGAGGTCGTCTGCCCTGCAAGACCGGATATTTCGGAGGCAACGACCGCAAAGCCGCGGCCTGCATCTCCTGCGCGCGCAGCCTCAATGCTTGCGTTGAGCGATAAAAGACTTGTCTGGGAGGCAACATTGGTGATCAGATCCGTGATGGAATTCATCTGATCGGTGTATTCTCGGAAGGATGCAAGTGCGGAAGCCACATCAGCACTTGCCTTGTCGGACTGTCCCGTCAGATTGATCAGGGAGGATACATGTTCCTGTCCGGTGCGGACCGCGGAAGCTGCGGAGCTTACTTCCCCATGAATCTCGTCCACAGAGCGTTCAACGGTCGAGATATGTGCCTGAATCTCCTCTGTCTTGACAAGCTGGTTTTGGATGGCTTCAGCGGATTCGTTTGTGCCGGAAGTCACCTCGGACATGGAGGTCATCGTCTGTTCAACGGAATTTTGCAATGTGCCCATCTGTGAGGCGATCGCCGTCACGTTCTGAGTCATATTTTTGGAAATTTGCATGGTATGTTCGAAAAGCCCGGAGATCTTCTTCTTTTCTTCATCGATTCTTGCCATTTTCATATTTTGGAAACGGGATGTCTCATAGGATACAATAAGGAAATCGATCGTCATGATCAAGGTAAGGAAGCCCTGTATCTCTAAAGCGACAATGTCCTGCGGGGCAAGCTCCTTTGTGAGTGCGGAGAAAACGATATAACCGATATTTTCCGCAATAACGCCTGCGCCGATCATGGTAGTATAACGGAAATCATTGTACAGCGTGATGACGATCAGCATCGGAAATACATAGGTAAACACCAAAGCGTTCTGCGCTGTAAAGAGCAGGAACGTGTACAGGATGGCATAACCGAAAGATACGATATGTTTGACCATCGTGGTATCGCGGCGTCTGCAGTAAAAGATCCAACTTAGGAATACCGGCACAAGGGCTAAAATAAATGTTACGATGACATAGCCGATCGTACGGTTTTTCTTGATGACCTCCATGGCATAGGCGGCGCAGATGACGACTACAATAGCGGTCAGCGCAATACAGCAGACCTTGTTTGCAATTGACATTTCCTCCGACGAGTTGCCGCGCGGCGCATCCACAAGAGTATCGGAAATTGATTTTTTGGACATGGACTTATCCTCCTTATATGTATGACTAGNCTTTTTTATTTTATCATAAATGTGNGGACTATTNAAGTANGANATCGTAAAANAGAGATAAGAAAAAGTACTTTTCAACAGANGGAAGATAGGATAAACTAAAAAAGAACGCAAAGAATGTGAAACATTCTTTTGCGTTCTTTCGAAGAATCGCTTACGCGATTCTTCCGGGATGGAGAAGTTTCCTATTAGGATAAATAAAGAACAAAAAATGCGCCGAAAACGGATTTTTTAGAATCACAGCGGGCGGCGGGGGAAGATTCATGCATGTAGCAATGGGAAGTATCCGGAAAAATGCAAAAGAGGGTGTGTGCTTTATCATCGGCGCCGGAGAAATCGATAATCCGGGCTGGTTTCGGAGACAGGTAAGACCAAAGGAGAAGGATTATCTGATCGCGGCGGACGGCGGCTTTGCAATCTGCGACCGCTGCGGCATCCGCGTGGATGCATTGATCGGCGATTTTGATTCGCTGGGCTTTGTACCCGATCACCCGAACGTGATCATGCTGCCGCAGGAGAAGGATGATACGGATCTGCATTATGCGGTAAAAAAAGGGTTGGAAAAAGGCTATCGCACCTTTGAGATCTACGGCGCGTCGGGCGGCCGGGAAGGGCACACGATGGCAAATTACCAGACGCTCGTCTATTTGGCGCATCAGCGCGCCTGCGGCATTCTGCGCTCCATGAATGTGCAGGTGACGGCAATTGATAATGATACGCTGCGCCTGCCTGCTTACAAGAACGGATTTGTGTCGATCTTCTGTATGGGAGAACGGGCGGAGGGCGTTACGCTGAAAGGCTTGAAATACCCGCTGACCGAGGCGGTGGTAGTCAATGATACGCCGATCGGCGTAAGCAATGAATTTATCGGAGAGACGGCCGAGATCACGGTGAAAGACGGCACGCTGTTAGTCATGTGGGAAATCGGCGGTTCCAAAAAGTCAAACACCCCGTCGCAAGCGGCAGGGCATCAAATAATATAAAAAGAGCGCGAGACGGGACTCGAACCCGCGGCCTCGACCTTGGCAAGGTCGCGCTCCACCAACTGAGCCACTCGCGCATAAGCAGGTGATGGGAATCGAACCCACGTATCCAGCTTGGAAGGCTGGTGTTCTACCATTGAACTACACCTGCAAAATATGAAATTGTAAGATCCATTCCGTAAACTCAAGAACGATAATCATTTTAACAAAGAATCCTTGTGGTGTCAATTCTTTTTTTCTAAAAAATGATCCAAAAAAATTTATAAAAAAATCGCATGATTTTGTCAGATTTCAAGAAGATAAAAAGTATATAAGATGTAAGCTCAAAATTATCATGACCGGTCAAGGGAAACAAAAAGAGCATTTCATGATCGTGCGAAGGAGGTGAAAATGCATGGATGCAGACGAAAGAGCAGAAGAACTGTTTGAGCGCTACGCCGATATGGCATACCGGATCGCGGTGTCCTACGGAGGAACGGGACAATGGGCTGAGGATGTGGTGCAGGAAGTGTTTGTGCGATATTTGAGAAAGCATCCCTGCTTTGAATCCGATGAGCATGAGAAAGCGTGGTTTATCCGGGTGGCTGTCAATTGTTCAAAAAGCATGCTTTCCAGTGCGTGGATGAAAAAAAATCGTCCTCTGGAGGAATGTGAGGAGCAGGAGGCGCCGCCGTTTTTGGGGGTGTAGGAGAGCGGGCTGTATGAGATACTGTCCCTGCTGCCGCCGAAATACCGGATCGTATTGTATCTGCGTTATTACGAGGAGTATCCGATCAAGGAGATCGCGGGGCTGCTGCATATCACGCCGAATCTGGCGTCGGCGAGACTGAAGCGTGCAAAAGCGATGATGAAAAAGAATTTGTTGAAGGAAAAGGAGGGAATGACGGATGAAAGAGGAAGTATATCAATCCATGTATCATCAGATACATTTGAGTGATCGGCAGAAACATAGAATACGGGCAGGCGTAAAAGAGGAGACGGATAAGTCCGCAGAAAAAAGAAAAGCGCGTCTGTCGCTGCGCGGGGCGGTCTGTGTCTGCGCTGTTTTGGTGGCATCCGGTATTACGGTGCTTGCGGCAAATCCTTCTTATGTAGAGAGGATTGCCGGGGCGCTTCATCCCGGNAGAGAAGCGACGCAGGAGGAGNAGGAGATNTATGNGGCATATGGCANTGAGACAGATTACACACTTGAGACTGCGGCAGGAACGGTCATGCTGGAGGCAGTTCTGTATGATGACGGTTCTGTCTGCATTCCGTTTACCCTGTATCCGCATACGAAGTTGACGCCGGGGGCAGATTTAATGCAGGATCACGCATCAAGGCAGACGCTTACTGATCTTTTAAGTGAGATACATTGCGGGGGAAAAATGCCAGGGACGGCAGGGACAACGAACTGTTTTTTTCAGATCAAGGGGTGTCAGCGTGAGGATTTTAGTTATTTCACGCGACTTGATTCCATCGTACAGGAAGACGGTTCTATCATGGGGAGTTATGTCCTGCAGTATGCGTGGACGGAGCAGGGATTTGCTCAGGGGGATGTGATACAATATGTAAAGGAATTTTGGCCTGCGGACGGGGAACCATGGGGCAGACTGCTGGAGGAAGGAGAGAGCACGGAAGGACTTAAGATCATTGAAGTAGAAATCAATGGTGAGATCGTGCAGTACGTGGACTTATCGCAGGAGGATGAGGTGCTTATTGAGATTACGCTTGAGGGCGCACCGCTGCCGAAATTGCAGATCTCAACGGCAGAAGTTGAGCTCCCGTACGGGCTGAAGGCGGATAACATCACGATCACGCCGCTGGCGCTTTATATGCATGGAATGGGAGATGCGAATCAGGCGGGTGCAAAAATCAGCTACAATCTTTTCGTTGTGTTAAAAGACGGAACCGTGGTAAAGAGAGCGGGCAGCGGCGGCGGTTTCTCCTGGGGAAGCAGGGATGGAAACGACGACGAGTATGAGTATTCGTTTACGTTTACGTTTGACGAGACCATTGATCTCGATGAGGTAGCGGGTGTGCGCATCACGGAACTGGGAGAGGAAATCCTTTATATACCGGTCGAGTAAAGAACATTTATAGGGCATTCTCCATGGGGGGAATGCCTCTTTGCGTTGGAGGAAGATGCCTGATAAAAAGAGTTTCTTCGGAAACTCTTTTTATACTTGAAAAAAGCAGGTGTTAGAAATATACTAGGTAATAGAATAATGAAACCTATCGAAAAATGGGGAGGAAGGAATCATGCAGTATAATCAAAAAATCAAAAAAGTAAACGGGTTGTATCTTATTTTGTACTTAATCGTGCCGATGATACCGGTTGCGGTTGCGGTGATGTTGTCTCTGTTGATACCGGAGCAGGAAGGACGGTTTGCCGGCATATCGGCGCTTTTAGGTATCGCTGCATTTGTATGGTGGCTGGCGGGATGGAAGCTCGTCCTGAATATGAAGAAGAAGTCCATGACGAAAAAGCTGGATGAGGCGGGATTTGTCAGAAATCATACGTTTAACAGCGATAATTCCACGATCGTGATCGACGCGCAGCACGGGGATATTGCACTGCTGTTCTGCATGAATCCGTCAGTGATCCAGATCGCTTCCATGCAGAAGATTACGCGCGCGTGGGTGGATGACTGCGCGCACGGTTCAGGGATCATGAGAGGATCGAGCTGCGTCCGGTTTTGCTTTGAACTTGACGGCGTGACGGTGAAGGTCAATACGTTTACATCCAATAAGAGATGGCGCATGGACAGCAATTACATCTTAACGGGTATTTCCAAGGCGGATATGATGGTGAACGTCATCAACAGCGCAAAGCAGGGACAACAGGCAGGATGATAGGATATATCGGGGGAAACAATGGGACTGATCGGTAAACTGAGAGCAAAAATTTTTGATAAGTATTGCACGAGGTGTCAGCATGAGATGAATGTGACGGCACAGTGGCTGTATGCGCTGCCGGAGTTAAGAGTCGGCCATTATGTGCGCCATGAGGATGCGGGATATTATAAAAAACATCTGGTTGCGATCCGGCAGAAATCGCAGATTCCGGCGGGGATGTATGCCTGCAACCTGTATGTTTATCAATGCCCGCAGTGCGGTCATCGGGCGGTCAAGCTGATGGTGTTTTTGCCGGTGCGCGAGGAAGAAAAGATCGAGCAGGGGATTTATTTTGATAACGGCGAGATGGATGACTCTGTATTTGGGACGCAGAACGGATAAGTTCAGAGGAAAAGGGGTGCACCATGGATGACAGAGTGAAGCAGGAACTAAAGAAGCTGGTGACACATAATATTTACGCGGAGACAATGGGTATCGAGCTGTTGGAGCTGCGTCAGGGTTACGCGCGCGGGCGGATGCCGTACCGTTTGGAGAATGCCAATCCGTACGGATCGCTGCACGGCGGCGTGTTGTATTCTCTGGCGGATATTATCTGCGGTCTGGCGGCATGTACATACGGATATTATTCTTCGACGATCGAGGGCAGCATGCACTATGTCCGCCCGGCGCTTAATACGCGTTATGTGATCTGTGAAGCGCATGAGCTTCGTCAGGGAAGACAGGTGTCCGTCTATGAAGCACGGCTGACGAACGATGAGGGGCTGCTGCTGGATACGGCTGAATTTTCGTTTTATATGTTGGAGAAAGAAATATAGGAGGATAACAGGAACATGGGAGAGGTTCGCACAATACCTGCAAGAGAGGAAATCAATGTACAGGATACCTGGGCGCTGGAGGATCTGTATGAGACCGACGAGGCGTGGGAAGGCTCATCCGGGTCGGGAGCATC
>WFLX010034671.1_pt1 | contig 12437 bp, 8 predicted proteins | sample 4967041 | NCBI WGS metagenome assembly WFLX01 (sample SAMN12857096, study PRJNA449069) | gut metagenome | isolation source: stool from male and female vole | host: Microtus ochrogaster | place: USA:Florida | collected 2017 | reverse complement strand
TTCACCCGCGTCGAGTGGGGCAACGGCGTGGAAGACCCTTCGGTGTTTGACCTCAAGCAGCTCGACACCGACCAATGGGTGCGCGCCATGAAAGCCGCAGGCATGAAAATGGTGATACTCACNGCCAAACACCACGACGGCTTCGTGCTCTGGCAGAGCCGCTACACCGACCACGGCATAATGTCGTCGCCGTTTATGGACGGCAAGGGCGACGTGGTTCGCAGCCTGGCTGAGTCGTGCCGCAAATACGGCCTCCGCTTCGGTTTCTACCTCTCGCCCGCCGACCTCTACCAGATTGAGAGCCCCGACGGTCTCTACGGCAATCTGAGTCAGAAAACACCGCGCACCATTCCCCGCGCGGTCGAGGGACGTCCGTTTGAGAACAAAACCACGTTTGAATTCACCGTCGACGACTACAACGAATATTTCCTCAATCAGCTGTTCGAGCTACTGACGGAGTACGGCCCAATAGACGAGCTATGGTTTGACGGCGCCCACCCCAAACGCAAAGGCGGGCAGACCTACGACTACGCCGCATGGCGCAAACTGATACGCACGCTCGCCCCCGACGCCGTAATCTACGGCCGCGAGGACATACGCTGGTGCGGCAACGAATCGGGAGCCACGCGCGACACGGAGTGGAACGTGGTGCCCTTCCAGTTCGACCCCGATAACTCCAACGAATACCCCGACATAACCGACGACGACATAGGCAGCCGCGAAAAGCTCATGGGCGCCAAATATCTTCACTATCAGCAGCCCGAGACCGACACCTCGATACGCGAAGGATGGTTCTACCGCGACGACGACCGTCAGGGCGTGCGCTCGGCCGACGATGTGTTTGACATCTACGAGCGCTCCGTAGGCGGCAACGCAACGTTTCTGCTCAACATACCGCCCAACCGCGAGGGCCGTCTCTCGGACCGCGACGTAGCCGTGCTCGAAGAGACCGGCCGCCGCATCGCCGCCACCTACGGCACCGACCTGCTCGCAGGCGCCGACGCACCCGCCGCGCTGCTCGACAACGACATCAACACATTCATAGCCGTGACCGGCCCCGTCACCATAGGTCTTCCCGAGCCGCGCACCATCAACCGCATCGCCCTCCAGGAAGCCATCGCCACCAACGGCGAGCGCATCGAGAGCTTCACGCTCGAAGCCTTCGCCGAAGGCCAGTGGAAAGAGATTGGCCGNGCAACAAACGTAGGCTACAAGCGCATAGTCCGCTTCCCCGACGTCACAGCCGACTCACTGCGCCTCACCGTCACGGCCCAGCGCGCGCAGCCCGCCCTGGCCAAAATCTCGGCNCATCACTACGCCTCGCGCCCACCCCGCCTCCAGGCCTCGCGCNACAAGGAGGGACTGGTGGTNATCGAGCCGCTGCGCGACAATTTCGGNTGGAANCCCCACGGCATCAACTCGGCCGACGCTCTGAACGCAGGNTATACCATTCACTACACCACCGACGGCACTGAACCGACGGCGCAGTCAACGGTCTACACCGGGCCGTTTGAAGCCGGAGCAGTAAAGCTCCGCGCCGTGGCCACGCTCGGCGATATGACCGGAGCCCCGCTCGAACAGCAGCTCACCCTGCCCGCCACCGACTACACCGTCGAGACCGACGCCTCGGGCGCGACAGTAATCGCCCTCAAAGAATCGACTACGCTTAAAGGCATAGCCTACGCTCCGGAGCACAACCGCCACGGACGCGCCTACATGGCCGCAGCCAAAATAGCCACAAGCGCCGACGGAAAGAAATGGACCGACCAGGGCGCGTTTGCCATCGGCAACATAGTCAACGACCCCTCGCGCCGCCACATCTACCTTGAGAAACCGTGCGCGGCCCGCTACGTGCGCATCACTCCCGCCGAATTTGCCGGCGAGGGTGCCCACGAAGCGCCGTCACCAAAGGAGCTCGGAGTGTTCTAAGTTGCATATTCAATCATTATTTACTAACTTAGCCGGGCATAAACGCAACGGACAAAAATCAGTAACCTCAAAAATCTTCACGGAAAGATGTCAAAAGTCATAATTATCGGCTGCGGCGGTGTCGGCACCGTAGTGGCCCACAAGTGCGCCCAGAACCCCGACGTGTTCACCCACATAGTCCTCGCATCGCGCACACGCTCGAAATGCGACGCCGTAGCAGCCAAGATAGGCAGCGACCGCATAACCACCGACCAGGTCGACGCCGACTCGGTCGATCAGCTCGTAGAGCTCTTCAACCGCCATCAGCCCGATATGGTGATAAACGTAGCTCTCCCATATCAGGACCTCACCATAATGGAAGCATGCCTTAAATGCGGCGTAAACTACCTCGACACAGCCAACTACGAGCCTAAAGACGAGGCTCACTTCGAGTACTCATGGCAGTGGGCCTACCGCAAGCGCTTCGAGGATGCCGGACTGACGGCCATTCTGGGCTGCGGTTTCGACCCCGGAGTGTCGGGCGTATTCACAGCCTACGCCGCCAAGCACTACTTCAAGGCAATGGAGTATCTCGACATCGTAGACTGCAATGCCGGCGACCATGGCAAAGCATTCGCCACNAACTTCAACCCCGAAATCAACATCCGCGAAATCACTCAGAACGGCCGCTACTATCAGGACGGCAAATGGGTGACCACCGGTCCGCTCGAAATCCACAAGAGTCTCACCTACCCCAACATCGGCCCCCGCGAAAGCTATCTGCTCTATCACGAAGAGCTTGAAAGCCTCGTGCAGAACTTCCCGACCATCAAGCGCGCCCGCTTCTGGATGACCTTCGGTCAGGAATATCTGACCCACCTGCGCGTGATTCAGAACATCGGCATGGCCCGCATCGACGAAGTGGACTACAACGGCACCAAAATCGTGCCCCTGCAGTTCCTCAAAGCCGTGCTTCCCAACCCGCAGGACCTCGGCGAGAACTATCACGGCGAGACCTCCATCGGCTGCCGCATATCGGGCGTTGACAAAGAGAACAAGCACCTTACCTATTATATCTACAACAACTGCAGCCACGAGGAATCGTATCGCGAGACCGGCATGCAGGCCGTCAGCTACACCACCGGCGTTCCGGCCATGATCGGCGCCATGATGTTCCTCACCGGCAAGTGGAATAAACCCGGCGTTCACAACGTAGAGGAGTTTGATCCCGATCCGTTCATGGAGCAGCTCAACCTGCAGGGTCTTCCCTGGCATGAGGTGTTCGACCTTGATCTCGAGGTGTAATCCCATAGCATGGTTCATCAACACCACCGGCGGCGCAGCAGCAGTTTTCATCAAACCGTTGCCGCCGCCGGTGCGTTATACAATAGTGTGGTCATAACCATAATATCTAACTAAGCTCTCAATGATGAAATCACCGATTATCCGCAGCCTAATTATCGCCTCGGTCAGCCTCGCGGCTCTCGGCGGCGCCCTCACCTCGTGCTCGCCCGACCAGGTAAACGTACTCTCCACCGTGCCCGATTCGGCCCCGGTGGTAATGACTTTCGATGCCAACCGGTTCATGGCTGCAGCCGGGCTGCGGCTCGACGGCTCCACGCTGACGGCCGAGCCATCGATATCCCACTCGCCCTTCGACCTCGCTCCGCTCGGCGCCGAGACCTACAGCGAGCTGATGCAAAGCATCGACGCCGCCCACACGGTGTTCTTTGTCAGCTCCGCCCGCGTGCCCTATCTCTCATTCATAGTCACTGACAGCGGTAAATTCGGGACGATAATGGAGCAATACGGCGATGCGCAGACGTCGCAGGGATTCAAGACCTGGGACGGTCCCGACGGCCTGAAATTTACCCTGTGCGGCAATCAGGGCTGGATAAGCCGCGACCCGCAGGCGGCCGCCTCGCTCAAAGGCATAGTCGACCGCGCGGCCGAGCAATCGGTGATGCAATCGATAGGCATAGCCAACGCCCTGCAGGACAACAACAACCTATTTAACTTCGCGCTCAACACCGGCGGCGAATACCGCTACGTGGCTCAAGGCAACGAAGAATCGGGAGCGCTCGGCATCGACGTGCGAGCCATGAAACCCGACGGCGCACTGATGACGCTCACCCAGACGCAGACCCTCTCGGAAGACTTCCTGCGCTACACCGGCCCCGCAACAGCCATAGCAGCCGCCGTCGGACTCCGCCCGGAGTTCACATCGTCGGTCAACTGGAACGCCGTAGCCAACACGATTGAGAACATGACCGGCCTCGGCGCCTCGCCAATCTCGATGGTAGCACCGCTGATGGCCGACGTCGACGGCACGGTGTCGGTAGCTCTGGCTCCAGCCAACGACGAAGCATGGGAGGAGCCCTCGCTGGCCAACTGGAGCGTGACCGTCATGGCCCACATGCCTCAGCATAAAGTCAACGACGCTCTCAACACCTTCCGCAGCTACTTCGCATTAGGTGGACTGAAAGTCACCACCGACGCACGCACCGGCATGATGACGGTGCCGTTCTATGGCTCCATGCTCCACGTCGGCCCCGTCGACGGCTATCTGGCCATATCAAACACTCCGATGGACGGACGCGACGAAAATTCACTCACACCGGTGTTCAACGGCAAGCAAGGCGCGCTCTACGCCTCGCTGCCNCCGCTNGANTTCGTGCCGGGAATGAAAAAAGGCATGAAGATAGCCATGCAGCTCGAAACTGACCGTCTGCACGTCAAGCTGTCGCCGGTCGACGAATCTTCGCCCGTGCTGGGCTCANTGATGGGTNTNTTTATCACACTGACATTCTGATTNNTCAACGCGCATGATTGAAACGATTACGCTCAAATCGCCCCTGCCNGACGCTTTCGCCGGAATGGAGAAGGACGAACCGGTGCGCTCGTCGCAGGTGTGGCNCTCGCANATNAGTTTCTCGCGCCCCGGCTTCTACATGGTCGAAGCCGAATCGGGGGCCGGGAAATCGTCGCTGTGCAGCTTTATCTACGGCTCGCGCGGCGACTACAGCGGCGACATNCTGTTTGACGGCGAATCAGTAAGACGCCTGTCGGTCGACCATTGGTGCGCCCTGCGTCAGCGCTCGCTGGCCTATCTTCCACAGGAGCTGATGCTGTTTCCGGAGCTGAGCGTAATCGACAATATCGAAATAAAAAACCGGCTGACCGGTCACAAATCGCGCCGNTGGATTCTCGACNCCCTCGACCTCCTCGGNATCGCCGACAAAGNCGANCGGCCCGCNGCGCANCTCTCGGTNGGGCAGCAGCAGCGCGTGGCGATAGTGCGCGCACTCTGTCAGCCGTTTGACTTCCTGCTGCTCGACGAGCCGGTGAGCCATCTCGACGAGCGNAACAACCGGGCCGTGGCCTCACTCGTGGCCGACGAAGCCCGCGCCAACGGAGCAGCCGTAATAGCCACATCGGTGGGAAACAAGATACAATTACCATTTACCGCCACCATAAAGCTATGAAAGCATCGTCAGCACTCACNCGCCTGTTGCGGCGCAATCTCAGCGTCAGCCAGCTGCTCGGCTATGCTTTAGCCAACCTCGTCGGGCTGGCGCTCGTGGCTACGGCCGTGCAGTTCCACTCCGACGTCAACACCGTAATCGAAGCAGACGATTCCTACATATCGCGCGACTATCTCGTGATTTCGCGTAAAGTTTCGGGATTGGGCGGACTTTTCGGCAGCTCTCCTTCAACATTTTCCGAGTCCGACATCGCCGACCTTGAGGCGCAGCCGTGGGTGCGCGACGTAGGCCGCTTCACAGCCTCGGCTTTCAACGTGGCCGCATCGGTCGACGTCGGTTCGCGCGGACTCTCCACCGCCCTGTTTCTCGAATCAATTCCCTCACAGTTTTTCGACACACTCCCGCAGGGGTGGGACTACCATCCGGACAGCGGCGAGCCCGTGCCGGTGATTCTCAGCAAGGATTATCTGACGCTCTATAACTTCGGGTTCGCATCTTCGCGNGGCATGCCNCAGATAAGCGAATCGATGACCGGGATGCTNCCCGTAAAGNTCTCGCTCAGTGGCGCCGGACGTCAGCAGTGGGTCGACGCGCGCATCGTAGGCTTTTCGTCGCGACTCAACACCATTGCCGTGCCCGAAAGCTTCATGACATGGGCCAACGAGACGTTCGCCGACACGAAGCCCTCGGCCCCCTCGCGACTGATAATCGAGGTCACATCACCCGGAAACCCGGCCATCGACCGCTACCTCGACGAGCATGGCTATGAAGCCTCGGGCGACAACGCCACGTCGCACCGCGCGTCGTATATGCTCAGCGTCGTGACCGCTACAGTCNTCACGGTCGGGTCGGTAATCTGCGCACTCGCTTTCGCCATACTGATGCTCAGCATCTTTCTGCTCATGCAGAAGAACCGCGATAAAATCCGGGCGCTGATGATGCTCGGCTATTCGCCTGCCGCCGTCGGCGCGACTTACATGAGGCTTGTCGCGATAGTCAACATCGGCGTTCTCGCCGCCGCTATAGGTCTGACGCTTGGAGCGTCGTCACTGTGGCGCACCCCGCTTGCGGCCATGGGTGCGGGCAGTGCGTCGCCTGTGGCGTCGATACTCACCGCCGTGGGGATTGCCGCAGTGATCACCCTCCTCAACTTCGCCGCTATCGGCCGCGCTATCCGGCGCCAGTTTCCCAAACCGTCAAATGCAAATAAATAACAGAGAATATGAACGACAACATCATAAGCAAAGAAACTTCCGAACGCGCAATTCTCGTAGGCCTTATCACGCCAGACCAGAATGAGCAGAAAGCGCGTGAATACCTCGACGAACTGGCATTTCTGGCCGACACCGCCGGAGCCGTAACCGAAAAAATGTTTCTGCAGAAACTTGGCGGACCCGACTCGCGCACCTTTGTGGGTAAAGGCAAACTCGATGAAATCCGGCAATATGTGGAGGAAAACGAGATAGGCATGGCGATTTTCGACGACGATCTGACGTCGAAACAGGTTGCCAACATAGAGCGCGAGCTGAAAATCAAAATACTCGACCGTACGAGTCTGATTCTCGACATATTCGCCAAACGCGCGCAGACCGCCAACGCCAAGACGCAGGTCGAACTGGCACAGTATCAGTATCTGCTGCCGCGACTCACCCGCATGTGGACCCACCTTGAGCGCCAGCGAGGCGGCATCGGTATGCGTGGTCCCGGCGAGACCCAGATAGAGACTGACCGCCGAATCATTCTCGACAAAATATCACGGCTCAAAGAGGAGCTTCGCCACATCGACCGCCAGAAATCAATGCAGCGCAAAAATCGCGGCAAGCTTACGCGCGTGGCGCTCGTGGGCTATACCAACGTCGGCAAATCGACACTGATGAACATACTGAGCAAGAGCGACGTCTTTGCCGAGAACAAGCTGTTTGCCACGCTCGACACGACCGTGCGCAAGGTAATCATCGACAATCTGCCGTTTCTGCTCACCGACACGGTAGGATTTATCCGCAAACTGCCTACACATCTGGTCGAATCGTTCAAATCGACGCTCGACGAGGTGCGCGATGCCGACCTGCTCGTGCACGTGGTCGACATTTCGCATCCCAACTTCGAGGAGCAGATTGAGGTTGTGAACCGCACGCTCGCCGACGTATGCCAAGGCGCCGACAAGCCCATGATAATGGTTTTCAACAAAATCGATGCTTTTAGCTTCAAACCCAAGGATGCCGACGACCTTACGCCCGCCACCCGCGAAAATATATCGCTCGANGAGCTTAAGGANACNTGGATGAACCGCATGGGCCCCGACGTGGTCTTCATCTCGGCAAAGAAAGGCATCAACATCGACGAACTGAAACAGAAAATCTACGAGAAAGCCAAGGAGATACACCTTACGCGCTTCCCCTACAACGACTTCCTCTTCCAAAAGTACGACGACCTCGCCGAAGAAGCTACAGCCCCGGAAGAGTGATTAATCCGTCACGGCTTTTCCCTGCTGTCTCTTTGGATTGGCGGGAAACCAGCCGCGTTCCACGCGACCCTGCTGCTCGCGCACTTCCTTGATGCTCCAGAACGAGGAGAAAGCCAGCACGCCCAGAAGCGTCGACCACATATTGTCCTCGACCACGTAGGCCAGGATAGCCGTCACTATTCCGAGCACAAGAAACGCACCGCGCACACGCAGTCCGAAATAATAGTAACCTTTGATTACGAGCGGATGAAACAATCCGATAATCAGAAACGTGAACAGACCGGCCGTAAGGCCGAAAAGATGATATTCTGAAAGTAGCTGTGTCATAATGCTGAGAGTGATTTATCTGAGAAATTAATCGGTTACCATCCGCCGGAAGCGCCGCCGCCTCCGGTCAGTCCGCCGCCNAAGCTGCCGCCGCCAAAACCGCCGCCTCCGCCGCTGCCGAAACCGCCTCCGCCGACTATAACCACCGGAGCGGCCAGTTTGGCAATCTGATAGGGTTTAGAAACGTGGCGTCCGCAGTTGCGGCACAGATAGAGGCGTTCGCCGCGTCCTTCGCGGGAGGTTGTCGGCTGCTGGATTATGCGGTTGCCGGCCGGCTCGAGAGTGCGTGCATGGCAATTGGGGCACTCCGTGTAGCTTGAATGGCGGTTGACATACGGTATGACGTCCTTCTCGCCGCAGTGGTCGCAGAGCCACACGTCGTAGTCAATCGAGTTGAGTCGCTCCTCCATGTCCTGGGCCGGAGTGAGATAATTATTGTCGGTCTGCTCGTCGAGCTTNCGCATCAGATTGCCGCAATTCGGGCAGTTTCGCTTATGATTGCGTATNCGCTTCATCACCCACACCAGCCAGAGATAGGCCACTATAGGCAATCCGAGGCCAAAGAAGGTCAGAAACAGCACCACCGGCTTGATATTGTTAAGCCGACGGTAACGCTCCGGNTCGTCGAGCCTACGCGTAGAAACAACCGTATAACCCACGAGCAGCAACATACCTACCATAATTATCACGGCACACCTTACCACGAAAGCCCAAACGTCGGCAAACGTCTCGTTGTCGGCGCCGATTCCTGCATTGTTGCGCATCCCGGACCGTATTTCCTCGGCCGCAACCGGATCGGTGANCACNTNCNCGACACGGTCGACAGCCGCGACCACTCCCGAATCGTAGTCGCCTTCACGGAAGTGAGGGATAGCATCGTTGCGGATGATGCGGCCGCACACCACGTCGGGCAACACGCCTTCCAGGCCATAGCCGGTGCGCATCACAATGCGCCGGCGGTCTTTGAGCAGAAGGATAAGCAGACCGTTGTCACGGTCTTTCTTGCCTATGCCCCACTGTTCGAAGAGCTTCGTGGCAAATTCGTCGGGTTCCCAGCGGTCATCGATATCGTTGAGGGCCACTACAACCGGTTCGGCGGTCGTAGTCTGCCACACACGTGCGAGCTGCGCGTTGAGAGCGGCTTCAGCAGCGGGCGAGAGCACGCCGTCGGGGTTTGACACGTAGCGTGTCGAATCGGCCACATGGACATTTGGCACCTGATTCGGAGTATATTGCCGCTGTGCGTTCGCCGCCACGGCAGCAAACAGGAGAGTCAGCAGAAAATATATGCGTTGATTCATTTTTGAAAATGATTTATAGTCAGTAAACAGCGGTCAGTAATCTCAATGTGCCTGCAGCCAGTTATGGCCTGTTCCCATTGACACTTCAAGCGGGATACGGCCTGAATAAGCCCCCTCCATCTGGCGGCGGACAATCTCTTTAACCGTCTCCAGTTCGTCGGGCACGACGTTGAATATCAATTCGTCGTGAACCTGCATAATCATTCGGGTGCGCATGTGGCGCGAGGTCAGTTCGGCATAAATGCGCACCATGGCAATCTTGATGATGTCGGCGGCTGATCCCTGCAGCGGGGCGTTGACGGCGTTGCGCTCGGCATAGCCTCTGACCGTCGCGCTGCGGCTGTTGATGTCGGGAAGCATGCGCCGACGGCCGAGGACCGTGGCGACATAACCCTTTTCGCGTGCATGAGCAATAGAGTTATCGATAAACTCACGCACTTTGGGATAGCTTCTGAAATAGCCGTCGATGAGCGCTTTCGACTCAGCGCGCGGTATGCCCAGACGNTCCGAGAGTCCGAAAGCCGATATGCCGTAGATTATGCCGAAATTGGCGGTCTTGGCGTTGCGACGCTGGTCGTCGGTGACGTCGTCAAGTCGTTCGTGATAGATTTTAGCAGCCGTGGCCCTATGGATATCAGCGCCCGAAAGGAATGCCTCGACCATATCGGGGTCAGCACTCATGTCGGCCATCAGGCGCAATTCTATCTGCGAGTAGTCGGCGCTCAGGAATATGTCGCCGGGGTCGGCTATGAAAGCCTTGCGGATTTCGCGGCCGTCGTCGCTGCGCACCGGTATGTTCTGCAGATTCGGATTGGTCGATGACAGACGNCCGGTGGCGGTGACGGTCTGATTGTAAGAGGTGTGAATCTTACCGGTGCGGGGATTGATCAGTTCGGGAAGCGCATTGATATAAGTTGCCACGAGCTTGCGCAGGGCCCGTATTTTCAGAATCAGGTCGACAATCGGATATTCGGTGCGGTACTTCTCCAGAATCTCTTCGGTCGTGGAGTAAAATCCACGTTTTGTGCGCTTGGCAGCCGGGTCGATTTTCATCTGTCCGAAGAGTATATCGCCTACCTGCATCGGCGAACCGATATTGAAATGACATCCGGCCAGCTCGTAGACCTGCTGCTCCATATCGTTGAGGCGAGCTGTATAGCTTCGCGAAAGTTCGGTGAGTTCCTTTACGTCAATTCTCACTCCGGTCCACTCCATCTCNGCGAGTACTCTGACCAGAGGCAATTCCACTTCGTCGAGAAGATTGCGGAGTTTCATTTCCTCGATTTCGGTCATCAAACGGCTGTGGAGCTGCCGGGCCACGTCGGCCATCTCGCATAGGCGCTCCGACGTCTCGCTTTCGGTTGGCACGGCGTGCTTGCCGGCATCCGGCAGCATCTGATAGTCGAGATAGCGGCGCGCGAGCATCGGAAGCGTGTGCTTCATCTCCGGGTCGATGAGGTAATGAGCTACTGAAGTGTCGAAATATGGTGCCTCGAACTCCATGCCGACGTTTTTCAGCAGCAGTATGTCGCGCTTTACGTCGGGCGAGCACAATGTTGCTTTGCCCGCCATCAGAGGGGCTACGAGAGCCAGACGCATGTCACGGTCGGCAGTCAGCGGTACGTAGAACGCTTTGCCCGACATCGGGGCTATGGCAATGCCGAGCAGCCGCGCCGTCATATTATCGTCAAACGAAGCACAGAGCGCGATTCCGGCGCACCCCGCTTGCAGCGACTCGTTGACAGCCTCGGCTATCGCCGCCTCACTGTCGGCCACGGCGTAGAGATGGGTGCGCGTAGCGAGGGTCTCCAAGCCGGCGGCAGCATCGGGCGCCGGCGCTTCGGTCGATTCGTCGGCGAAATCAAACAGAGAGCCCATCGCGCCGGGCCCCGGAGCCGGATTAGGAGTGGCCGGCGTCGGGACAGCCTGGGTCAGGCGGGTGATGAACGTGCGAAACTCCAGCTCCTGATATATCTTTATGAGCGCATCAGTATCAATCTCGCGGCGCACGAGCGAGTCGGGCGTCAGGTCGCCCAGCGGCACATCGGTTTTAATCGTGACAAGGAATTTCGAGAACAGTATCTGATCGACGTTCTCACTGATTTTTCGCTGTATGGCGCCCTTCAGGTCGGCTTTATGTTCGATAAGATTCTCGACCGTACCCCATTCGGCGATAAGTTTCGATGCCGTTTTTTCGCCCACGCCCGGACAGCCGGGCACGTTGTCGGAGGCGTCGCCCTCGAGGGCCAGAAGGTCAATGACTTGCGACGGCCGGCTGATACCGTAGCGCTCGCACACTTCGCGCGGTCCGCGCACCTCGGCNCCCTCGCCCCGCAGCGGNGGCCGATACATCTTTATACTNTCGGTCACCANCTGNCCGTAGTCTTTATCNAGTGTCATCATATAGGTGANGAAGCCNTCTTTCTCGGCCNTTTTGGAAAGGGTGCCTATCACATCGTCGGCCTCGAATCCGTCGACCTCCACCACCGGAATCCGGTAGGCTTCAAGTATGCGCTTTATATACGGTATGGCTTCCGTGATATCCTCGGGCTGCTTGTCGCGTCCGGCNTTNTAGTCGGTNTAGANNTCGTGACGGAACGTGTGGCCGTGCGCNGGGTCGAAACACGCGGCTATATGGGTCGGATTCTCTTTGCGCAGCAGCTCGTCGAGCGTGTTGCAGAATCCGAAGATAGCCGACGTATTAAATCCGCGCGAGGTAACCCGCGGCGAACGTATCAAAGCGTAATAAGCGCGATATATCAGAGCATAGGCATCGAGCAGAAACAGGCGTTTTTCGTCCATTGTCGTATTGCGGTTATAGATTGCCAGGCAACATCGCCTGAAAAGCCGCCAGAGAGCTCCGCCGCAGACGTGGCCCTCTTGCGAGGATAAAAGTACGAATTATATACATTCTTACCAACCCTCCGCAACAATATTCTGCCCCTTGCAACA
>WFLX010102199.1_pt1 | contig 12439 bp, 11 predicted proteins | sample 4967041 | NCBI WGS metagenome assembly WFLX01 (sample SAMN12857096, study PRJNA449069) | gut metagenome | isolation source: stool from male and female vole | host: Microtus ochrogaster | place: USA:Florida | collected 2017 | reverse complement strand
ATACAACGTGAGTTCGACGAAAAAATATAGAAAAAACCGCCGAAATCTGTTATATAGTCAATCCACTTTACAANNGAACNNAAAAGTGATATAATAAAAATANGAGTAAANGNAAAGNNTTAAGAGAAACNGCNGNAGCATANCNAAAAGAAGGACATACATATGAAGNAACAGCCAGAGTGTTCGGAGTAGTAAAAAGCACNNTACACAGATGGGTAAAACAATATGAAGAAACAGGTGATTTATCAAACAAACCCCTTAATAGGAGTTTTAAAAAAATAAACCCGGAAAAGCTGAAAGCATATGTAGCAGAACATCCTGATGATACACAGAAAGAAGTTTCGATAGTGTTCGGCTGCTGTCCGCAGGCAATAAGCAAGGCGTATAAAAGACTTAAAATAACACGAAAAAAAAGACGTTCAGCTATAAAGAGCAAAGTCCTGAAAAAGTAAAGGAATATCAGGAAAAAATAAAAGATATTCCGAAAGAAAAAACAGCATATATCGACGAAACAGGTATAGATAAATGTCTTTACCGTGAATATGGATATGCACTCCGTGGGAAGAAAGTTTATGGCAAAATACCAGGGAAAAAATTTCAGAGAACAAATATTATTGCTGCAAAACTTGGAAATGAAATAATCGCACCAATGCAGTACAACTCAAAAATGGATTCAGCATTTTTTGAAATGTGGTTTGAAAAGGGCCTGCTGCCGTGTCTTGAAGAAGGTACAACTATTGTTATGGACAATGCGTCTTTTCACCGTAAAAAGCAGCTTTATCAGATATGCAGTAAATATGGTTTCAACCTTATTTTTCTTCCGCCATATTCTCCTGAACTCAATCCCATAGAAAAATACTGGCATGTTTTAAAACATAGAATAAAAGCATTTTTGCGTTATCATTTATCTTTAAATGATTCTATTCATTACTCTTTTCTATGTAATTATAGTTCTGTTTATAAGTAGAATGACTATAGCATGGGAGTGTTCGCTAACGTTTAGCGGAGAAAATGCGGCGTCCATGATAAAGTCATTCATAACGTCATAAGCTATGCTCATACGTGCACTTGGTGAAGATGCTTTTGCACCCGTTCCTCCAAACTTTTCAAGAAGAGTGGGTAGATTTGGCAGCGGTGTTACTGAACCGTCAATTGCAATGATGTATTTCCCACAAAGCTTATGAAGCATATCAATATATTCTTTTCCATAAAAAGCATCTTTGATAGCTGTAAAAAGCTTTTCAAACGGAGAATAATCGAACTTACTGCGAGCTTTACTCAAAGCCTGTTGAGACATAGTTATCCCCTTAATTTCAAAGAATTTATTCAAAGCAGCCTGCAATGATGTTTTGTACATGGAAAGCAAAAATTTCAGCAGCTTTTCAAATGGCATTTTGCGGTTTCTTGTGAAATATTCCGGTTGGAAACGGCTCTCATTCAGCGTAGAAACTGCTCTCATAATTGATTCTGAAATAGCTACAGCAACTGCAAGTGACAACATAGAAATGCACCTCATAATCAAGAAGTGTATCAATTTGATACCTACTTCCGATTTTATCGGCTTTTTCAATTTGTCAAGTGGTATTTTGTACAAGGTTTTGACTACTGTTTTGTGCATTATTCAGTTATGCTTAAGTTGTGGATAGTGCTTGGAAAACAGGTAAAACTGAAAATAAAGTACAGAAACTTTGTATGCATGAATAAAAACTGTGAGAAAAAATATATATCAGAAACAATTTCTGGTTTTGTAGAAAAATTCAATAAAAGAACACAGAGACTGAACGATTTTATTCTTAAAATTGCATTGGCAACAAGTGCAGAAGAAAGCTCAAGGATATTAAAAACAACTGGAATAGAAATAAGCGGACAAAGTGTGATAAATCTGATACTGAAACGATTTTTAGAAACAGAGACGGGTAAGTGCAGTACATCAATAGGAATAGATGATTTTGCAAACAAAAAAGGAAAGAAGTACTGTAATTGTAGATGAAACAACACATAAGCCGATAGATGTATTTGAAGGCAGAGAATGTGAAACGGTGAAAAAATGGCTTGCGGAAAATAAGCATATCCGTTCAGTAACCCGTGACCGTTCAGGTGCATATTCAGCAGCATTACAGGAAATGCTGCCCGATTGTATACAGATAGCGGACAGATTTCACCTGTATAAAAATCTGACAGATACTATAACATCAGTTATAAATGCCAGCCTGCCCGCAAGGATAACCGAAGACATTTATTCAGATAATGACAGCGGAAATATAAAAAAATTTCAGAAGTCAAAGACAAAACTGAAATGGTTGACCCGAAGCGGGCAGCGAAACTTAAACTGATATCAGATGTAAAAGAGTACTGCGGAACTCATTCGATTAAAAGTGCTGTCCGATGCTTTCATATAGGTCGTAATACAGTAAGAAACTACATCAGAAATGAATTTGAGGAATTGCAGAATTATAATTCTTTGACTGTTAAACGATGTGTTATTGCTTCAAAATCTGAAATAATAAAATATATCTGTTTTAATGAAAAATTGGATTCAAACGTAAAAACATCTGTATTTAGGGCAACACCGCATAATAGGATATAAAAGAAAAGCAGACTAAGCGGAAATAAAAAAAACGCAAAGTCTAGCTGTTGAAAGGTCGCAAAGGCATACTGAATCAAGCCGTCAGAGATTTTCTGTCAGCCAGATACAGATTCGCCAGAGCGAACATGATATTCAGCTTGGCAGTCTGTTTTAGCAGACCTCGGTATCGGTTTTTCCAATACCGGAAGATGTTTTTTATCACTGCAAAAACGTGTTCGACTTTGCAGCGGACAGATGATTTCTGATGTTCCCTTTTCTTAGCGGCATACTGACCGCTTCTGGATAATTTTCTGATTGAAGATGGACGTCTGTTGATGATGTACTTGATATTTTTGCCATTTTTGTTCTTTTTGATTGCTTCCGGACGTTTCTTTGCTCCGTATAACCGCTGTCACCGTATGCACGTTCTTCTTCACCATGAAGTAATTCACTCATCACTGTAACATCATGTTCATTTGTAGGTGTTGCTTTTACGGTATGAACAAGTCCATTTTCCTCGTCAACACCAATATGTGCCTTGTACCCGAAGTGCCATGTATTTCCTTTTTTTGCAGAATGTGCTTCAGGATCACGCTTCTTTTAATCCATTGCGTGTCAGAATATTGCGGAATCTTCCTATAGTATCTCCGTTCGGAACTTCATCCGGTGAATTTATTCCACAGAAATTTGAGAATGCTCGACTGTCTGTTACTTCGTTCATTACTGCCATATCTGCAAGATTGTATACGTNCNGNAATATGAAAATNCGNAGCATTANTTCCAGTGGATATGGTTTGTTTNCGNACTCTCCTTTGTAATAGCCCGGCTTTATTATCTCTATAAATTTATTCCACGGAACTATGCCTTCAAGCTTGTTCAAAAAGTCTTTTTTGTTGGTTCTGGCTGCACCAGGTTCATCGTTTATTTCTGCCAGCGTCATTTGTCTTTCCATACCCCTATTATATCACTTTTTTCTCTTTTTGGCAATTGTGCGGTGTTTCCTTAGAAAATATCCGATTTTAATTGAATTAAAGAAATGTATATGTGAGTTCAGAAGAATTTTTGAGACAAAAAATCCTGCTCTGTTAAGAACGTTTATTGATAACTACTTAAAATCAGAAATTAAAAAAATTCAGGGATTTGTCAAAGGGCTGATTCGTGATTTCGATGCTGTTGATTTAGCCGTATCAAGTAATCTTAGCAATGGATTTGTGGAGGGCATAAATAATAAAATCAAACTCATCAAGCGTGTTATGTTTGGTAGATGCAGACTGCCTTTGCTTAAAGCTAAAATTATTCTTCCTTACTTCCTGTAGACCACTTTTTGGAAGAACCTTTGATGTGACCCCAATCTTGACCCCAAAAAAGTTGCTCACGGTGCGTACGTTGAGTAACGCAAAATTTTAGAAACGACGTAAAATAGATATATTTCCACGTAATGCGTAAGCTGAGAAACGTTAAAATTTCCTATGTAAATCCCTCATAACCCGAAGGTCGTTGGTTCAAATCCAGCCGCCGCAACCAAAATGAAAAGCACTATGCAATGCTATGGGAAAATGGCTAAGGAAACCCACAGCGGTTGCATAGTGCTTTTCTTTTGCCTAAAAATAGGAAAAAAACGACTTGATATATTTTTGTATATCAGACAAAGTTTCAGAAAGTCAATAGCAGAAATTGATACTTTTGAAGAATGGAAAACACTTATTCTTTATTTGAAATTTGCTCCGTTTCCGTTATATTTCCGTTATTGATACGCAAAAGTACAGAAAACTATGGTAAACTATGAACCAGTTATGACAGACTGATAAAAATTAAAGTTCTATTTTTACACAATATTAGCTTGCATAATATTAATACTATTAAGATATATCATAAAATTACTAAAAAATTTGGATTTACTATTGACTTTTGAATTTAAATGTGGTATAATAAAATGAAATTATATGTTAGAAGAGGAAATTTTATGTTTACATTTTATGAAGAAAATGCACTTGGAAAAGACGCTAATATTTTTATTAGTCATTCCACTTTAGATATAAATATTGCAGAAGCTGTAGAAGCTTATCTATGTGAAGGTTTAAAAATTAATCTGGAGAATATTTTTAGAAGTTCAAGAGCTAACAATANACNTAAAAGAGAAANGTATNATGATTTTNTTTTAGGAGCTATAAGAGAATCAAATATGGTCATTTTTTTGATAACTCCTAATTCTGTTGACAGTAAATACTGTTACTATGAAATGGGTGCGTGTTGGGCACTTGGCATAAAGCCATTTATAGTTTATTTTGAACCTTTATCAGTAAGCGATAATATATTTAAAAATCTTCCGTTTACACAAGTACAATCCTCAAATATTGTTTTCAGTAATGAAAATAGTATCTATGATATGCTTGAAAGTTTAAAAGATATTATATATGGAAATATGAATGAACCTGAAAATTTATCTTGGCATAAAAATAAATTTAGACAAAGAATATGTAATAATATATCAGACATTTTTAAACTTAATTTACAAGATGGACGTGTATTTGTTTGTGATTCATATAGTGACGATGTTTTAAAATTGCAAAAAGTTTCAAAAGACTATGTTACATTCGGTATAGATTATACTGAGTTAAGACCTAAATATACAGGCTATGCCGTTAGACTGCATGATATAAGTTGGAATATTTTTTTTGAAAAAGACTATATGTTTTCCTTAAATTATACTCCTAAAAATGAATTGAAAAATTTTTATATAGAATTTAAAGGAAAAGATAAAAAAATTATTGGAAGAAAAAAGATAACTATTTCTGAAGATGAATATAATAAAGATATTTCTTGTCAATTTTCACTTAAAGATGTTAATGTTAATTCTATTTACTGGAAGCAGATGTCAGAAATAGTAATTTTGTTTTTGGATGAGTCTGTAGAAGATATATCTGAATTATCTATAAACGATGTGTGTTTAAAAAAAGATTGATTAATGTTTTGTAACTACAAGCTTTTAAAAATAAGCTCCCTTTTTATAGGGAGCTTATTCTGGTTATTAGGCATTGCGTTTGTTTTTTATGCTGGAGTGAGGATTGAGTTTATCGTCGATAATGTCAGAAGCAATTTCATCGGCGGACTGTATAGCATGAATGTAAATTTTACTTGTCGTAGCGATTGAGGAATGTCCGAGGCGACGTGAAACGGTCGGAATTGAAACACCTTCGGCAATGAGAAGTGTAGCGTGAGTGTGTCTGAGAGAGTGTGGAGAGAAGTGTGGCAGATGATTACGTTTGACGAATTTGCTTGTCCAGTCGGTTAAACTGTCGGGATTCATAGGAGTTGAATCATCTTTAATGAAAAGTCGGTCGTTGCGGACTGATTTTTTACTGCCGTCTGCAAACGTGATTTCTATGAAGTAATTCCAGCGGTCGTTGAGGTTTTCACGAAGTTTTTGCCAGTACTGCTGATAGTCACGGAGCAGGTCAAACATCATTGATGACAGCTTGACAGTACGGTATGAAGTTTCATTCTTTGGAGATTTCGTTATGATGCCCATATGCTGAACATACTGACTTGTTCTCTTGATATGTATCACATGGTTTTCAAAGTCAATATCCTGCCATTCAAGTCCCATAAGTTCGCCACGGCGTATACCACTGAATATAAGAAGGTACATAGCAGTTNTCCACTTTATATGCTCTTTGTTGAGAAGTTCANGNACGTATTTCACCTGCTCATCGTCAAGAAANNCCGCTTCTGAGTGTTCAAGTTTGGGGGCTTTCATATAATTCTTGTCGGCGACATTGAACGGAACAATTCTGTCTCTCGTTGCCTGTGCGAGTATTGAACTGATAAGGCGGTGGTGGTGAAGTATGGTTTTCGACGATAAACCGCCTGTTTCTTTCTGTACCTGAAAGACTTTTGCAAGTGGCATTTCCAGGGCATCGGATATTTTTTCGGCTGATTCAATGCTTATGTGACCGTTTTCTTTGCAAGCCGAACTTATGGTTGTGGACGATACTCCTGCGAGTTCGGCAAGTTTTTTCTGAGTTAATTTTTCCTGCTTCATGATACTTCTGAGGCTGATAGCNAAGGCATAAGAACCGACCTGCTNTATGCCGTTTTCACGCNGGTTATTATAAAACTCNTGTAAGTGATGAGACTGTAGCTTGACAAGCTTGATTTCACCGATAGCCATATTGATATTCTTTAAAAGTGCCTTATATCGTTCATATGTTTTGGGTGCAAGTATTGGTGGTTTGTTGTTTTCAAGCCAGGTTTCAGCGTATTCTGCAAATCGNGTGTTGCTGTCAAAGCAAGTGCCTTTTTTAACGGATTCCTCAAACATAACGACTTGTCGCTGTAGTTCTTTTTCAATCTGCTTGGCGGTCATATTTTCGGGCGGTTTCCACGTCATCGAACGCTCAATTTGCTTGCCCTTGCTGTCGTAGCCGTCGTACGTTCTGATGTAGTAGGTAATTTTCCCTGCTTTTGAAACGTGTTTTTTAATTGTTGCCATTGTTATTCTCCTTTGTTAAAAATTTGGGGGAACGCTGTTTCCAACGTTCCCTGTTGATTTACGCTGAAATTTTGCGTATTCCCGATTTTTTATCGTCGGAAGTGAGTGTGTTCGTATCAAGATACTTCATCAGAGCGTCCCAGTTTATCAGTGTTTTCTGACCTATCTGAACACTGGGAATTGCACCGCTTCTGGCAAGTTGTATGATGTGATTTCGGCTGATGCCGATGTTTTTCTCCTTGCAGAGTTTTGCAGTTTCGTTGATACTGTTCATTTTTTTCATAATGGAACTCCTCTCATAGTTATAATATATAATTAAATAATAATACTTATTCTATGTCAAATATTTTACGTCCTTGTGATATGTGTTCGGTTATTCCNGCAAACTCAAGTANATCATTGANTGTATCAATCTGGATATTGGACTTGAGTTCTTTTGGGTAAGCACCTGTTTCGTTGCAGGCTGTTTTAAGCTCTTCTTTGAAAATTTTTAAAGCTGTTTCATCTCTAATGCTGTCCTTGTATCTCTCAAAAGCTGACAATATACGCTGTTTGCAGACTTTGGTGGTATCATAGTCAATAAAGATTTCATCAATATTGTCTGTANCCTTGTTGTAAAGGTTCAGTATCCTGCGGATAAATGCGTGTTGTTCTTCCTGCTCCGATTCTTTCAGAGCNTGTATATATTCAAGCTGTTTTTGAAGTTGCTGNTAGCCGATGTAGTTTACAANAGGCTTTTTNATGATTGCATNNTAGTAGATATACGGATTCGGCTGAGGTTGGTACTGCATAGCAAAGTCGGGATTTTCGATAACTTCTCTGAACNCTTTGAGCTGCATATAAAGTTTNCCCTCAATACTTCCGAGATTACTAAGCGAGTAATCAGGAATCAATACAGTGATTTCACGGGGATTTCGGCGGCTAACTCTTGCNCTGCCGATTATCTGCTGTAATGCAACAGGGTCNTAAGTTTCGGCAACGATTACCGATAATTTTTCATCGTGAAGTGAAAGTCCNTTCTCTGCGACTTTGGTCGTGATTAGAGTTTCAGANGTAAATTTTTCGTTTACTGCAATTTCGTGTAGTTCCGCCTTTTTATCCTCGGCGGAGTAAATATGCTGACAATTGCCAAACTGTTCCTTTAGGTCTGAACCGCTGGCAATATCGTTTATGAATATAAGTGATTTCTGTCCGTTGGAGCAGGATTTATTTATATATTCAATCAAATTATCTTTTTTGTCNGNANCGTATGCCCTGAANTTCAGANNGNTCCAGTCNGACTTCATAATATATATGTGTTTAATTCTTGNNTCAGGAGNCGATAGAAAAAATGTATNCAGTTTNTCAATTTCAAGCGGCTGAAGCTTTTGGTCGGAAAGTTCCTCGATATTCCATATTATTGGCAGAACGTCATCGGGTGTAGCCGTAAGATAGATACGTTTGGTATTTTCAAGATTGCCTCTGAGGAAGTTTACCATTTGCTGGGGATAGACCGAAAACGTTGAATCTTCCGCAAAACAATGGCATTCATCACATATAAGAAGAAGTTTTTTACCATGATACCTGTGCTTTTTTCTTACGAAGTCCTGATAGGTCATAACCTCGATATTGTCAATGATTCTGAGTTTGTCCATAAGTTCTTCAGGAATTTCCTTAAATCCGTATTTTTTGAGAAAATTTTTATTCAGTTGTATTTTACAGGCACAGCGGTTGGTCAGAATTATTATTTTTTCTTGTTTTTCAAGTGTAAATGCAATCTGTTCAACCGCATTTGTCTTGCCAGAACCAGTCGGTGAAAATATACATATGGATTCGCCGTATTTGAGTTTATCCACGTCTTTTCCATTTATTATGGAAACAAGGTATTCGTCAGCATTGCCGAGTTTATAGCCAGTAACAAGACAGGCAGATGTAAGCATGGGGTTGCTGATATTTTCTGTAAGTTCTCCTGATGATATTAAAATATCATCAGGATTCATGCCTACAGGGTGAATAAAAATATTTGTCATGTTAAATCCCCTTTCAGTGAAACACCATTGAATCCCCAGGCATTTCTGTTCACAGTATGTTTTTTGGATTTTGTTATTTTTTCGTTGTTGGCTTTGTAAAATGTCTGTGAAAAAGCCGTTATATCCTTGAAAACCGTATCACCATATACTTTTATGAAAGCTGTATATAGCTCTTCGGTATAGGTGTAGGATTCAAGGTTGAAACAACAGTATCCATTGCTAAATTCATTAATAATATTGTAGAGAGAGTTATTTGGATAAAAATTTAAATTGTTATCGTAGATATCATCACCAGTAAAAGTATAGTTTCTGTTTCTAAGTTCGATGTAATGGCGGAATGCTTCGGTAGCAACAGCGTTTCTCTCTGCATCGAGTTTATAGGCAAGATACGGGTCCTGCTGTTCTTTAGGAATCTTCACATCAAACGGAAGCGAGCAGATTCTTCTTGCAAATGCAGGGTCGCAGGCGGTATAAGCAACACCAATGTTATGGTTTGATGCGATAAGGATTTTACAGGTTGACAGGAATCTTACCTGCTGTTTGTGTTTAACATCGGCGGCAATCCAGTCATGCCCCGAAATGTTTTTCAGTGTGGCAATCTGTGCGGTGCTGAGATTCATAATACCTTCATCAGCAGAAATTTCAATACGTTTTTTGCTGAGTTCGCTGAGTGAAAACCAGCCCTTTACAAGATTCGTAATGCTCATCTGCATTACTCCCTGATATGAAAGCAGCGAACATAAAAAGTTAAGATATGTACTTTTTCCGTTGTCTCCTAATTCACCGACAAGTGTAAAAATTCTTTTTGCCATAGCATCGGAAGATATACAGTAGNCANTGACCTCCCAGNNTCTTGTTATAAGAATAGGGTCACCGNCTGAAATGCTGTCAAGGAACATATNCGNTATCGGGTGGTATAGNTCTTGATTTCCCATAAATTCGGCTTCCACGCACATGGTAGNGAAGTAGTCGGGAACATAGTCTATCATCTNCCCNGTCTGATTNTCAACATAGCCGTTTNGGANAAGAGTGTANCGTTCATCATTCGGAATACCTTTATATTCGGGTGTTCGCATGAGAATTTCTTTTACAATTGTCCTGCATTCTTTTTCGCTGAGTATTATTCCGNTCTGATAAACGGTATTGTATGTAAAATACTTGAATCCATCAATATCAAGTGGTTCGTAAACAATACCGTTAAAAATATAATTCTGCCCGAAATGTCTNTTCAGTAANCCTGCTTCTGCGAANATATCAGCAATACCATAACAGTAAAATTTAGATTGTTCTCTTTCAATAAGTCTGNTAGGCTTATCATGATTTGGAATAAGTTTGATAACCTTTTCTATCAAGTTATTCTGAAAATTTGAAAAATAAGTTTNTTTTAAATTACTCATNAATCAATCTCCTTTTTATAAATTTGAAGTATTGGTTTTATTTTTTTAATCCTCCTTTGCATATATTCTATCATCTGATTTTTTGGAATACAACAGAATTTATTTGGAAATTTAAGGAATTTTTCCTTNAAAAAATTTACTGGATATGGTATAATAGAATTACATAAATTAATTGGGAGGTTAAAAATATGACAAGAGGCGAATTTATGGGCGGTATGCTCGAATACATATTTGGTGTGAAGTATATTGAATTCAAAGGTGTTAAAAAGTCATTACTGGAATACACCAAAGGTGGAAGTTTCNGCAAGGANTGCACTTATANTNCNGTTTATAAAAATCGTCTGAATGAAATATTCCATAATTTACTTGACGAAAAGTTTACAGAAATATGTATCAGGAAAGATAAATACAGCAAACCTTGTTCGGTTAAGGAATATCATAAAAAAGCAAAGGATTTTATTTTTGACCTTAAAGGATACGGAAATTATAATACGGAATTTTTGGAAACAATAAGGGAAAATATGACGGTTGCAATGGTAAGCAGAATATATCACGATATTATTATAGAAGAGATATTCCATACAGAGGACAGGGAAAACAGTAAAGAAAGAAGCGATGATGATTTTGATGATTCCGTTAAGAATATATGTCATTCCGTGAGTGTGTTTATATGCAGTGAGCTTTCTGAACTGAAAACAAGGAAATATAAAAAAGAATTTTTTGAATTTCTGGTAAATGAGTATCCTGTTTTTTCCGAGCTAAACCTTGACGAAGACGATAAAATAGTACAGCATCATCTGAACAAAAAAGAAAAGGAAGTCAGAAACGAATATGGTTTTGTAAATCCTATTTTTGCAGATGATGACTTTTTTTCAAGGGTTAATTTGATACAGCAATATAAAACAGATAATGGTATGTTTGCCGCATTTGCTGACAGGAATAATATGCAGGAAGATGATTTTCTTGATTNGNAGATGAAGCTTGAAACACTGTGGGGTAATTCCCAAAGTTATAATGTTCTTTTAAAAAAGGAAGAAGTTATAGAATTTAAAAATACTGCTGTACGTATATACAATCGCTTTTATGGAAAGAATCACCCTGAATATGAAGATATAATTTTTCTTGCAGCGTGGAATGCACATGAATATTTTATTAAGTATCTTTTTTGGCTTGACTTTGTTCTTAAATCATATAAATAATTTTTTAGAAAGTTTGCTGATACCTGGAACATGGGACGTATTATAATAAACACTTAAAAATGCCTGTAAATCGCAAAAATTTTTTTGTACAAAATTTATTTTTCTCTCATCTCCCATATGTAGAAGAGTAAAAAATAATTTTAGTGTGGTGTTATTTGTTCCATGTTCCAGGTGTTTAATATTTTTTATAAAAAAATAATCCCAAAGAACTTATACTCTTTGGGATTATAATTTTCTGCTTAGACTTCTATGAAGAAATCATCATAAAAACCAGCACTATTGATATTCTGTATTGTTGAGTAAAGCAGGTCGTAGTCCATAAACATATCTTCGATTTCATCAGAACTGTAACCGTAGTCCAGCAGAAGAGCAATATCATCTTCATCAACTCCGTAGCAGTTACACATATCAAAAAGCAACTGTTCGTGCTGAGTATAATAATCATCTTTCCAGTCATCATAATATCTCATGAAAGAAGTATATCTGAAATCTTCTTTTCCCTCAAATTCCGAGCGAGTAATAATTCCATTGCTGTCGATTCTGATAATATCGCCGTGAACTGTTTCAATTTTAGTGTAAGGGAAATTAAGCATACCAACTTTTTTCAGGGCGTTCTTCATAATGGATTCAGTTGAAGCGTATACATAAAGTCCCAGAACTTCAAAGTGGAGCAGGCACATAGGATTACTGCCTTTGATTATGTAAAGTGAATTTTCTTCGTCAAGAACCGTAAAAGTGAAGTTGCCCTGAACCGTTTCAGCCATATTTTTCAGACT
>WFLX010002861.1_pt1 | contig 12440 bp, 11 predicted proteins | sample 4967041 | NCBI WGS metagenome assembly WFLX01 (sample SAMN12857096, study PRJNA449069) | gut metagenome | isolation source: stool from male and female vole | host: Microtus ochrogaster | place: USA:Florida | collected 2017 | reverse complement strand
GCCGGTGCGGATATCCTTGAAGCCTACGCCGGCACCGATGTCACCGCAACCGATAACTTCCTTGGCGTTCTGCTTGTTGGAGTGCATCTGGAACAGACGCGAAACGCGTTCCTTTTTGCCCGAACGTGAGTTGAGCACATAGGAACCGGCAACCATATCGCCGGAGTATACGCGGAAGAAGCAGAGACGACCAACATAGGGGTCGGTGGCAATCTTAAATGCCAGTGCGCAGAGGGGTGCGTCGCTCGAGGGTTCGCGCGAAATGATTTCGTCGGGGTTGTCAACGCTGTGGCCTTCAACAGCACCGTTATCGAGCGGGCTGGGCAGGTAGGCGCAAACGTTGTCGAGCAGGCACTGAACGCCTTTGTTCTTAAACGACGAGCCGAGGGTCATCGGAACCACTTCCATCGAAAGGGTGGCCTTGCGCAGGGCGCGGCGGATTTCTTCTTCGGTAATGGTCGAGGGGTCGTCGAAGTATTTCTCCATGAGGGCATCGTCGAACTCGGCGATTTTTTCGAGCATTTTGTCGCGCCATTCTTCGGCTTCTGCCTGCAGGTTGGCGGGAATTTCCTCTACGGAGTATTCTGCGCCCATGGTTTCGTCGTGCCAGAAAATAGCCTTCATGGTGATCAGGTCAACGAGACCCTTGAAGGTTTCTTCAGCACCGATAGGAATTTGAATGGGGCAGGGGTTGGCGCCGAGAACGTCGTGGAGCTGGCGAACCACTTCAAAGAAGTTGGCACCCGAGCGGTCCATTTTGTTAACGTAGCCGATACGGGGCACGTTGTACTTGTCGGCCTGNCGCCATACGGTTTCAGACTGAGGTTCTACGCCGCCCACGGCGCAGAAAGTAGCAACCGCACCGTCGAGCACACGCAGCGAACGTTCAACTTCAACGGTGAAGTCAACGTGTCCTGGAGTGTCGATAAGGTTGATTTTGTATTGATTGCCATCATACTTCCAGAAGGTGGTGGTAGCAGCCGAGGTGATGGTGATACCGCGTTCCTGCTCCTGTTCCATCCAGTCCATGGTAGCGGCGCCGTCGTGAACTTCGCCGATTTTGTGGGTCAGACCGGTGTAGAAAAGAATACGTTCGGAAGTGGTGGTCTTACCGGCGTCGATGTGAGCCATGATGCCGATGTTGCGAGTAAGCTTAAGCTGTTCGTCGTGTTTTGCCATTTTCTAAATAGGAGAGATAGAGATTAGAAACGGAAGTGAGCAAATGCGCGGTTAGCTTCGGCCATTTTGTGCATATCTTCTTTGCGCTTAAAGGCACCGCCCTGTTCGTTGAAAGCGTCAACGATTTCAGCGGCGAGCTTGTCGGCCATAGATTTGCCGCCACGCTTGCGGGCATAAATAATGAGGTTTTTCATAGAGATTGACTCCTTGCGGTCGGCGCGGATTTCGGTGGGCACCTGGAAGGTAGCGCCACCCACGCGGCGGCTTTTAACTTCGACCAGCGGGGTCACATTGTCGAGAGCCTGTTTCCAGATTTCGAGGGCAGACTTCTCTTCGTTGGGCATTTTGGCCTTGACATTTTCAAGAGCCGAATAGAAGATGGTGAAAGCGGTNTTTTTCTTGCCGTCATACATCAGGTGGTTCACGAACTTAGTTACCTTCACGTCGTGAAACATGGGATCGGGAAGTATTACCCGCTTCTTAGGCTTTGCCTTTCTCATTGTTGTTGTTTGAGTTGTGTCTTCAGTTTTCGGGGTTGGCTGTATATCTCGAGCCNCGGNGGCTCATCTTCAACGGTCGGCCTCTGCCGCCATTTACTCAACCGATATTTTATTTAGCCGACCAAACGAAACGAACGACTGATTTTTAGTTCGGTTTGTTTGATTGTTTTAGTACTTGAANGGGCGCTTGGCTTATTTCTTNTTACCNTTTGCTGCTGCGGGAGCCTGACCGGGTTTGGGACGCTTNGCACCATATTTGGAACGGCGCTGAGTGCGATCCTTAACACCCTGAGTGTCNAGAGTGCCGCGAACAATGTGGTAACGAACGCCGGGAAGGTCCTTTACACGGCCGCCGCGAACAAGAACGATGCTGTGTTCCTGAAGGTTGTGACCTTCGCCGGGGATGTAGCTGTTGACTTCCTTGCCGTTGGTCAGGCGAACACGAGCAACCTTACGCATTGCCGAATTAGGTTTCTTAGGGGTTGTGGTGTAGACGCGAACGCATACGCCGCGACGCTGGGGGCAGCTGTCAAGTGCGGGCGACTTGCTCTTGTCGGTCAGAGCCACGCGGCCTTTTCGTACTAATTGCTGAATAGTAGGCATCTTAGTTGTTAATGATGTTAAATAATGTTAAGTTTATAAAAAGTTAGTTAGTTTTCTCTCGTTCCATCGCAGCCCGACGCACCGCACGCATTNCNCNCNCCCTCAGGGAGTTAGCTCTGCTTTGCGACGCATTTGGCCTCGATTTCAACTGCAAAGTTACGAAATTTTTCCGACATCGCCAAACTTTTCCGCTCTGAAACTCAAAAAGTTATCCTCCACCCCTCAGACATCATTGAGACAACATCGGTTTGCGGTCACCTAATAGAATATATACATAAAACTTTTTACCATCACCAAGATTACTCCAGCCAGTCCATGAGTTCACCAACCAGCCATGGCGATTTATGAAGTACTTTTCAATTTCGTTAGCATGTTTAACACTGCAGGTTTCGTATTTCACAATCATCCTATCCCATTCTTCCGAATTTTGATGCTCACAAAAACGACGTTCGGGATTATTTGTGATTCCGATTTTCACTTTGTTATACCATAGCCGATATAGGCTAATCGAAATACTCATATAACGAATAACATACTTAGGCCATCCGGTATAGAAATCGTATTCTACTTTACAGGGATTCTTCATATATTTATACAAAAGTTACTAATACTGTAGGTTTAGGTTTCATCAAACAGCTATTTCTACCTACTTTGACGGAGTTGTTTTGTTGCTTTCTCTAGATCACCCAACTCGTCCTTAAGCTTCATAAGCTGAAATGCAATCCAAATATTATTTGTTGGCAATGTATTCCTTGGCCTAGTTATACGCTCAATTTTCGAGATTTTATCATCATAAAAAAAGAATTCGAAAGTTTCCGGCTTCTTAGTAAGAGCGTCAGGAACAGTAATCTGGTATCCGCCACGGTCGGAAATATGGACTTTCTTTGTCCCTAACCGGCTTAAAAAGTCTTGAAGCGAATCTCCAATATAGAAACAGTTAAAAATATTTCTGTCGTTTATATTTTCAAAGGGCAGACTACGATAATAGGCTTTTTTGATTGCCGAATTATACTCACTTAAATCAGCCTGTGCAAGCCCATCTTGATAAACCGTATCACATCGGCCATAGAAATTCACAATTTTCATTACTCTTTTACCCTTGATACCATACTTATTGTCTGATATCTTTAAAGTATCCGGCAAGATATACCCTTCAGGAATCTCTAATTCATAATTAGCAAGAACAGAACTAATCGGCGGCATACTATAGGCCCTAATAGAATCTTGTGCACGTTTAGCCTCGGCCTGAAGTCTTTCATGCTCGATTCTTCGTTTTTCTTCAATTACACGGCCATCATATGTCGGAATAGAAAACAGCTTATTGGTCAGATAGCATATAACACCCCTCTTGGAGCCATCATCCAGTCGGAGCCTACAGGTCACCCGAGCACTATCGTTCTTATTAACAACCAATGAGTTACATAAGCGTTCATAACGTCGTCCATCAAACATATAGCCAAAAAAATAATCCTGTGAGCCCAAAACGCCATTAAACTCTCCCAGTTTTATCTTCTGACCGACAGACTTGATTAAAATGTTGAATTTCAAATTGCAACAGCTACGAGTACTATCCGAATATTCTACATCCAACACCTTGAACTCAACGTATTTATCACCTTTATCATTAAATGGGACAATAACACTCTGATTCTCTTCAAGTTTTCTAACATTTTGCGCAGTTGCCATACCAACTACCCAAAACAGCGCACAAAAAAGAAATAAACGAAGACCTTTCATAATGAATGGGCGCCGCGAGGCCGACTACCTTGGCGATTAAGGGGTTAACAAAAAAAATGCGTGACGGCCGTACTTGTTGCCCATTCCACGTTCTGAGGCCTTCGCATGCCCATCTCAGTAGAAAGAGCAAACTTGCAGAGACCTCACGCAATATATGAATGCGCCATCAGCCGGCACGTTCACACGAGACCGGTTGGCAGGCAATATTCATATACCCATAAAGACATCTACTGTTTGCCACATCCTTGACCGAGATTGAAAGTTGCGAAGTTTCAGAACGTCAAGAAAGAGCGCCGAGTAAACGCATCTAAATAAATATGTCCGCATCCCACCCGCTTAACCCGCGACCGGGGCTCTGCAAAGCGGTCTGCGCCGGCAAAGGTAGCAATTTAATTAGTAATTAGCAAGTAGCAATAAGTAATTTTTTAGCGAATAACAACATGAATTGGAAAATTATGCTTATCTTTGCCGTTAGCAATTAACACTTCAATAATGACACTATCGCAAACGATACTTAACAGAATCAAGGAAACGCTAAAGGCCGTAGCTCCGGATGCCCGCGCTTATCTATATGGGTCACAGGCGCGCGGAGAGGCGCGTCCTGATTCCGACATCGATTTGCTGATTTTGCTTCCTGACTCATACAACGGCTCGGAATTCGTAAAGAAAAAACTTGATATTTCAGGGCATCTTTATGACCTGTCACTATCATTGGGTATTGATATTTCCCCTTTGGTTTTAATTCCCAAAATTTTCTTTGCCCGCAAAACTCCTTTCACCGTCAACGTTTTAAACGATCGAATTGAAATATGAACGCCCAATTAGACAAAGGTTCAGCTGCCGACTTGATAGCATACCGTCTACAACGAGCCAAAGAAACACTCAACGAAGCTGACTATAATGCAGCCGGTGGATATTTCAATGCCGCAGTAAACCGACTTTATTATTCCTGCTACTACGCTGCATCTGCGCTTATGCTTGCATCCGGGCTTGATGCGACAACCCATAAAGGAATAAAAACTATGATTGGGCTACAATTTGTAAAACCGGGGAAACTCGAAGCCCGATTCGGCAGAATCTATCAGCAACTCTTTGAAAATCGTCAATCGGGAGATTACGAAGATTTTGTTTATTGCGACCTGGAATTATTTAACGAATTGCGCCCGCAAGCTGAGGCTTTTATAAACCAATTGGCTGCTAAGATAAATCAGATTGGGCAATGAATCCGATTTTTTTGATAGGATATATGGGTTGCGGCAAGTCGACGCTTGGCCGCGCCCTCGGCGCTGCCACCGGCTGCGAGTTCATCGACCTGGACCACTATATCGAGCAGCGCTTTCACGCAACGGTTTCGGAGCTCTTTGCCGAACGCGGCGAAGCCGGCTTCCGCCAGGTCGAGCGCGCCATGCTGGCCGAAGTTGCCGGTTTTTCAGACTGCATAATTGCGTGCGGCGGCGGAACCCCCTGTTTTTTCGACAACATGGAGCTGATGAACCGCTCGGGGCTGACCGTATGGCTCAACACCCCGATTGAGCGACTCTATGAGCGCCTGCAGCGCAATCGCTCCAAGCGGCCGATTCTCGCCAATAAATCCGACGCCGAGCTGCGCGACTTCATAGCAGGCGCCCTCAACGCGCGCGAACCTTATTATAGTAAGGCACAGGCCACCTTCTGCGCCACCTTGCTCGAAGACAAAAGCCAGATTTCAACCACCGCCCGCCAGTTCTGCGAGCGTTTCAACCTCCCCACCCTATGATTTCCCCCGAAACTATCAACGAACTGACTCCGCTGGAGCAGGCGGTTGCCGACGAGCCTCGCCGCCGCAGCGTAACCTTCGGCCTTCCGTGCGGCATGGAACGCGGCGAGCGCCGTTTTCCGCTTACGCCCGAAGGCGCCGCCCAATTGGTAGACCGCGGCATCGCCGTTAAAATCCAGCGCGGAGCCGGCGCTACCATCCACTACTCCGACGCCGCCTACGAACGCGCCGGGGCCGACCTATGCTCGCGCGCCGAAACCCTGCAGGCCGACGTTGTAATCTCCCCCGCCCCGCTTTCGGCAGCCGAGGCCGGCGCCATGCGCCGCGGAACTCTGCTGCTGACCCTGCTGCGCCCCGTATTGTCGAACCCGCTGACGGCCAAAACACTGCTGCGCCAGGGCGTTAACGTAATTGCCGCCGACCTGATTACCACCGACGGCCACCGCCTCGTTGCCGACATTCTCCACGAAATCGACGGCTGCGCATCCATGGCCATAGCCTCGGCAATGCTCACCGACCCGATTCATGGCAAAGGCATCCTGCTGGGCGGAGTTACGGGCATAGTGCCTTGCGAGGTAACGATTTTAGGTTCCGGCATGGGTGCTATCGCCGCAGCCCACAACGCCATCGGAGCCGGCGCCACGGTCAGGATGTTCGACAACGACCTCTACTCGCTGCGCACCGCCTCGCGCGTTCTCAACCACCAGCCCATAGCCTCGGCGTTTCACCCCAAGGTTTTGCGCTCGGCCTTGCGTTCGGCCGACATTATCGTGGTCACCCCGATGCAGCAACCGGTGGTTATCGACTCCGAAACCGCCAACGAAATGAAGTCGCGCGCCCTGATTTTCGACATCAGCCAGACCCCGGGCGCAACGTTTCCGTCAATTCCGGTCATCGACCTTGCGCAACCGTCGGTGTCGACCCTCGCCGCCGGCGAAACCCGAGCATGCTACTGCAACGTGGGCCATCGCGTTCCGCGCACCGCGGCCATGGCCTTGAGCAACACCCTCATTGCCAACACCGATAATATCAAACGTGCCCTCGGCTCTATCGGCGAGCTGCCCGCGCCCTTGCGCCCGGCATTGCTCACCTACTGGGGTAAATGCGTGAGCACGCGCCTGGCCGAAGTGCTCGGCATCCGCGCCCTCGACCTTAACCTTTTGAGCGGCAACTGATGGCAAAGCGAAAATTCTACGTAGTGTGGCAAGGTCTGGCCCCCGGCATCTACGACAGCTGGGAGGAATGTGAACACCAGGTCAGAGGCTTTGCCGGCGCCAAATACAAATCGTTTAACACCATTGAGGAAGCCACCGACGCCTTTCGCGGCTCATACGAGGACCAGGCCACGCTGCTGCTCGAATTTGCCCGTCGCGCCAAAAAGCAGCCCACGCTTCCGCCCGGCATTCCCGCGGGAGCCATAGCCGTTGACGGCGCGTGTGCCGGCAACCCCGGGCCGATGGAATATCGCGGCGTCGACATCCATTCCGGGCGCGAAATCTTTCATGTGGGTCCGCTCGAAGGCGGCACTAACAACATCGGGGAATATCTGGCCCTAATCCACGCCCTGGCGCTGCTCGACCAACGCGGCGACCACACNACGCCAATCTATTCCGANTCNANNACGGCCCAGAGCTGGGTGCGCAACCGCCGGTCGAAAACCAAACTTGAACCGACAGGGTCAAACGCCAAAGTTTTCGAGCTCCTTCAGCGCGCCGACAAATGGTTAGCCACCCACACGCCGCTGAATCCCATAATCAAGTGGGACACCGACGAATGGGGCGAAATTCCGGCCGACTTCAACCGGAAGCACTAAAAAAATTTTAAACCAGNCGACGGAAAGANTCGGGNACCGGNGTTGAGAAGCTCATNTGCCGGCGNGTTNNCGGATGAACGAANNNCAGCGACTGCGCATGNAGNGCCATGCGGTGNATCGGCGANGGAGCGCCGCCATAGCGNCGGTCGCCGCTGATNGGAGTNCCGAGNTNCTTCATGTGCACGCGAATCTGNTTCTTGCGNCCNGTGTCGAGNTCACANTCAACCAGCGAGAAATTGCCGCGGCTGCCGAGNGTGCGNTAGCGGGTAATGGCCAGCTTGCCNCCCTCGCTCGCATCGGGCANNGAATAAACCTCGTGGCGCGAATTTTCGCTCAGATAGCTGCGCACGGTGCCTTCGGCCGGCTCGGGCACACCCTCAACCACGCAAAGATACTTGCGCTCCAGAATCATATTGTTCCAGTTATGCTGCAGCGCCTCCTTGGCCTCAACGGTCTTGGCAAAAAGCATCAGGCCCGAAGTGTCGCGGTCGAGGCGGTGAACAATAAACAGCTTATTGCCCGGATGTTCGTTTTTCAGATAGTCGCGCAAAATCGAATAGGCGGTTTCGCCNGAGCGCGCCGAATCATCGGCCATCGACAGCAGGCCATAGCCCTTGTGCACAACGATTATCTGGTCATCTTCGTGGACTATGCGCAGGCGGCGGTGATANAACTCACGGAACTCGCGGGCCAGATTAACCTTNACNTCTTCGCCGGCAACGNGCTGGCGGGTGGCCTGGGTAACTATGTTTTCNCCTACTTTTACCTGGNGGTGGGCNANCATCTGCTTCAGGCCGGTGCGCTTCAGGTCAGGCAACTTGGCGCCCAGGAAGTCGAGCAGACGGATTTCGCCGGCGTCGTCGCCTACGGTGAACGATACTATGCGGTCGGGGCGGACCGGGGCTTCAAACTTCATTTTTTACGGGCTGAACGTTTAGCCTTGGCTGCAGGCTGGTTGGCGATAATTTCTTTACACTGCTCCAGAGTCAGAGCCGCGGGGTCGGTAACGGTTTTCGGAATTTTATAGTTAGCTTTGTTGAAGCTGATATACGGCCCGAAGCGACCGTTAAGAATCTTCAGATCAGGTTCTTCGTCGAAAGTCTTCAGCTCGCGGTTGGCTTCTTCGGTGCGCTTGGCAACGATGAGTTCGGCAGCCTGGTCGAGGGTAACTTCCTCGGGGGCAATATCCTTGGGTATGGAAACGAACTTGCCGGCATGCTTTATATAAGGGCCGAAGCGACCTATGGCAACGCTCACTTCCTCGCCCTCGAAGTCGCCGAGTATGCGCGGGAAAGCAAACAGCTCCAGGGCATCCTCCAAAGTAATGGTTGCCAGCGACTGGCCTTTGAGCAACGAAGCGAATCGCGGTTTTTCGTCGCTGTCGGCGTCGCCGATCTGCACCAGCGGGCCGAAGCGGCCGATTTTAACGCTCACCGGCTTGCCCGAAGCGGGGTCTACGCCGAGCACGCGCTCGCCAACCTTATGCTCCAGGCGCATGTTCATGGCGGCCTCTACTTCGGGGTGGAAACGGTCGTAGAAAGCGCCGATTTCCTCGTGCCACTCCGACTTGCCCTCGGCGATTTCGTCGAATTTTTCTTCAACCAGAGCGGTAAAGTTATAGTCGAGGATGTCTGGGAAATATTCGGCAAGAAAATCGTTGACAATCGTGCCTGTATCAGTGGGGATGAGTTTACCTTTGTCGCCGCCGGTGGTTTCGCTCTCGGTGGTTTCGGCAATTTTACCGGTTGCGGGGTCGAGAGTAAGCACCGTATAGTCAACCTTTTCGCCCGGAGTTTCGCCGCGCTGAACGTATTCGCGCTGCTGAATGGTCGACACGGTCGGGGCGTAGGTCGAGGGGCGGCCGATGCCCAGTTCCTCCATCTTCTTAACGAGGGTGAACTCGGAATAGCGCGGCGGATGGGTAGTATAGCGTTCGGTGGTTGAAACGCGGGTGAGGTCGAGCGTGTCGCCGGGATTGATTTCGGGCAGGAAGCCAACCTGGTTCGGCGAATTTTCGTCGACCGCATCCTGATAAACGCGGCGGTAGCCGTCGAAGCGAACAACGTCGCCCTGGGCCGAGAAATGCTCCGGGCGGGTTGAGATTTCAATGTCAACCGTGGTGCGGTCCAGCTCCATGTCGGCCATTTGTGAGGCTATGGCGCGCTCGCGGATAAGGCGATAGAGTTTCTGCTCGCGCTCGTCGCCGTCGATGGTTTCCTTGTCGACATAGGTGGGGCGGATTGCCTCGTGCGCTTCCTGGGCGCCCTTCGACGAGGTGTGGTAGTGGCGCACCTTCAGGTATTCCTTGCCGTAGCGTTCGGTAACGGTTTTGCTGATGGCGCGGATGGCAAACTCCGACAGGTTCAGCGAGTCGGTACGCATATAGGTAATATGGCCGGCCTCATAAAGTTCCTGGGCTATGCGCATGGTCTGCGACACCGAGAAGCCGAGCTTGCGACCGGCCTCTTGCTGAAGGGTCGAGGTGGTGAATGGGGGCGCGGGCGAGCGTTTAACCGGCTTGGTTTCAACGCGCGCAGCCTTAAAGGCGGCGTTTTCGCATGACTTGAGGAACTCTTCGGCGGCAGCGCGCGATTCGAGCCTGCGGTTGAGCACGGTTGCGAACTGTTCGCCGCGCGGGGTGGCGAAAGCGGCGTTTACGCGCCAGTATTCTTCGGGAACAAAGTTCTTGATTTCTTTTTCGCGGTCAACTATCAGACGCACGGCAACGCTCTGCACACGTCCGGCCGACAGCGCGGGCTTGATTTTGCGCCACAAAACCGGGCTGAGTTCGAAACCCACAATGCGGTCAAGCACGCGGCGCGCCTGCTGGGCGTTGACACGGTCAATGTCGATGTTGCGCGGATTCTCGATGGCGTTGAGAATAGCCTCCTTGGTGATTTCGTGGAAAACTATGCGGCGGGTCTTTTCGGGCTTCAGGCCGAGCACTTCATAAAGGTGCCAGGCAATCGCCTCTCCCTCGCGGTCTTCATCGGAAGCGAGCCAAACAATGTCGGCCTTCTTGGCGGCAGCCTTCAGCTGGCGCACCTGCTCCTTCTTGTCGTCGGGAATCTCATAGTTGGGGGTAAAGTCGCGGAGGCCGGTGCCGGAAGTTTCCGAGAAACTTTTTTTGGCAAGGTCGCGAATATGACCGCGGCTTGAAAGCACCTCATAGTCCGGTCCGAGTATTTTTCCAATGGTCTTGATTTTACCGGGAGATTCAACGATTACAAGATTTGATGCCATCTGCAAAATGTTTTAAAATTTATGCGGCGCGCTGCCGTAGTTGCGGCACGCCTTAATTTTCAGCGTGCAAAGTTACGTAATTTTTTCTTTTCGTCAAAACTCCAGGCCTACATTGTCGACCCACAGCTCCATACCAACCTGACCCTCATAGGCCACGCCGCTGCCGGCGGAACACATTACTATCATGTGGGTTGGCATATCGTCGGCGCTACCCCACCCTTCTTCTTCAACGGGCACGAGCTTGCCCTTGGAATTCTTGGCATAATAGGCCGAACTGCCGTTGAGCAGCTTCATGTAGTTTTTATAGCCGGGCTGAGCGGAGGCGTCGCCGTAGGTAATGGGAATGCGGTAGCCCGACTGCCAGTCGCGGTTGCCGGTAAAGCGTTGGCGACCGGTGCCTACGCGCACGGCGTGGAGCTTGCCGTCGGCATCCTCCCAGCGTTTCTGAAGATAGATGAACACGTCGGCGCTATCCTTGCCCGGCTTGGTGGACTTGGAGCCGGTGGTGGCGCGGGTAATTACGTTCGACTGCGGGTCGATAACCTTAATGTCGAGCACCAGCGCCTTGGGGCGCGACGAGTAGGTGAAGGGAATGCCCATTTCAAACTTCGAATAGGGGTTTGAAGTGTTGGCTATGGGTTCATACATCTGGCCCAGGAAAATCGAACCGCTGACGAGCACTTCGATATTCACCATGCCCAGCACCTTACATTCTTCGAGGCGGGTGGTCAGGCGCGCACACTTTCCATTGCCGGGATGGTCGCCGGGAAAAACCGAGTTTGAGGTCTTGACTATTCCCGCAACCTTGGCGTAGACATTGCTGTTGGCCCAGGGCGAACCGCCGAGATTATAGTAAGGTTTGGCTCCGTCGATGGTCTGCGTCGGCCCGATTTCATACACCTGCTTGGTTTTGCCGCCCAAAAGGCGCGATTCCTTGATATTGCGGGTTACCCATTGGTTCATGTCGCCGAAAGGCAGATATTTAACTTCGGCAGAAGCGGTCAGAGCGATAAGCGCGGATGCGATGAACAGTAGTTTTTTCATCTTTTTGTCAGTTTGCGGGTTGGCCGTGTCAGGCCCCCCAGGTATAGTAGTCAGTTTTGTTATGGCGGCAACGCAGGCGGTGAATAGCGTTGGTCAAAGGCCTGCGGAGCATCATCGGGAATACACCCAGAGCAGCCGGCCGGCAGCGCAAGGCTTTGAGCGTTGAGCGCCACGTTACCGACAATATAACAACTGAAACAACAAAAAGTGCGGCCACGGAACCAAAAATTACCCAATCATGCAGCAAAACGCCTAAGGTAATCGCCGCCGCCGAAGAGAAAAGGAGTGTCCATGCAGCCAGGCTCGAAAAGCCGAAAAAGAGCCGCGGGGCATTGAGCCGGCGCTCGGTATACATGCGCGCCGAGCGGGTTACGCGAAATTCCTGACGCGACGTTGGATGCGCATAGCGCACCGCAGCCTGGGCCGCAACAACCGCAACGGTGTTGTCGGGCTGCGAAATCTTCGAAATAAAGATGTCGTCGTCGCCGTTGCGCAGGTTCAGGGCGCCCCCCATGCCGCCGACGCGGAAAAAGCTTTCGGCTCGGAAAGCCATGTTTGCGCGATG
>WFLX010017092.1_pt1 | contig 12441 bp, 10 predicted proteins | sample 4967041 | NCBI WGS metagenome assembly WFLX01 (sample SAMN12857096, study PRJNA449069) | gut metagenome | isolation source: stool from male and female vole | host: Microtus ochrogaster | place: USA:Florida | collected 2017 | reverse complement strand
GACTAATTGGACCAACAATTTCAAATTCTCAATTCTCAATTAAAAAATCTCAATTCTAAATTAAGAAATATGTCAAATTTATATATCAAGCATGCCACGATTGTGACGCCCCTCGGTGTAGCGGCAGCAAAAGGTGAAGAAATGAAACGCCTTAACGTCATTGAAGATGGCGCAATTCTCATCAAAAACGGAGTGATACGTTATGTCGGCAATTCAAATCCTCTCCGCCAACTTTATTCTCTTTTTGGAAAAGGTGCCACTTTCCGGGAGATAGATGCTAAAGGTAAAGTTGTTCTTCCAGGTTTTGTAGATTCACATACCCACATGGTATTCGGAGGATTCCGACCTGACGAATTTAGAATGCGACTTGAGGGAGCTTCCTATATGAGCATTATGGAGAAGGGTGGCGGAATTCAAAATACTGTAAATGCGACTCGCAAGGCTACTATTTCCGAACTTATAGAAAATGCTGAATGGCTTATGGACCGTATGATCAGCATGGGCGTGACGACTGTAGAGGCTAAGAGTNGATATGGACTNNACTACACCNCAGNGGCTAAGATGCTCGCTGCCATAGGACGACTGGGTGCAAAAAAGAAAATTGAGGTCGTTCCGACATTTTTGGGAGCCCATGCAGTGCCGGAAGAATATAAAGGACGCACTTCCGAATATGTAGATCTGATCATCACAGAGATGCTTCCTAAATTCAGAAAAGCTGCAAAATTCTGTGATATATTCACCGAGAAGGGCGTCTTTGAGATAGAGGATTCAAGAAGACTGATGAAAGCAGCAAATTCATTAGGTTATAAACTAAAATTCCATGCAGATGAAATTGAGCCTCTTGGTGGAGCTGAACTTGCTGCTGAACTCGGAGCCGTAAGTGCAGATCATCTCCTTCACATCAGTGATGATGGAATCAATGCATTGGCTGAGAAAGGAACCGTTGCAACACTTTTACCTTTGACCGCTTTCGCGCTTAAAGAGAATTATGCCCCTGCAAGGAAAATGATCGATGGAGGTTGTGCGGTAGCACTNGCAACAGATCTGAATCCGGGAAGTTGTTTTTCNGGNTCAATACCCCTGACAATCGCNCTCGCTTGCATTTATATGAACATGTCCATAGAAGAAACAATCACAGCCCTTACACTTAATGGAGCTGCCGCTTGTGGACTCGCTGAACGTAAGGGTTCACTGCAACCCGGCAAGGATGGCGACCTCGTGATCCTCGAATTCGACAACATCAATATGTTGCCATATTATGTCGGCATGAATTGTGTGAAGACTACTATAGCAAAAGGAAAGATACTTTTTGATTCATAAAAATGGAAAAGATGACAGAATATGCGATAGGGAGCAGTCTGCTTACCTACGATCTAATAGAAAAGATACTAAAGGATGGTGCAAAACTGACTCTTTCAGATTCTGCGATAGAAAAGATTCAGCATTGCCGTGACTTCCTTGATACAAAGACCGATGAGAACACGGTGCCAATTTACGGGATTACAACCGGTTTTGGTTCGCTCTACAACCGCCATATTGCACCGGCAGATCTTGTCACTCTACAGGAAAACCTTATCAAGAGTCATTCTTGCTCAGTTGGAACTCCCGTAGACAAAACTGTAGTGAAATTGATGCTTCTATTGAAGGCGCATGCAATTTCGATGGGATTTAGCGGAGTGCAGGTGGAAACTGTGCAAAGAATCCTTGACTTCTACAACAATGATGTGCTTCCGGTGGTATACGACCGAGGTTCGCTTGGAGCTTCCGGCGACCTTGCTCCGCTCGCTAACCTTTTCTTGCCATTGATAGGAGAGGGGTATGTCGTTGTGGATGGAAAAGTCACTAAGGGTAGAGATGCATTAGACCGTTTTGGATGGCGGCCCATCAAGCTCAAATCAAAAGAGGGACTTGCGTTGCTGAATGGAACTCAGTTTATGAGTGCAAATGGCATTAAGGCTCTCATAGATGGATGGCATCTCGTCAATTGCTTCGATATGTTTGGTGCTATGAGTTTAGAAGCATTTGATGGAAGGATTGAACCCTTCTGGGAGTGTATCCAACGTGTGCGACCACACCAGGGACAAATTCAAACTGGAGAAGTCTATCGGAAAATACTTGCCGGGAGCGAGATCATTGCGAAAGAGAAAGAGCATGTGCAGGATCCGTATTCTTTCAGATGCATACCTCAGGTGCACGGAGCTGTAAAGGACGCAATGCGTCATGTCACTGAAGTGCTTCACATAGAGATCAATTCGGTGACAGACAATCCGACCGTATTCCCTGATGAAGACCTTGTTGTCTCGGGAGGTAATTTCCATGGCGAACCACTTGCCCTTGTGTTCGACTACATGGGAGTGGCACTTCATGAACTGGGTAACATTTCAGAAAGGCGCGTTGCTCAGCTGATACTCGGTCATCGCGGGTTGCCGGAATTCCTTGTGGCAAAACCCGGACTCAACAGCGGATTCATGATACCTCAGTATGCAGCCGCTTCGATGGTGAGCCAGAACAAGATGTACGCTTGGCCGGCAAGCTGCGATTCAATTGTCAGCAGCAATGGTCAGGAAGATCTTGTGTCGATGGGTGCTAATGCGGCTACCAAACTTCATAAGATTATCTCTAATCTGCAATATATAGCAGGNATAGAACTTATGAATGCTGCCCAAGGAATNGATTTCCGTCGCCCNTTNAAATCTTCNCCAATGATNGAAAAGNTNATGCANGATTANCGNGAGGCTGTTCCTTTTGTTGAGGAGGATGTCGTGATGGAAGATTACATCGCAAAGACAATGNACTTCCTTGAAAATTATGATATTGTGATAGAATAATATCTATGGCAAGAAAACAAAAATATCTTCCACTTCTTGAAAATATTGAGATAACTGCTATGGCAGCTGAAGGAAAAGCTCTTGCAAGAGTCAAGATGCGTCCTGAAGATGAGACTGCCATAGTGGTATTCATTCCATACGGTTCTCCCGGGGATATTGCTGATATCAAGATAGACCGTAAAAAACATTCTTTTGCAGAGGGGCATATCGAAAGACTTATAGAGCCTTCTCCGTTTCGTATTGTACCAGCATGTCGACATTTTGGAGTCTGTGGAGGTTGCAAGTGGCAGCACATTCCTTACGAAAAACAACTGGAATGCAAACAACAGACAGTCTATGATGCATTGACAAGGATTGGAAAGATAGAAATACCCGAGATCACACCCATTCTTGGTAGTAAGGAGATCTGGCGTTATCGGAATAAGATGGAATATACATTCTCCGACAAGAAATGGCGTACATGGGAAGATGTGAAAAGCGGAAAGGTGTTTGATGATTCCCCAAATGCTCTCGGNTTCCATATTCCGGGTGCATTTGATAAAGTATATCATATTGAAGAATGTCATCTCCAGTCTTCCTTAGGCGACCGGATTAGAAATGGACTCTATGATTTTGCGGAAAAGAATCGATTATCCTTCTATAACATAAAAGAGAACAAGGGATTGCTTCGCACTCTGATGATACGCATAGCCTCTACCGGTCAATGCATGGTCTGTATTCAGTTTGGAGAGGATGATCCCGATAAGATAAAAGTAGTGATGGACTATCTTAAGGAACATTTTCCAGAGATCACATCATTGCTCTATGTTGTCAACTTGAAGCTCAATGATACGATATCGGATCAGGAGATTGTCTCATGGTCAGGACCGGACTATATAGAGGAAGAGATGGAAGGGTTACGCTTCCGTGTGAATGCCAAGTCTTTTTATCAGACCAATTCATTGCAAGCATACGAACTTTATAAAGTGGCCCGTAAGTTTGCAGGAATGTCTCCACGAGAAGAACTTTCTGAATCGGAGGCTAAGCGATATGGATATGCCGGAGTAAAAGAATCACCCTTGGTATATGACCTCTATACAGGAACTGGAACTATAGCAAATTTTGTCGCTCGTGCAGCTAAAAAGGTAGTAGGCATAGAGTATGTGGAAGCGGCCATTGATGATGCTAAACTAAATGCTCAGGTCAACGGCTTAGACAATACTCTCTTTTACGCAGGAGATATGAAAGATATTCTTACTGACGAGTTTGTTAAGACTCACGGCGTTCCGGACGTGATGATTATCGATCCTCCACGTGCAGGAATGCATGAAGATGTTGTTAAGGTTATATTGAATGCAGCGCCAGAGACAATAGTTTATGTGAGTTGCAATCCTGCAACTCAAGCAAGGGATCTGGCTTTGATGGATAAGGATTATATTGTGACAGACGTGCAACCGGTCGATATGTTTCCACATACACATCATGTAGAGAATGTAGTGAGGATGAAGAAAAGATAGAGCCGGATTCTATAAAACCTCAAAAGCACTCCTCGAAAGGAGCGCTTTTTTTCAGTTAGCCATCATGACATCAAAGTTCATGTCTTTAAGAGAGATACATGTCCGTGCGAATTGGCGGATCAATTCAATTGTAGATTTGCGTGGTGATTTCATAGACTGTTGACTTGATGGTGATGACAAAATAGCAGTAGAACCGTTTGTCATAGGCAAATTGTTTTAATAATTACAACTATATAACGTAATAATAGCATTTGATATTGTCAAAAAGCAAAATAAAAAATTGGGATTGAAGAAATTTATTCTCAATCCCAACAATGTTGTTTTTTCGTTGTTTAAAGAGCGCGGTCGATCATTTCGCTCAGTTGAGCTTCTGTTTTTCTTCCGCTTTCCCTCATTAGTTCTTGACCTTCCTTGAAAAGAATATATGTAGGATATTCTTCGAGCTTGTACTCCACTTTGAGTTTTCCGTATGGATCATCAGCTCTGACCACATTAGCCTTGTCGGCATATTTCGATTTTACGTCCTCAGTGATGTACTTCACTTCCACTACATCTTGTTTGCCATGATGAAGGAAGANCACGAGGGTGGGTTTAGATTCTTTGANTGCTTTATCAAATGTCTTCATAATATCGTTATTTAAGTTTTATAAGTATAACACTAAGGAAGGTCAAAGGTTTAACAAAAAAGCGGAATCTTCGACATCGTCGGAGCGCCCGCTTTGATTTTCTCGATATGTGGATTAGATAGTAAGCGCCACATCTTTTTCTTGAGCAATTCTGCGAAGATTGATGATGGCATATCGCATTCTTCCGAGTGCAGTATTGATGCTTACTCCTGTCTTTTCTGCTATCTCTTTAAAGGATAGGNTCTTATAATAACGCATNGTCAGAACTTCACGCTGNAGGTCNGGGANTTGGGTGANGAGCATTTTGACATCATCTNGGATTTNANCAGAAATGATACGATCTTCAATAGTTCNTTCACACAATTCTTTTTTATTGAGGATGTCAATATCTTCAATATCCGTACTTTGCATATTTTCGGATTTTTCCTGGCGATAATAGTCAATGATTAGGTTGTGAGCTATTCTCGAAATCCATGCAGGAAACTTGCCGTTTTCAGTATATCGCCCTTGTTTGATAGTCAGGATAGCCTTTACGAAGGTTTCCTGAAATATGTCGTTAGCCACATCCTCGTTCTTNACGACACGGAGGATATAGTTGAAGGTCTTTTCTTGATGACGCTTTAGAAGCGAGTCAAATGCTTCATTGTTTCCTTTTGCGTAAGCTCTGACCAATTGTTCGTCGGTCATGCTTTCATAGTTTGCCATTTTCTTGCTGATTAATACGTTAAGTATATTTCTTTCGATAGGCTAATAGTTTTAAAATTTGGTATACGTTATTTTTCTTGTTTNATTNTGCAAAANTANAAAAAAAAAATCGTGTTTCCAAATCGGGAACACGAATATATAGTTAAAAAAACTTATAATAACTCAATCTTTAAGAATTGCAGAGGCGATGACTTCATCTATTTTATTGACATATACAAAATTAAGACCCTTAACGTAAATTTGCTCAATTTCGTCTATATCCCGGCGATTTTGCTCAGAAATAATTATGGTGGAAATGCCTGCTCGTTTAGCTGCAAGAATTTTTTCCTTAATGCCCCCGACAGGGAGGACTTTCCCACGCAAAGTCATTTCTCCGGTCATGGCTATCCCTTCACGCACTTTCTTGCCTGAGAATGCAGAGACTAAAGAGGTGACCATCGTGATTCCGGCAGAGGGCCCATCTNTAGGTATNGCTCCTTCNNNGACATGAATATGGACATTATACNCTGTAAACAACTTTTCATCAATGCCGAAATCAGAAGCANGAGCCCTGACATATTCAANGGCAATTGTGNNNGATTCNTTCATGACATCTCCAAGATTTCCNGTAAGTGTCAGTTTTTCGCCCTTCCCTTTGGAAAGAGAAGATTCGATGAAAAGAATTTCGCCTCCTGCAGCTGTCCATGCAAGACCTGTGACAACACCTACAAAATCATTTCCTTCATAGAGTTCGCCGACGTATTCTTCTTTTCCCAAAATCTCTTTTACCTCATTAGCTTCAATCAATTCCGGAAGTGGCTTATCGGAAGCTTTTAGTCTTGCAAGTTTTCTCAGTAGTCTCCTTATGNCCTTGNCGAGGAGTCTGACTCCANATTCACGAGTATAGTGCTCCACCATGAATTGGAAACCATCATCTGAANTCTTTACATCATCTTTGTCAANACCNNGGTCAGAAAGAGCTTTAGGNAAAAGATGACGTTTAGCAATTTCAATTTTCTCTTCAACAATGTATCCGGATATTTCGATTAGTTCCATTCGGTCGAGCAAAGGAGCTGAAATAGAATCGAGCGTATTGGCAGTGGCTATGAAGAGAATATCAGAGAGGTTGTAATCCACNTCGATATAATTGTCATGGAAATGTGAATTCTGTTCCGGATCAAGCACTTCAAGAAGAGCAGCTGAAGGGTCACCTTTAATGTCTTTGCTGATTTTATCTATTTCATCCAGGACAATAATAGGATTGTTGCTATCGCTCTTTTCAAGCGCGGCAATGATTCTTCCCGGCATTGCTCCTATATATGTACGGCGATGTCCCCNGATCTCAGCTTCATCGTGAAGTCCTCCAAGGGAAATNCGAGCATAATCTCTGCCAAGAGCTTCTGCCACTGATTTGCCAAGGGAAGTTTTGCNAACTCCCGGAGGTCCATATAGGCNAATGATAGGAGATTTCATANCGCCNCGAAGTTTCATTACTGCCACTTGCTCCAAAATCCTGTCTTTTATCTTGTTGAGTCCATAGTGGTCGCGATTAAGAATCTCTTCTACTCGATTGAGATCAATAGGAGATTCTTTCTTATTGTTCCAGGGGAGAGAAAGAAGAGTGTTTAGATAAGTATATTGAATGCCGTATTCAGGAGTTGAAGTCATGAAACGACTAAGTTTTTTCAATTCTTTATTGAAATGCGTTTCTATCTCTTTGCTCCAGTTCATCTTTTCTGCCCTTCCCAAGAGTTCAGTTTCATCGCTCTCTTCGGGGATATCCCCGAGTTCCTCTTTAATAGCACGCAGCTGTTGCTGAAGAAATTGATCGCGCTGCTGCTTCGTAAGGTCTTCGCGAGTGCGTTCCTGAATATCAACTTTTAGTTGAAGCATCTGAAAAGCGGTATCCAGAAGGTGGAGGAGAGAGTTGCATCTGGTTTTGATATCTGATTCTTCCAGAAGCTTTTGTTTATCCTCAAGGGTAAGAGGAGCATTACAGATAATGAAGTTGACAAGCTTCAGAGGACTTGAGAACTGAGTGAGAGCAAAGCGNACTTNTTTAGTTTCTTCTTCACCAAAAAGNTTGAGGATTTCNGAGAAAGAATCGTTGACGGNAGAGAAAAGTGCAGNCAGNTCCATATNCTNTTTNTCAGGAAGNATCTCAGGNANAAACTCTACACTTGCATAAANGACGNTTTCTTTTGAGGTAATCCTGTTTGCCTTTACTCTATTTGCAGCTACCATAAAAGCAGTGAAGCTTCCATCTGGCATTTCCATTATTTTGGCGACTACGCAGACCACTCCAACCCGATAAAGATCTTTAGAAGAAAGTTGTTCAGCATCATTCTTGACAGTGAGAGTAAGGACAGCTTCATGATTTTTTTGAGCCATGTCCAGCACATCAAGCACTGCAGAATCTGTTACGGAAAGAGGAACTGTAATAAAAGGAAACAGAACAATATTTCTCACCGGAACCACCGGCATACGGCGCTCGTTGATAACAATATTACTGAAATCAAAGTCTGGTGCCACTTCCGCCATAATCCCATTGACAGGATTAACGGTGCTCATAGATTCGTAGGAATTATAAGTTTTATATTCAGTCTGCTTATAGCTCATGATTCTTTATTCTTCATGTTTTTTTGAGTGGAATTGCCATTAGAAGTAGTTTGTTTTCCTTTTGGCCTTTTATTTCGTTGATATCGTCTTTTAGTGTCTTTTGACCGTTTATCGTTTTTTGGGGTTATATAGGCTGGTCCTTCTCCAAGATCTGAAGGAATAGATACTTTCTCAACCTCGTGCCCCAAAAACTTTTCAATACGCTTAAACTTTCCGATTTCTTTCTCTGAAATGAAGGTTATAGCTGTTCCATCTCTTTCGGCACGAGCTGTCCTTCCAATTCTATGTACATAATCTTCAGCTTCCCTTGGGACATCATAATTCACTACAAGTTCTATATCCTCAATGTCAATGCCACGTGACATTATATCAGTTGCAACGAGCACATTAATCTTTCCGCTTTTGAAATCGAGAATCACATCCTCACGCTTTTCTTGCTCAAGGTCGGAGTGCATTTCTCCAATTTTGAAGTTTTCATTTCTTAAAGCCTTTGCAAGCTCCTTCACCTTGAGCTTAGAGGAAGAGAATACAATAACTCTTTCGGGTGGTGTATGCTTAAATATCGAAATAAGAATCGGCAGTTTTTGAATTTCATAGCAAACGTAAGCTACCTGTCTTATTTTTTCAGCTGGTTTAGATACTGAAAGTTTAATATGATAGGGATTGTTAAGAATACTCTTAGCAAGTTGTTGGATCTTTGGAGGCATAGTTGCGCTGAAGAGAAGTGTCTGTCTTTCTTTTGGGAGCCGTGAGACAATTTGCATAATATCGTCGTAGAATCCCATATCAAGCATACGGTCAGCTTCGTCAAGAATGAAGAAAGAAACTTTTGAAAGGTCTACATATCCCATGGAGAGATGAGCGAGTAGACGGCCGGGCGTGGCGATAACAACATCCGCACCCGCCTTTAGACTCCGACGTTGTTGGTCGTAAGTATGGCCGTCAGTGCCTCCATAGACTGGCATACTGCTTATAGGGAGGAAATATGAGAAACCCTGCATCTGCTGGTCGATTTGCTGCGCAAGTTCTCTTGTAGGCGCCATTATGACACAGTTAACGGCGTCTTGCGGATATTTATATGTAGATAGAATATCAATGACAGGAAGAAGATAAGCCGCGGTCTTGCCCGTTCCTGTCTGTGCACATGCTAAGAGATCCCGACCCTCAATGATAGCCGGAATAGCCTTCTCTTGTATGGGGGTGCACTCGTCAAACTGCATATCCCAGAGTGCATCAAGGAGGTCATCATTCTCAAGAAGTTGGTCAAATCTCATATATTTACCAATTAAGTTGCAAAATTAACAAAAAAATCCCATTCTCCCAATATGTCTGAACATTTTTGTTTCATATTTGTTGCATGCCTGTTTCACGTTGTTTCACAAATGATATATTAATTTAATCGCTTATAAAATATTATGTATCAAATAATTATTAAAAAGTTCAATAAAAATGGATATTTCTGAAAAAAAAGTTGAAACAATCGGAAAACATCTTACGTTATACAGGTGAACAAAGAACAAAAATCTATTTATAAACAGAATTAACAACAATCAATATGGCATCTAACAATACATTCCGTAAGAACCTGATCAATCTTCAGTCGAACCTTATGAACTTCGCATATCAGCTGACAGCTGATCGCGAAGCAGCCGCTGACCTTCTTCAGGACACAACCCTTAAGGCTCTCGATAATGAAGAAAAATTCACGTCTGATGCCAATTTTAAGGGTTGGGTGATGACGATTATGCGTAATATCTTCATCAACAACTACCGTAAGACTGTTCGTCAGGCTACTATAGTAGACACTACTGAAGATCTTTATCATCTAAATACATCACAGGAATCAGCACTTGAAACTCCGGAAGGAAGTATCACAGTTAAGGAAATCAATGAGATTCTTGCTACATTTGATGAAGAGTTCAGAGTGCCGTTTAATATGCACGTTGCAGGATATAAGTATAGTGAAATCGCAGAGGAACTTAATCTTCCTGTTGGAACAGTGAAAAGCAGAATCTTCTTTGCTCGCAAGCGTCTACGTGCAGCCCTCTCATGAAAATTATGAAAAAAATATAGGTTAATATGAAAAAATGCGGCTATCGTCGCATTTTTTTTGTCATATCACCTTATTTTATTAATTTTGCAACGTATTAACGCAGGCATCGGCGACGTGCCCCTTTGAAGGGCACTTGGTCGATCAGAAAATTTACCAATATGGCAGAAATTAAAGAAGAAATCAAAGAGAATGCATCAGGACTTAACTTTGTGGAGCAGTACATTAAGGAAGATCTTGAGGCTGGGAAGAACGGTGGCAGACTAAACACTCGCTTTCCTCCAGAGCCTAATGGTTATCTCCATATAGGCCATGCAAAAGCAATCATCATGGATTTCGGCGCCGCTGAAAAGTTTGGTGGCACCTGCAACCTCCGATTCGACGACACCAATCCTCAAAAAGAGGATACTGAATATGTAGAGGCCATCAAGCGCGACATCCATTGGCTTGGCTTCGATTGGGGCGACCGCCTTTACTATGCTTCCGACTACTTCCCTCAGCTATGGGATTTGGCGGTTAGAATGATAAAGGAAGGAAAAGCATACGTCGATGAGCAGTCAAGCGAAGAAATAGCACGTCAGAAAGGTACGCCTACTCAACCTGGCCAGAATTCACCTTACCGCGATCGTCCGATTGAAGNAAACCTCCGATTGTTTGAGGCTATGAATAGGGGAGAGATAGAGGAAGGCGCAATGGTGCTTCGGGCAAAGATTGACATGGCAAGCGACAATATGCACTTCCGTGACCCAATTATGTATCGCATCATAAAGACTCCTCATTGGCGCACTGGTGACACTTGGAAAGTCTACCCAATGTATGATTTCGCTCATGGTCAGAGNGATTATTTCGAGGGAGTGACTCATTCTATCTGTACACTCGAATTNGTACCNCACCGTCCGCTTTATGAGTATTTTGTAAAGGAACTTGCTGATGAGTCTTATTGTCCTCGGCAGATTGAGTTTAACCGACTCAATCTTACCTATACAGTGATGAGCAANCGTAAATTGCTTCAGCTCGTTAAGGAAGGGCTCGTAAGAGGCTGGGATGATCCACGTATGCCGACCCTTTGTGGTCTTCGTAGGCGAGGTTATACTCCCTCTGCCATTAAGAACTTTGTAAACCGAATCGGTTACACAAAATTCGAAGCTCTCAATCATATTGAACTTCTTGAGCATTCAGTGCGCGAGGATCTTAATGCGACAGCTACACGTGTGTGTGCAGTTCAGAATCCTGTCAAACTCATTCTTGACAATTATCCGGAGGACAAGACAGAAATAATGCTCCTTGATTCAAATCCAGAGGATCCAACAGCAGGAAAGCATGAAATGCCATTCAGCCGTGAACTCTGGATCGAGCGTGAAGACTTTATGGAGAATCCACCTAAGAAATTCTTCCGTATGAGTCCCGGTAATGAGGTGCGTCTGAAGGGAGCTTATATTGTGAAATGTACAGGAGTTGATAAAGACGAAGAAGGAAATATCACTGCTATTCATGCTGATGTAGACTTTGATACTCGTAATGGTCTTCCAGGGGCAGAAAGAAAAGTGAAAGGAACTCTTCACTGGGTAAATGTTCCAACTGCAGTTAAAGTAGAAGTACGTGACTATGACCGTCTTTTCTCTGTTGAAAACCCATCTGCTGAGGAAGGTGATTTCCGAGACCTTCTTAACCCTGATTCCCTTAANATAAGGGAGAATGTGATGGTAGAGCCCTGGCTTGCAGAGAATGCAAAGCCTGGAGATCACTTCCAGTTCCAACGTCTTGGATACTATACCGTAGATCCTGANAGCACTGAAGATCATTTAGTATTCAACAAGACTATCGGACTTCGCGACACTTGGGCTAAAGAACAAAAGAAAAGTTGAGACGGTTTATGGGTTTATAGGTTTAAAGTTTATAAACAGAAGCATAATAAAGGGAGAAATTAAAAAATTTCTCTCTTTTTTCATTTTTTTGCAAAACAATTCATCTACTTTTTGCGTTATATATTGTGCAACCGCAATTGCAACCACCTAAAAGGGGGTGACTGGCTTTGACAGCGTGTAGAAGCGGTAAGCAAGCATGCAGAGCCTTGATGCGTAAGCTCTTTAATACCGACGTATCGAACTATAATTGGCGAAAATAACAATTACGCTCTC
>WFLX010114486.1_pt1 | contig 12443 bp, 11 predicted proteins | sample 4967041 | NCBI WGS metagenome assembly WFLX01 (sample SAMN12857096, study PRJNA449069) | gut metagenome | isolation source: stool from male and female vole | host: Microtus ochrogaster | place: USA:Florida | collected 2017 | reverse complement strand
TAAAACAGTTGAACTACCTGAAGACCTTAAAATAGAAGAGTGGGTGCTGATCTCTGATGGCGTTGGTAAATCCATAAATGTGGCTTTTGATGGTGATGATATTTATGTGTCTAATCTTACTACCTATTTTCCAGATGCATGGGTTAAAGGCACCATTACTGACAATAAGGTAATATTCGAATCAAAACAGTATATGGGTCTTTACTCACGCATGTATTTCATATTCTTCATGGGTGGTACGTATGACGATGAAACTTATTATCTTGCTGACAATATAACATTTGAAGTTGAGGCAGCGAAAAAAGTGATGATATCTTAAGAAGGNGAATGCATGATGTTGAACACTACTCTCGATGTAGTTTACTATCTGTCTATGTTTAATGTGCCAATTTTGAAGGTGCGTAATATGAATCCGGCTCCCAACCCCTCTAATCCGATTCCAAAGTATTACTACGACTATTTTGATAACTATGGCTACTCATTCTACGCCTTTAATCTTCCTGATCTAAATGAAGATAATGATCTTCTCAATACTGAAAATATGTATTATGAGGTATATCTTGATGATGAACTATTTGTATTTGACACCGCTGACTACACAATTGAAGAGAGTATGTCACAGGTACCATATAGTTTCTCTAATGGACGCGGAATATTTGCCAACGGACTATCTCACTATGTAAGTTTTTACACAACAGGATTCGAAACCATAGGTTTGCGTTTATTCAATGTGGTTGATGGAAAGACATATGCTTCTGATATGGTTGTCTTTGACATTGAAAATAATTCTTATTACGTCGGAATGGAGGATATNGTTGCCGACAAAAACATGGCAAAGGTAGAGTTCTATGATCTTCAGGGCGTAAGGGTGTCTAATCCTTATAAGGGATTTTATCTTTGCAAGAAAACTTTTGACGACGGCACTTCAAAAATTTCGAAGATTTTAATTAAATAAATTAATTTCAGACTCGCAGAATTTTGCGTGATCACTACAACACCTTTGACGAAGACTGATTTGTCAGTCAAGGTTATTCATACCTTTAAGACTCAATGTGGAAATGGAATTCAGTCTCATTGACAAAGTTTCACCCTCCGACAAATTCATCTTCTTGGTAAGGCGATAGCGCATCGTTTCCACTGAACGCACATTTCTCCTCGTGAGGGAAGCTATTTCCTTATTTGACAGATTAAGCATAACGTAGGCACACATCCTGGTCTCTCCCTGAGTGAGATCAGGGTATGTGTCTTTAAGCACTGAAAACAATTTGGGATGAAGTTTCTCAAAAAGAATCTGGAAAGAGTCCCACAGGTCGCCATAAGATGCCACCTCTTTCATCAGAGAATTTATCTTGTCTAATTTCTCCTTCTCAGACATATTTACATTGCTTGTAATTGCAGAAATATCCGATAGCATCTCATTGGTGCTTGCAAGCTGAAGAGTGCGCACAGCGAGTTCACCAATTTCAGGCGAGCTTCCCTCCGCAGTTGCTGGAACATTTTCTCCGCCAACGTCTGTCTGTATTCCTCTTTTCCTAATCACAGGAACCACATATTTAATGATCATAAACATAACCCCTGCAAGCAGAATGNCAGCAAGGACTATGAGCCATANTATAGCGGATGAATANCTATTATTTTGCTGTTGTAAAGAATGGATTTCATTTCTGGTTTCAATTGTGCTTAAAAGTTTTGCTGCATAATCACTGTTTATGGTCTTCTGGATGGAGTCATCCAAAACGGAAGCTGCGTCAGACACTTCATAGGCTTCTTTTATTTTNCCACAGGCAGCCAGTGCGTTACTTCTACGACGCAATAGAAAAACATATTGTAGACTCCCTTTAACAATAGGCAGCAATTCCGGATGGGCATCCATCACTTCAATGGCTTCCTCAGGGCGCCCCGTTGAAGTGAGAAGCACCATATAGTTCTCAAGACATATTGCATGATTAAGATGCCAACCCGGCCCGGACAGTATTTGTTTATAGTGTATTTCCGCTCTGTCATAATCTCCAAGTAAATGATAAATCATTGCCATGTTTCCTTCCAATGCCAACCGCTCAACCTTATTGATCGGATAAGTAAGCATCTCAGCCCCTAATTCCAGCGCTTTATTAAATTCCTCATTCTCCATCGCACTGATCATCTTTGAAAAAATAAGTGCTTTTTTCATTTTTGCTATTACCGATGAGTCCACTTTCCTTGCAACGGACTCATTTATAATTTTTTCAGCCCTGCAAAAAAATGATGTGTCGGGAAAAATATTTTTAAAGGAGGCTGGGAATGACAAAGTATAGTCATGCAATATGTTGATGCACTCCACGTCATGATAAAGCAATGAATCAGGTTTCTCCAAATTAAGGAGGTTTAGGGCTGTCTCGACTGCATCGGCATAGTCATTACATTTAAGATTCGATTTTACCAACATGAACAGTGCCTCACAACGCTTATTTAAAGGTAACTGTTCTCCATTCATTTCACGGTTAAGCAATCTGCGCACTGCATCCTGTGCCCTTTTGTAACGTCCGGTGTCATATGCAATATTTGAGGATAAAAAAAGAAGAGAGTCAGCAGTCGCCGGCACAACCTCTATTAAAGAATCTATATAAGCAAGCCGCGTGTCAGGGGGAAGGGATTCATTAGAGGCGTACATACGAAAGTGCATTTCATTAGTTACTGCTCCTGATATTTCATAACAACAAAAACACAGGGACAATAATAATGTGATTATACTTATAAAGACACTTTTCATGGCCTAAAATTAGTNATTTAACTTGTAATATACAAGATATAAGTAATAATATTTGATTTTATCACTACTACACACCTCTTAAAAATCAAACTATTTATAACGATAAATAGCTAATAATAAATATATTATAAAATTGAAGTAAAAATGTTGGACTACTACATCAATAAATGTAGAAAATCTGTTGCATTCATGTTTTTGAGATAACTTATATTGTCTGTAACTTTGCAATGGTTGATGATTTTAACCCCGACACCGATTATCTCCACGCACATCATTTTTTAAATAATAAACATATGAAAAAACCTACAGTTATTCTGAGCATCGCCCTTATGATGGGACAGGGCATCAGCTTTGCTCAAACAAGGCTCTCAGACATGAAGCAGACTGAGATTACTCAGTCAACACCAATGNCACAGGGAAGACTCCAGTCAAGGAAGTCNGCCAACGATGTCACCACATTCAAGNCTCCGGCAAAGNTCATGACCAGTGAGTCTGATACGCCTGAAGATGTAAAGAATGAGATTCCCTACACCGATTATAACGACAACGTCTTCGGCGTTACACATGACAATCTCTACACATCTGTATCCGGATACGAACCCAGTTGGTGGTCTGCATCCTATTATTCCGTGTCCGGTCTTGTAAATAAATATGTTTACGACAAGGATAAACAAGAAATCTACATCTATAACCCAATTGGCCGTTATAGTTCATATTCTTACATCAAGGGAAGTGTTGATCCTCAAGGAAATATAACCGTAGAGTGCCCCCAGATCATTGCAGAAGGAGAAGACGAATATGGTCCATGGGCATATTATGTCATGAACGCCCGTATTACGGAAGACGGCTATTCGATGGAGCCAGTAGAAGAGGACCTTAACCTTCACTATAAACTTGATGTCAACGGCACCCTCACTCTCTGCGAAGGCAGCTGGGTCGGAATGTTCGAGTGGGGTCCTTACTATTATTATGATGAAGAATCGGGTCAATATNTAGATGTCGAAGGCGAATATTTCTATGATTGGGCAAGCTGCACCGTAACAAAACAATCAATGGAAGTNTTCACAGAAGAGCCGGTAAATCCCGGAAAGGAACTCAATGTCGAACCCTGGATTCTCGCATCTCAGCAAATGGATAGCTATAGCAGTTGCTTAATGTCATACACTCTCCAGGAAATCAATGCGTGCATAGATGGTGAATCATTCTGGATCAAAGGCATTATAAAGAGCGTGCCTGATTGTTGGATCAAAGGTGAGATTCACGGTGATGAGGTAACATTCAAGAATTCATTTATCTGTATTGACGAGACTAACGGATTCTTCCAGTTCCTCCTTGCAGGTAACGAAACATTTGATGAAGATGAAGAAATGTATTTGTATGACTTTGCTGGAGAAGTAACAATGAAGTTTGATCCCGAAAAGAAAGTGATCACCGGTTCAAATGGTAACACTCTTATTGTAAATGCCGGCAATAAAACTATCTATTATCTTTATATGTGGATTAATCCCATAATAAAGGTGAAAACCGATGCAGCCCCTGCCGCCCCCCTTGCTCCTGTATTCAATGCATTTTATCCGGAAGAGGATGGCTATGATCCTCTGTTCATCTGCTCAATCTCACCTGTTGACGTAAACTACAATCCTCTCAACCAAAATAATATGTTCTTTATTATCCTTATTGACGGTGAACCTTTCGAATTCACCCTTGATGACTTGGGAGAAGTTTACAGTGAAGACGCAACGGATGATGACACATTCATAAAATTCCCGCTTGACTTTGATAGTGATAACCTGTATTATTGGAAAGGACAAGTGAATCTGACAACTGTATTTACAGGTTATGACACAATCGGCGCACAAGCAGTTTATGTTACCGACTCAGGCGACTACCTATATTCCGCTCCGCTGATTTATGACGTCAACTCAGGCACGGTAGGTATTGATGAAGTGTCAAATTCTAATGCCACAATCACCGATATTATATTTACAGGTCTTGACGGTATTAAAGTGACTCATCCTGAAAAAGGTATCTACCTAATGACCGTGACATACTCTGACGGTTCTCGCAAAACCGTCAAAATGGTTCGTAGATAATATCTTTAGCCAATAACCATAACATAAGTAGAGTTCCTGTGCCGGCATCAGCCCCGACACAGGAACTTTCCCACTACTAAAACACAACTCAGGAAACAAAACGTGAAAGCGGTAAGCCAATTCTTACAGATTATATTATTCTTACAAATTACATTATAAGTACTATTACAGGTTGGATCTCAGAAACTCTTTTAAACTCATTTTATATGTAGCCAAGGATTGGGCAACCACTACCCCTGCTCCCGTCGAAACATTACTATACGCCCATATAGGATCACCAAGGCCTATATCGGTCAACTCCCCTATGGTCCCCATCTCTNTCTGCCATCCGTAGTTGGCCCAGTTATAATAGCTTTCTNAGACAGTGCTGAGTATAAATTCCAGANCGCAATNAAACATTTTCTCATCATATGTCTTATTTCTCACCTTATATTCTATGTCATTGATATGAAGGTGGAGCGTATAGTTTTGGCCGGAGAACTGGCGATCGGTGAAAAACGCAAATCCATACGAATCCATACCGTCAATGGCATCCAAGGCTGCCATATGCTCGGAAAAGATAGGTTCGGTCTCATATTCCAATGAGCCGAGTGTAAATTCGAGATAAGCAGAATCATCACTGTAAGCCGGGAAAGGATTACCCTCAGTCCATACCTCTTCTGACTCCACATGTGGACTGAAACCTATGTATCTTATATGATAATAGTTGAGCTCATCCTGTGGATCTGCAAGGGTAAGGTCGGCAGTGAAATTAAATCTCAGGCTCCCGTCCATCTCCCATTTAGGNNCATCAGATGTTTTNCGGTCAATGACATTGGCTGTCCACTTCAGTTGTTCAATCGGCACGCTGAACGGGACCGTCACNTCTGCTTCCGCACTGCCNTAGACAGCACTCTCAACCACGATCTTTATTCTATCGCCCTCCTGTGGGATAAAGTCAGACGGTTGCAGAATCCCGTTTGCGTAAATCGACACTTCGGCATCATTTACCTTATGATCTCTTCCGGCAACCTCATCCGAGAAGAGCCACGTGTGGGTCACCTCAACCTCAATCGGCGAACCGGCTATTATCCGCGAATTAAGACACAACACCGGTTTTACGTCAATATCTGGAGTGAAATCTTCATAACAGCTTGTGAGCAACAGAGCCGCCAAGAGAGGATATATTTTATTTAGAATTGCCATGTGTAAGATATTGAAGGAATTATTGGTAACAATTTTACTTTTTGAAATACCGGACGTGAGATATAACTATAGCCGCTCGGAGTGACTTTTAGCTCATCTCTATATCCGCGCTTAATCGCGATTGTATTCATATGGTTATAGGCATTATAGAGTCCGAATGTCCAGTAGCCCCTGCTGTTGGTGACTGTACACGACAGATCGAGCCTATGATAGAAGGGAAGCNGATAGTTATNGATACGNGCGTGAAGTGGAACCTCATCNCTAAGATACNCNTAACNGAATCCCGGCGATTCNCACACCTGCGGAAGGAGTGTNAACCGATTGCCCGAATGCCCGGTCCATGACGCGTTGAGCTGCACCTTGTCATTGATATTCCAGTTTACAAGCACNTTGATGGTGTGCCTGTTATCGAAACGCGCCGGAAATGTCAGTCCGTCATTTTTGTCTGCAAATGTCCGGTCGGCCCAGGCAAGCGAATAAGAGATATGACCGGTAATTTTCCCGCTCAGTTTCTCTATCTTCAGATCAATGCCTTTGGACGTGCCACGTCCGGAAGTGAGTCGTGCGTTCCATGTCTCAAGCGGCGGTTTAAGATAATACTCATCGCTATAGTCAAGAAGATTATGCATCCATTTGTAATATCCCTCCACCGCCACGCCAAATGCCCTGTCAGTTGATTGCCAGTAAACACCCGCAGCTATCTTGTCGGCTGNCTGGGGCTTGAAAGGCCCGGTGACAGGCACCCACTGATCTGTAGGCAGAGCAAGATAGCTCTGGGTCAGCTGATGCACGTATTGCACGGTGTGGCTATATGCACCTTTGACAGCCCAGTTTTCATCCGGACGGTATGCCAGTGAGAGACGTGGCGACAGACCATGTTTCAATTTCCCGTCAATATGGAAAAGAGATCCGTGCACTCCGGCATTTATCCTTACTTTATCACTGATTCTCCAGTCGTCTTCAACATAAAGATTAAACTCATTCGCATGATAGGCCCATGTTGAGTCACGCGACTCCACATGAAGATCATCCACGCTGAAACTGCGAGTGGTCATAAGCGGAAGAAATGAATGCAACACATAGCTTGCCCCGAATCTTATTCTTGACTTCTCTGTGGGTTGCCAGTCGAAATCCCCTCTGAAGATCCAGTCATTGATATTGTTGGAGGTCTTTATCTTCTCGTCAGTAATGGCTATGAGGCTGTCATTAGTCTGTTCTGAATGGCTATTATATTTCATTGAGGAGAAAAAACGGGTGTAGGCTGCCGTAAATTCTGCGGATAGTCTGTTGTCAAACCGGTAATTCATCCCGGCCTGAGCCACAAAATTGCCCCAGTGGAAATCGTTTCTATCCTTACTTTTCCATTCATATGCAAAAGCATCCCCCCGGTCGTCGGTGCCTCCCTCGATATTGTCATCACCGAAATAAGCCTTCAGGAATATGTTGGCGTTGTCATTAAGCCGGTGAGAGACATTGGCATTGAAATCCATAAAGTGATAGCGGAAACGCACTTTCTCAGTCTGCCCGCTGTTGACCAAAGCAAGCACCGGGATGGTCAGCACGTCATACCATGATCGGCGCAATCCCACCAGATATGTCGTGCGCCCCCCTATCGGACCCGATATGTTGAAAGCACCCGAAGTCAGTCCAAGCCTTGCCGATCCGTGATGACCGTGGCGGTGTCCGTTCATCAGGCGCACATCCATGAATGATGACAGCCGGCCGTCATATTTTGCCGGGAAAGACGATTTGAAAAAGTCAATATAGCGGATGATGTCCGTATTGAACGCCGAAAACAACCCCGCGAAGTGATTGATCTGATAGATGGGCACATTGTCAAGCATATACAGGTTTTCATCATTGTTTCCACCGTGTACATGCATCCCGGCCATCCCCTCAGTGCCGTCACTTACGCCCGGCTGCATCTGCAATGCCTTTATCACATCGCTCTCTCCAAACAGTGAGGGTGTGTTTCTCACCTCATCTGCCGTAACTTTCTTTGCCCCTATCTCAGCCGTTTCCACCACCGGCGACTCCAGACGCGAAACAATCACCACTTCCTCAAGCATGGTCGGTAGCTCGGAGGCATTGATCTCTGTCTTGAGAGTCGGCCTCGCCACATTATTCTTTATCTGTTTCTTTTTCCCCTTTTCTTTCTTCCGGCTACGCTTCAGCACCACATTCTTACCCTTTATCTTATATTCGATTCCGGTGCCTGCAAACATCTCGTCAAGCACCTTCTTCAATGGCTTGTTAGTGGCCGACACCGACACCCTCACGTTCTCAAGCAGATCGGAAGAATAGACAAAATTCTTTCCGGTCTGTTCAATCAGACTGCGAAACACCTCGGCGGCGGGACGGTTCTTAGCCCTTACCGTGACGTCTTGTGCCACTCCGGCAGCAGCCACACAGAGANCCATCATTGTTGTTGCCAAATGCTTGTTCANTTCTTTATCGTCATTTGGGTTCCGAGAATGTCATTTNTNGTCTCCANAAGGTCAAGGGCAGNGCCTTCATAGTGAAGTGACAGGGTGTAACGCTCAGCATCCTCCGGCACATTAATCACTTCCACCCCATACACTTCCTTAATGCGCTCCAGCACTGTGGGAAGCGGAGTGTTTTCAAAGTCAATGACCTTGCTCACATAAACCGGAGCCACCGTCTGTTCATGCTGTNGCGGAATATCAGGACCGGCCGACATATCATACTGCCTGTAGACCAGCACTGCGGTGGCTGAAAGGAAAATGGTTGCGGCTACTGCAGCCGCCACCCTGTAACGCCGCCATATATATGACGGCCCTATCCCTAATCTTTTCCATCCTTTATTCACCGAGAAGCGGCCCGGCTTATAGCGACGCGCAATATACTGAATCTCCTTATTCTTATCCTCCATTATTCTCAGAAATCAAATCCTACGCGAAACGTGAAGTAAGGCTTATACTCATGGCTTTTACCCACTCTATTTCCAATCACCACATATCCGTCGGGATTAAAGATTATGTCGTAGTGGTCATAGGTCACTCCTTTCAACGTGAGGCCGGCTCCGATATTCACACCCACTTTACGCCCCCAGTTGAATCGATAGCCGATCGTAGGCGAGAAATAAAGCCCTCCTCCATCGGTCATGGAAAAGCCGACCCGCAGATCGCCAAAGGGCGTGAATTTACCAAATTTCAAATCTGTGCGTCCGTCAACAAAGACAGCCGCCATATTGTCGGAATAACTGCTGCAATGCTCCAGGTCAAAGCCTATTCCCACGAAAAACCGTGAGTCGATCTGATAGCCATGAGTTGTTGAGAAGCCGGTGTAATACCATGTAGACCGGAAGCCGTTGCCCCACACATCCTCAGTGCGCACACTGTTGCTCCAGTCGATAAATCCTCGGTAGCCTCTCTGAGGCTGACGCGCCATGCCGCTCAGGGCAATGGCTGATACTGCCAAAAGTGAAATGATTTCGCGTTTCATTACGTAGTTTTTATTGTTTTTATCTTAATGACGCAATGAACAGCAAAAGGTCCTATCCGGAAATGAAAAAATTTACAGAAATGGCAAGAAAAATGGTTTATGACCTGATGACAATGCCTCACGAAGCCGACTGAAAGCCTTGGTCATCTGGTTCTTTACTGTTTTTATCGAGATGCCTAATTCCTCTGCGATTTCTTCATTTGTCAGGCCGTCACACTTGCTCAGGAGAAACACCTCACGGCATTTCTCCGGCAACTGATCTATGGCTTTCCATATTTCGGCATCCCTTTCTGATGTGTCTACGGTTTCCTCATCTACCTCCGGAATAAACTCCACACCGACTGTCTCTTTCTTGCGACGCAAGAAACTGATGCACTCATTTCTTACCACACGATAAAGGAACGCCTTGAAATTATCAATCTCACCCCCCTCTTCAACCTGATGCCATGTCTTCAGAAAGGTTTCCACAACAAGGTCTTCCGCATCGTCGGCATCATCGACAATGCGGAGGGCATACATGCCAAGCGGAAGATAGAGCTTCCTGAAATATTCTTCAAATTCCCGTGCAGTCATAATCTATCGTCTCCCGGCAGCCGGTTGATGACCGCTCAGGAAGGGTTAATTCTGCAAAGATACAACTATTTTCCCAATCTGCCCCCTTTTCTCAGCAAGTTCATGCGCCTCCCCAATCTCATCGAATGCAAACGTAGTCGCCACTATAGGATGTATCCTGCCCTCCTCTATCAGTCTCATCATGCCGCCAATCTGCTTCTGGGTCGGTCGGTTGCTGTAGAAACCGGTAAGATATACACCTGAGGGAATCTCCTTTATCGGGTCAAAATCTTTTAAAGAGAACACATTGCCAAGAAGTCCGGTATGACATACTATCCCATGAAACGCTGTTACCCTTAACGATTCAAGAAGCGTGGCTGCTCCGATAAGTTCAAGCACCTTAGTTGCACCTGCAGGACATTCGGCAAGAAAACGCCTTCTGAAGTCATCGCCTTCAACCACTACTGCGTCAGCACCCGTCTGACGCAGTATGTCGGCTTTGCGTTCACTACGCGTCGTGGCAATAACTTTCGCACCGATTGCTTTGCCAAGTTGTATGGCAGCCATTCCTACTGTCGATGTGCCTCCGCGAATAAGTAGCCTATCGTCTGCCACAAGTTGCAAAGACTGTGTAAGCGAACCATATGCTGTGTAGAAAGTTTCAGGAATAGCAGCAAGTTCATCCCAACTGAGAGAAGAGTTGACTGAAAAGACATGGCTCTCAGGCATAAGCACATATTCTGCATAGCTGCCATTGAAGCTACGTCCCATGCCGCCCATAAGTGCCATAACTCGTTCCCCGTTGTAAAAGCGTGAATCTGACTTATCAACTATTTCCCCGACACACTCTATTCCCGGAATTATCGGTGTGTGGATATACGGACGATCTGCCTCAAATTGACGCAAAAGCACTTCGGAATGGTTTATACCGAANGCCTTGACTTTAATCAGCACCCACCCCGGTTTCACTTCCGGCATCTGCACATCGCTTAAATGCAGNTCTGCNGCNNTNCANGTTTTTTCAATTACTACTGCTTTCATACTTCTTTCCAACATTGCGGATCGGGGGCATAAAACGAACGGTGATAACCGTAGGCAACNGCCGGACAACCACGACAGAATCTAAGCAACTCACATTTGTTACATTTTTCAAATCTGTCATATTGCCGGTAAGCCTCCATCTCATCCCCTATCCATATATCATAAATAGGTTTATTAAATATATTACCCACTTCACTCTCAAACCTTCGNCAAGCCATCACAGNTCCGGTGGGCTGGATTGTAAAATGACAGTCGCCACAATGACAACCGTCATATATTGCGTTTGGATCACTTTCCTCCGGTATTTTAAATATCCCCTGCTCATAAAGATAGAGAGTCCATAGATGGTCTTTGAGATTAAAGATTGTATCGGAATCCTTATGCTCAACGAATTTCAACCACATGGTGTGAAGAAAATCACGATATTCCTCCGGAGAGATATGAGTGGATTTCTCTTCCGATGTGGGGCAATAGCGGCCGAATGCAAACACGTCAACCTTTTTCTCAACCACAAGGTCAACTATCTCAGGAATCTCCTTTATATTGGTTCCTGACACAGTTGTCATAACCGCTACCCTTATACCATTTCGTCTCAACACATCTATTTTCTCTATTGTGGTGTCAAATGATCCCGGCTTGCGTATGCTGTCATGCGTCTCACGAAGACCGTCAATAGAAAGCTGGTATTTCTGACAACCATATTCCTTGAGGCGCCTGCATACTTCATCTGTGATGTGAAACGGATTACCTAAGATAGTAAACGGAATATCCTTCTCCTTGACTTTCTCCAGTATCTTCCAAAAATCGCGGTGAAGGATAGGATCGCCACCGGTGATATAGAAATAAGGCAAGCGATTCATTTTATGACACATCTCCACACACTGCCCAATTACCTCTTCAGCCNNCTTTAATGACNTCTCAACTATGTGGNGNTGACCTTCTGAAAAGATATAGCAATGCTCNCAACGTTGGTCGCAGCTATCGGTTATNTGCCATTGAAATGCAAAATANTCCATTATCCAATAAAATAAAGCTCCGGTGTGGCAACATAGCTTGCCGTCACACCGGAGTAATCAATTCGACAGACTCTTACTTCTCACCTGCGCCGCAAGCCGATCCACATGCTGCGGGCTTTGGTTCAGTTTTCTCATCACCGGCTCCGCAAGCGGAACCACAAGCTCCTGAAGGAGTCTCAGTCTCAGCGGGAGCACAGAGATAGCCCTGTGCAGTGTGCTTCAACACACCATTGTTAATACGTGTCATAATTGTAACGTTTTTATTATTAGTAATAATCATTGCAAAATTAGCATTTAAGAATAATATTGTCAAGTATGGTAATTTTAATTACTTAGTAACCT
>WFLX010194646.1_pt1 | contig 12449 bp, 10 predicted proteins | sample 4967041 | NCBI WGS metagenome assembly WFLX01 (sample SAMN12857096, study PRJNA449069) | gut metagenome | isolation source: stool from male and female vole | host: Microtus ochrogaster | place: USA:Florida | collected 2017 | reverse complement strand
GTCGAATTGCATTTTAATTTTGATAGAGTAATGAAAGCACGAAAGGTGGAAATATTTTGAGTAAAGAAAATGCAGGGACAAAGGTAATGATGCTTGGCAATGCAGCGCTTGCAAGAGGTGCATATGAAGCAGGGGTAAAGGTATCCGCCGCTTATCCGGGAACACCCAGTACGGAGATCAGTGAAAATCTGGTTAAATATAAGGATGAAGTCTATGCGGAATGGTCACCCAATGAAAAGGTTGCCATGGAAGTGGCGATCGGCGCCTCCGTGAGCGGGGTACGTGCGCTGGTTTCCATGAAGCACGTGGGGGTAAATGTTGCCTCGGATCCTTTATATACGATTTCTTACAGCGGAGTCAACGGAGGTCTTGTACTTGTTGCAGCGGATGATCCGGGAATTTATAGTTCTCAAAATGAGCAGGATTCCCGTATGGTTGCCCGTGCGGCTATGGTTCCGGTGATTGAACCGTCAGACAGTGAGGAGGCTAGGGTGTTTGTCAAACGGGCATTTGAGCTTTCCGAAGAATATGATACGCCGATTATGGTACGGGAAACGACGCGGCTGGCACACTCTCAGGGATTGGTAAATCTTGAGGAGCGGGTCTGCCCGGAGGATAAACCTTACGAAAAGAATATTACCAAGAATGTTATGATGCCGGGAAATGCCATTAAGCGTCATCTTGTAGTGGAAGATCGACTTAANCGGATGGCGGAGGATGCCAATACACTGGATCTTAATAAAGTGGAATATCGGGATACGAAGATGGGCGTNATCACCAGCGGTATTCCTTATCAGTATGTGANGGAAGCNCTTCCCGAGGCATCGGTGTTGAAGCTGGGGTTAGTGCATCCGCTTCCACGGAAGCTGATTGAAGAGTTTGCNTCNAAGGTNGATACTCTNTATATCGTGGAGGANCTGGAACCTGTGATAGAAGAGCAGGTTCGGTCATGGGGCATAAACGTGATTGGTAAGGAAATTTTTACCGTACAGGGAGAATACAGTGCGAATATGCTGCGCCGGGCGGTACTGGGACAGCAGATGGAGCAGGAAACACCGGCGCAGGTGCCGGCAAGACCGCCGATACTTTGTCCGGGATGTCCTCACAGAAGCGTATACTCTGTTTTGAAAAAGCTGAAGATGCATGCTTCCGGTGATATNGGCTGTTATACCTTGGGAGCGGTAGCGCCTCTTAACGTGATGGATATTAATGTCTGTATGGGTGCAAGCATTTCCGTTCTGCACGGAATCGAAAAGGCAAAGGGAAAGGATTATATCAAGGATTGGGTTGCGGTGATCGGTGATTCCACCTTTTTACATACAGGGATAAATTCCCTGATGAATATGGTTTATAACAAGTCAGCCGGAACGGTCATGATTTTAGATAATTCGACTACCGGAATGACCGGACATCAGGATCATGCGGCTACCGGCAAGACGCTGATGGGTGATACGACCTATATGATCAATNTTTATGATCTCTGTAAGGCAATGGGAATTGAGCATGTATATGAGGTGGATGCCTTTGATACGAAGGAGCTGGAAAGGCTTGTAAAGCAGGAGACACAAAGGGAGGAAGTTTCGGTTATCATCACGAAGTCCCAGTGCGCNCTCCTTAAGACGTTTGTTCCCAAAGGGAAATGTATCGTAGATTCTGAAAAGTGTAAAAAGTGCGGCATGTGCCTGGCTTCGGGCTGTCCTGCCATCCATAGGGCGGAAGATGGAACCGCCGAGATCGATCCGGTGATGTGTAACGGCTGCGGATTGTGTATGAGCGACTGTAAATTCGGAGCGATCCGTCTTTTGGAAAACAAGTAGGGAGGACTTATTGATGGAAACGAAAAATATTATGATCGTCGGTGTGGGCGGTCAGGGAACACTGCTTGCCAGTCGTATTTTAGGCGGAATAACTCTGCAGGCAGGCTTTGACGTAAAGATTTCGGAAGTGCACGGTATGGCACAGCGTGGCGGCAGCGTGGTGACTTATGTGCGTTATGGAGATCAGGTGGCGGAACCGATTGTAGAAGAAGGCTGTGCAGATGTGCTGATCGCTTTTGAAAGACTGGAGGCTCTCCGCTATGCGCACTTTTTAAAGAAGGACGGTGTAATTATCGTGAATGATCAGCGGATGGACCCTATGCCGGTTGCAATCGGAAAGGCCCAATATCCGGAGAACATTATCGAGGAATTAAAGAAGAAACATCGTGTGGTATCAGTGAATGCACAGGAGGTGGCGCTTTCACTGGGAAATGCCAGAGTTTTTAATACTGTGATTATGGGTGTGACCGCAAAGCGGATGGATTTTGCGAAGGAAGATTGGATTAAAATTATTGAAGAGACCGTGCCGGCAAAGACAGTGGAAATCAATAAAAAAGCGTTTGAGGCCGGTTACGAGTTGGAATAAGAAACTTCTTATATAAATTATAGTTATAATTTATATAAGTAATATTGATTTTACTTATGATTATTCNGGGGGTATAATCAGAAAGTAAGAAGCTGATAATAAAAGCAGGNNNTTACAACCTGCTTTTGTTTTTACAGAAAGGGAGCAAGAGAAATGGTTAAAGCAGTAGTAGGAGCCAATTGGGGCGACGAAGGAAAAGGTAAAATTACGGATATGCTGGCTCAGCAGGCGGATATTATCATTCGTTTTCAGGGCGGAGCGAATGCAGGGCATACCATCGTGAACAATTACGGGAAATTTGCACTGCATACACTGCCATCCGGTGTGTTCTATGGACATACCACCAGTATTATCGGAAACGGCGTGGCATTAAACATTCCGGTTTTGATGAATGAGATCAAATCGATTACGGACAGGGGAGTTCCTATGCCTAAGATTTTAGTATCTGACCGGGCACAGATGGTTATGCCTTATCATGTATTGCTGGATCAGTACGAGGAGGAGAGGCTTGGCGGGAAATCCTTTGGGTCTACCAAATCGGGGATTGCGCCTTTTTATTCCGATAAATACGCAAAGATCGGTTTTCAGGTGAGCGAGTTGTTTGATGACGATCTGCTGAAGGAAAAAGTGGAGCGGGTATGTGAACAGAAAAACATCATGCTGGAGTATATGTATCATAAACCCCTGATTGATCCGGAGGAACTGCTTGCAACACTGCATGAATATAAGGTTATGATTGAACCTTTTGTCTGTGATGTGTCCGCATACTTATATACGGCGATGAAAGAGGGCAAGACGATTCTTTTAGAAGGACAGCTGGGAACGCTTAAAGATACGGATCACGGTATTTATCCAATGGTTACATCTTCTTCTACCTTGGCGGCTTACGGCGCTATCGGAGCAGGCATACCGCCTTATGAGATCAAAGAAATCGTGACAGTATGCAAGGCATATTCCTCAGCCGTGGGAGCAGGTGCGTTTGTTTCGGAAATTTTCGGAGAGGAAGCCGATGAACTGCGCCGCAGAGGCGGTGACGGCGGTGAGTTTGGCGCTACCACGGGACGTCCCAGGCGTATGGGCTGGTTCGACTGTGTGGCTTCCAAATACGGATGCCGTCTGCAGGGAACAACAGATGTAGCATTTACGGTNCTGGATGTGCTGGGATATTTGGATGAGATTCCTGTCTGNGTGGGTTATGAGATNGACGGTGAGGTGACCACGGATTTCCCGGTTACCTCCGNANGCTTGAAATANNCAAAACCGGTGCTTAAGACATTACCGGGATGGAAATGTGATATCCGCGGTATTAAAAAATATGAAGAACTGCCGGAAAACTGTAGGGGATACATTGAATTCATTGAAGAACAGATTGGCTATCCCATCACTATGGTATCCAACGGACCGGGAAGAGATGATATCATTTACCGGAAAAGTGCTCTTTAAGTATTCTGATAAATAGAAATGGAATCAATACCTGATGACATCAATGCAAGTGGGGGAGTTGTCATCAGGTATTTTTTGTGGTAAGGTGAATAGTGATAGTCAGAGGTGAAAAGGCGGTGCGGGAGCGTGAATCGGAATTATTCAAAGGAACTNGAAGAGATTTTATGTAAACCGGAGAATAAAGGGAAAAAGCTGTTTCTGCATAGCTGCTGTGCACCCTGCAGCAGTTATGTGTTAGAGTATCTGCGCTCATTTTTTCGAATTACCGTATTTTATTATAATCCCAACATTACCGAGGAACCGGAATACCGTCACCGGGTGGAGGAACAGAAGCGGCTGATCTGTGAATTTAACAAGAAATTGGAAATGGCAGGAGACTTGGAACGTGGAGCAGAGGCGGAGAGCCAAGGAGCATATCCCATTCAGATTATTGAAGGGGATTATCCAAGGGAACTTTTTTTTGACCGTGTAAGAGGTTTGGAAGACTGCCCCGAAGGAGGAGAACGCTGCTTTGTCTGTTATGAACTGCGCCTTCAGGAAACAGCGCTTCGGGCAAAAGAGCAGGGAGCGGACTATTTTACTACAACACTGACGATCAGCCCGCTGAAAAACGCGGCAAAGATCAATGAGATCGGAGAACGAATTGCCGGGGAGACAGGGGTGGCTTTCCTGCCTTCCGATTTTAAGAAGAAGAACGGATATAAGAGATCTGTAGAGCTGTCAAAAGAGTATGACTTATATCGCCAGAATTACTGTGGATGTATTTATTCCCGCATGAAGTAATCAGTTTTGGCAGGCGGAAGAGCTTTGACGGACATTTAATCAATATGAGCAAGAAAAGAAAGGAACGGATAAAGATGAAAAGATTTCTGGATTTGATTTCAGAGGAGATGAAGAATGCATTTGAAGCGGCAGGTTATGACAGAGAGCTTGGAAAGGTAACGCTCTCCAACCGCCCGGATTTGTGTGAATATCAGTGTAATGGCGCTATGGCAGGAGCAAAACTTTACAAAAAGGCGCCCATCATGATTGCGCAGGCAGTTGTGGATCAATGTGCGGACAGCAAAGTGTTTTCAGAAGTGACGGCGGTAATGCCGGGATTTTTAAATTTGAAGTTAAGGGAAGAGTTTGCGGCGGATTATCTGAACCAAATGGTACAGGAGCCTAAATTCGGACTTGTCATGCCCGCAAAGCCCTGTAAGATTATCATGGATTACNGCGGAGCCAANGTGGNAAAGGCNCTNCATGTAGGACNTTTACGTCCAGCAATCATNGGGGAAAGCATTAAACGNATTGCAAGGTATGCANGACATGAGGTGATCAGTGACATTCATATGGGTGACTGGGGACTCCAAATTGGTCTTGTAATCACGGAACTTAGAGAGAGATATCCTGAGCTTGTTTATTTTGATGANAGCTATGAAGGGGAATACCCTTCGGAGGCGCCCTTTACGATTGCTGAGCTGGGGGAAATTTATCCTGTTGCCAGCAGCAAATCTAAGGAGGATGCTGCCTATAAGGAGCGTGCCATGGAGGCAACCTTTAAGCTTCAAAGCGGAGTGCGGGGACATCGGGCACTGTGGCGGCATATTATGAATGTTTCTGTACCGAATTTGAAACAAAACTATGATAATCTGAATGTGGAGTTTGATCTTTGGAAGGGAGAATCTGATGTTCAGGATCTGATACCGGGCATGGTAGATTANATGAAAAAAGAAGGCTATGCTTATATCAGTGANGGCGCTCTTGTGGTGGATGTCAANGAGGAGACGGATACCAAAGANATNCCGCCNTGTATGATCTTAAAGTCGGACGGNGCCTCTCTTTATAATACAACAGATCTGGCCACAATCATGGAGAGAATGGAAAAGTATCATCCGGATCGGATGATCTATGTGACGGATAAGCGGCAGGAGCTTTATTTTGAGCAGGTATTNCGCTGCGCAAGAAAAACGAAACTTATAGAACCGGAAACGGAGCTTTTGCATATTGGTTTCGGAACCATGAACGGAAAGGATGGCAAGCCTTTTAAAACCAGAGACGGCGGTGTNATGAGTCTGGAACTCTTGATTGGTGAAATCAACGACGAGATGTACCGGAAGATCAGCGAGAGCCGCAAAGAGATGGATAAGGAGGCGGAGGAAACGGCAAAGATTGTTGCTCTTTCTGCAATTAAGTATGGAGACTTATCCAATCAGGCATCGAAAGATTATATATTTGACATTGATAAATTTACTTCCTTTGAGGGAGACACGGGGCCGTATATTTTATATACCATTGTGCGTATCAAGTCGATCTTAAACAAAGTAAAAGAGCAGGGAGGNATACCGGAGAATCCGGTGATNCGCGNNGCNGGAAGCGAAGCNGAAAAAGCGTTGATGCTGCAAATTGCNGGATTCAATGCCATGATGGAAACGGCATANAGCGAGACGGCGCCTCATAAGGTTTGTGCCTANATTTACGATCTTGCCAANGCGTTTAATCGTTTTTACCACGAGACAAAGATTGTTACGGAAGAAGATCAGGAGAAAAAGGCAGGCTGGGTAGCGCTTCTTATGCTTGTAAGGGATATTTTGGAAACTTGTATTGATGTGCTGGGATTTACGGCACCGGAAAGAATGTAAGGATATGCAGACACCAACAGAGTTAAGAAATAAATTAAGAAGTATTGATCATCGGAGTTATCCGGCTTACAAGGAGCTTAAGGGACAGTATGATTTCGGAGATTACATGCTCTCTATCGATCATGTGCAGGGAGATCCATTTGCGTCTCCTTCAAGGCTGTCCGTCTGGGTAAAAAAGGAAAAGGCNGGATTNCCAAAAGAATTNTATGATACCACGGTCAAAAGNATCACTCTTCAGGATCATCTTACCAGATTGTTTGGAAGATGGGCAGCAGGAGGAAGCTTTCAGGCAAAGGGATCNGGTAAGAGCGGACTTTTGTCCATCTCCAGGTGCGGACAACAGGTGTTGGAGCGCACAGCGCTGCGTGTCAGGGAGGGNGAGGTAATCCTTCGGTTTGAGGCGGGATTTCCGGCGAACGGACGTACCATCAATGCCAGAGAGCTGGAAAAGATGTTGTTTGATATCCTTCCGGACTGTGTAAGAAAAAGTCTGTATTATGCAAGAATTGATCAGAATAAATTAAAGCAGGCAATTTGTCTGTGCGAGGATCAGCAGTATATCCGCCAGAATCTGTCCGGGCTGGGATTGTGTGCCTTTATTGCGGATGGTTCCATACTTCCCAGAGAAAGCGGTGTATCACAAAAGCCGATGAAGGGGGCAGTGGCATTTAAATCTCCGGATTCTTTAAGGGTGACATTATCTCTTCCGAATAAAGGTGAGGTAACGGGAATGGGAATTCCCAAAGGCATTACCTTGTTTGTGGGCGGAGGTTACCACGGTAAATCTACCATTTTGCAGGCACTCCAGAACGGTGTATATAATCACATTGCCGGAGATGGAAGAGAGCTGGTTATTACAGATCATTCGGCATTCAAGCTTCGCGCGGAGGATGGGCGGAGCATTACCGGAGTGGATATTTCTCCGTTTATCAAAAATCTTCCGAACAAAAAAGATACGGTGCGCTTCTCCACAGAGGATGCCAGCGGAAGCACTTCTCAGGCAGCGAATCTGATGGAGGCATTAGAGAGTGGAAGTACCTTGATTCTGATTGATGAGGATACCTCTGCTACGAATTTTATGGTCCGCGATCGGTTGATGTCCCAGGTGATCACACAAGGAGAAGAACCAATTACCCCCTTTATCAGCCGGGTACGGGGAATGTATGAGGATTTGGGAGTCTCTTCCATTATTGTTGCCGGAAGCTCCGGAGCTTATTTCCATGTGGCGGACACCATTATTCAAATGAAAGAATATGTGCCGGTTGATATTACGAAGAAGGCAAAGCAGGCAGCAGCAGATTATTCCGATGGCGCAAAGGACGAAGGGTTCCCGGATTTCTGTGCAAAGCGGATGCCGAAACCGGATATGGCGCTTAGGCGGGAAGAACGGATTAAGATTAAGATCATGGGAACCAGNGAACTGTCTCTTTCCAAAGAAAGGGTAGAANTNCGCTACTTAGAGCAGTTAGAGGATCAGGAGCAGACGATGGCGCTGGCATACCTTTTGAAATANGCTCAGCTTAAGCTGATGGATGGCAGAAAGGATTTAAAGCAGATNGGAGATCTTCTNGANAATCAGCTTGATCAGAAGGGNCTGGAAAGNCTCTTTGAGCGGGGAGAGNTTTCGTCGCAGCTGGCGAGACCCAGAAAGCAGGAGATTATGGCCTGCATAAATCGATATCGCAGGTTGGAANTGTAGATATTTAGAAAAGAAGATATTTGAAGGAATAGAATGTAAACCAGCAAATATATTTGGTTGACATTAGGGGCATGGGATGATATGATGTCTTCAGTCAAAANTGTTTANCAGGATTGGAGACANATTATGAGTACACAAACGATAACGGCAGGAAGAAGCAANACCTATGATGTGGTATATGTGGGAGTTTTTGCNGTATTGATAACAATTTGTTCNTGGATATCCATTCCCACNNTNGTTCCTTTTACGCTTCAGACCTTTGCGGTATTTCTTACNGTAGGNTTANTGGGNGGAAAAAGNGGCACTATGGCGGTTCTNGTCTATGTACTGTTAGGAGCAATAGGGATTCCGGTGTTTGCCGAATTCACCGGAGGAATCGGTATTATTTTAAACAATACGGGAGGATATATCATTGGATTTATTTTTTCCGCACTGGTTATGTGGNTGATGGAGAGCCTGCTTGGCAGAAAACTNTGGGTGCAGGGNCTNTCCATGNTTTTGGGCATTATTGTCTGTTATGCTTTCGGAACNGCATGGTTTATGATTGTTTATACCAGAGATGCCGGAGCAGTGGGACTTGCAACGGTTCTTAGCTGGTGCGTCATCCCTTTTATTATCCCNGATATTGTTAAAATTGNGCTGGCGCTGTTTTTGAGCAACAGACTTTCCGGAGTGATTAGAATTAATAATTGAAAGGAATCAGGGATATGATTTACAGAATCAGAGCACATCATGGGATGTGCTTCTCCTTTTTTGAAGGGAAGGGATATAGTGGCGAGTTTATAGAAAACATGCAGAGGATAAAGGAACAGTTGGATAAGAATCCTGAGGTCTGCCTGCTTGATGAGGTGGATGATGTCTGCGTGGGCTGTCCCAATAATCTGAAGGGAACATGTACTTCGGCAGGGAAAGTACAGGACTATGACAGACAAGTTCTGGAATATTGTCAGCTTGTGCCCGGAATACAAATCCGGTGGAAGGATTTTGAGGCAAAGGTGCGGGAGAATATACTAGATAAGGGGCGGAGAGAAGAAATCTGCGGAAATTGTGAGTGGAACGAAATCTGTAAAAACTCTTCTTTACAACCGGCTGAAAGGATATTATAATAAATATGTTGCAGATGCATCATGCAGATGTAGTTCATTGGTAGAACATCAGCTTCCCAAGCTGAGGAGGCGGGTTCGATTCCCGTCATCTGCTTACTGAAAAAGCACCGCAAAATGGCTGAAATTCAGTCGTTTTGCGGTGTTTCTTTTGGTCAGAAGAAAGTTTTTATAAAATCAGGCGAACCTGTAGTTGTTTGTCGAAGCCGGTCAGCACACGGTCTTGGCACCGGCGGCTTCATTTGATAGATATAGAATAACAGATAAATATGTCTAAAGTGTTACCGAAAAAGTAATAAATCATAAAGAATCTCTTAAAAGAAAAATGAATATGAAAAATACACCAGCCGTCAAGTGTTCTACGGGATATTCTCTGTGTTTGAACCTAGACACTGACGATACAGGCAAGCCCATACTCCTCCCGGAACTGGTGTTATCTTCATTATAGAGCGANGNGAGAAGAAANGCAATCGTAACAANTCAGCNATGNNATTCNTAAGTCGCCAGCCAATCCTATAGTGAATTGGCTGGTGACTTATTTCATGTCGGGCGTCCGCCCTATAGAATTGATTGTACAATTTGTTTTTAGTGAGCAAGCTCACACGTACAAATTGTACAATCAATTCTGCATGGCTGAACTGTTTACACATTTTGCGAAGAAAGGTTTTTCTTTGGCGGGAAATTGGTGTATAATGAGTCCAAAGGTTAAAACTACGGGAGATCATTTGATTATTTTGTATTGACCAAAACCAGAATCTAGATACAAGGGGGACTACAGGATGAAAATTCAGGATTTTTGTGATATGGAGAAGTTTGAAAGTATCATGAACAACTGGGCAAAGAGTACAGGCCTGGCAACCGTGGCAGTAGGAGCTGATGGAGAATATATCAGTGACTGTTATAATTTTACGGATTTTTGTATTAAGCTTACAAGAGGAAGCGAAGAAGGCAGTAAACGCTGTACGAAATGTGACCGGGAAGGAAAAGGTGTGTATTCCTGTCATGCAGGACTGGTGGATTTTGGTATTCCCATTACTTTGGTTGATGGTACAGTGCTGGGCAGTGTGATTGGAGGACAGGTTCTTCCAGAAAAACCGGATTATGAGGCTTTTCGTAAGACAGCCAGAGAACTTTCAATCAATGAAGAACAGTACATTGCTGCATTGCAGAAAGTAAATGTCAAAACAAGGGAAGAGATCGAGGCGTCTGCTAATCTGTTGGGAGACGTGATTAATATGTATGTACGTTCCAGTTATCAGGAAAAGCAAAATGAAACGATACTTGAAAATTTAAAATCAGGGATCGCAAAAGCAGCGGAAGAGATTGATGGTGCAAATGAGAGTACAAATCAAATTGCCGGATTCAGTAAGAGGCAGAATATTCTGGCTTTAAATGCTTCCATAGAAGCGGCCAGAGCAGGCGAAAGCGGAAGAGGATTTGCAGTGGTGGCCATGGAGGTGCAGAAATTAGCGGAAAGCATGGCAACGGTTTCTTCAGAGATCAACGTGAAATTAAAGAAAATTGATCAAACAATTAAGGAACTGAATTACTAATCAAACAGGTTTGGTAAAACTGAAAAGCCATGGCACAAAGGCTTATTATGTGAGATGAAAAGAAAACGAAAGCAGCGGATATTGGTAACAGTTATACTAACTCTCTTTTTGTGTGGATGTGCCGGCAGCAGGGGAGATATCCAGGTGGAGAATCAAATAGGTCTTGAAAAAGAAGGAGCAGCGAAGGCAGAAATGATTGTATTTGTCGATGACTTGGACAGGGAGATTCAGGTCTGTAGCTCCCCTCAAGCAGCAGCTCTTATCGGCAGTTTTGCGGATGTCTGGCTTTTGGCGGGAGGAGAACTAACGGCAGCGGCAAATGATTCCTGGACAAGTCTTTCACTTCCGCTGGGAGAGCAGGTGGTTAATCTGGGAAGTATTACGGAGCCGGATGCGGAAAAGCTGATCGCATCCAAGCCGGAGCTGGTGTTGGCAAGCGTCAATACGGATGCGGATCTGGAATTGGAAGAGCTTCTTACACAGGCGGGTATTCCGGTGGCGTATTTCCAGGTGTCTAATTTTGAAGAATACCTGCATATGCTGGATATCTGTACAAGGCTTACTGGTAGAAGGGATCTTTACGAGGAAAATGGTCTCAAGGTTCAGCAGGAAATTGAGCAGGTGAAAGAGAGAATTGACGGTTCCCGTCCCAAAGTTTTGTTCCTCCGTGCATCCGCAAGCGGCGTGAAGGCGAAAGGAAGCAAGGACAACGTATGCGGAGAAATGCTGGAGGAGCTAGATTGTATCAACATAGCGGATATTCAGGACAGTCTGTTGGAGGATTTAAGTCTGGAGGCTGTCATTATGGAAGATCCGGATTATATTTTTGTCACGGTGCAGGGAACCGATCAAGAAGCGGCTATGGACAATGTGGAGCAGCTTCTGATATCCAATCCGGCATGGAATTCTCTTACGGCAGTGAAAGAAGGCAGATATTATGTGCTGGATAAGCGGTTGTATAATTTGAAACCCAATGCAAGATGGGGAGAAGCATACCAAAAGCTGGCAGATATTCTGTATCCGGTACAGTGAGGAGGAATAGAATGGGATATTTTCCCTTTTTTGTGAATATTGAAGGTAAAAGTGGTCTAATTGTAGGGGGCGGGGAAGTAGCCCGGCGCAAGGTTTTGAAGCTTTTGCCTTTTGGACCGTGTCTCACGGTGGTTGCACCGATGATCGAGGAGGAACTTCTTGAGAATAAGGCGGTGACCTGCGTGCAGAGAGCCTTTCGCAAAGAGGATATCCGGGGACAGATGTTTGTGATTGCTGCTTCGGATGAAGCCGATGTGAATCGGGAGGTAGGAAGGCTGTGCAGAGAAAAGAATATTCCCGTGAATGTGGCGGATGAAAAGGAAGCATGCAGCTTCCTTTTTCCTGCTCTTGTGAGAGAAGGAAGGCTTACGGTAGGAATCTCCACAGAGGGTGCGAGTCCGTCCATGGCAGGGAGGATTCGAAGCAGTGTGGAAGCTTCCCTACCTCACGGAATAGGGGAAGAGCTTGAGCGGCTTGCAAATTTAAGGGAACAGGTAAAAAAGGAGGTTCCCGCCAGGGAACACAGGACGGAAATTTTAAAACAGGCAGCGCAGAATTACGCAGGCGGTACAAGCCGGGCGTCCGGACAGGA
>WFLX010005864.1_pt1 | contig 12452 bp, 9 predicted proteins | sample 4967041 | NCBI WGS metagenome assembly WFLX01 (sample SAMN12857096, study PRJNA449069) | gut metagenome | isolation source: stool from male and female vole | host: Microtus ochrogaster | place: USA:Florida | collected 2017 | reverse complement strand
ATAAAGGAAGACTCTTTGGCTTTGACCAAGATGAAGACGCGATAGCAAATTCCCCTGACGACCCTCGATTTACATTCGTGAGAAGTAACTTCCGCTTTATGCGCAACTTCCTGCGCTATCACGGAGTGGACCGGGTAGACGGCATACTTGCCGACCTCGGGGTATCATTCCATCACTTCGACGATGCAGAACGTGGCTTCTCATTCCGCGCTGACGCTCCCCTCGACATGAGGATGAATCAAAAAGCACCGCTGACGGCAGCCCAGCTCCTGCAGCGATATGACACACGCGACCTTACATCTCTCTTCCGAACATATGCCGACCTCAAGGATGCCGGAAAGGCTGCCAAGGCAATCATCGCAGCACGCGACAAGGCCCCCATCCTGACCACATTCCAATTGGCAGATGCCGTAAGGCCGGGATTGAATCCCGAANGGGGAGAAGAAAGAGATGGCNCAAGTGTTTCAAGCNCTCCGNATAGCNGTCAANTCTGAGATGGAAGCCCTGACTTCCCTTCTCTCTGAGGCTCCAAAGATGCTTAAGGAAGGGGGACGGGCTGTGATACTGACATATCACTCGGTGGAAGACAGAATAGTGAAAAACTTCTTCCGCTCCGGCAATGCAGAAGGGGAGATAGAAAAAGACTTCTACGGAAAAGTGATATGCGACTGGAAAACGATCACCCGATCGCCAATCACCGCAGATGCAGTCGAAATAGAGAGTAACCCGCGGAGCAGGAGTGCAAAACTCAGGGCAGCGGAGCTTATCAAACATTGAGCTTTAAACAACAAACAATAAATATTAAGTATTAAACAACAAGCAACGCAAAACGCAATATATTAGGATGGGCAAGAGCAACTCAAAAAAGGGAACAGACAGCAAAGGCAAGAAAAAGAAAGGATTCGGAGCTTCGGTCACCAACACCGTGAAGCATAATACCGACACCTTACGCTCAGGACGGGCCATATCACTTGAATTTTTCAAGCGAAACGCATGGCTTCTAATAGCCATAATCACAGCACTCATCGGAGTGATGGGTCTTCGCTACCGCACGAAGACAAGAATGTCGGAAATCAAGCTGCTCAACAAAGAGCTCCAACATGCGGAAAGCGAAAAGCTGCACGAGAAGGCTTGGTATATGACACTCATACGAGAGACTGAACTCACGCGACTCACCACCGAAAAGCATCTGGGACTCCGATATCAGGAAGAGCCACCGGTGGAGATAGAATGCGATGGGCTCAAACCAACTACAAATAACTAAAATCACGACATGGCATCTACTAAGAAAGGAAACAAAAGACGCATATTCAACCGCTATGGAGTGATCACAAGCTTCTTCCTGCTGATGGCAATAGGCATAATCTGGAATATGTTTCGCACCACAGTGGTGGAAGCTTCGGCATGGAATGCAAGAGCAGAGAAACAACTCTCAAGAATCGACACCATAGCTCCGGAACGGGGGAGCATCCTCGCCGCAAACGGCAATATTCTGGCATGCAACGTGAAAGTATGCGATATCAAGATCGACATGCGCCACAACAAAATCAAGGCAATGCCCAAAGACAAACTCATCGCCAAACTTGACTCACTCGCTGACACCCTCGACGTGCGCTATCCGCGCTTCGACCCCAAGAAAGCTGACGCTGCCACAAGGAAAGCAAAGTCATGGAGAGTAAGGCTTATGGAGGAAGTGGAGAAGGATCCTGACAAGCGAACACGTTCGCTGACCATAGCGCGCCATCGTCCGCTCGAAGAGTTCGACTCGGCGCGCAAGATGGTATTCATACGCGACTTCAAAGGTGCTGGATTCCGCTGCCCTCTTTATAAAGAAGAACACTCACGACGCATCTACCCTTACGGGAAGATGGCAAACCGAAGCATCGGGCGTGTACATGAAGTGGTGACAGAAACCACCCGCCACAAAGGGGAAATACACGGATATTCAGGATTGGAGAAAGACCTTGACTCCCTTCTCTATGGCAAACCGGGCTATGCGAAGCAAGTGCCTCTGACGAAGGGGTATGGCAACTGGATAACGACTCCTCCTACGCCAGGCTACGACCTGCTGACTACCATCGACATCGACCTTCAGGACATAGTGGAAGAAAGCCTGCAAGACATTTGCTCACAGACCAACTGCGAATGGGGCACAGCAATCCTGATGGAAGTGGCTACCGGAGAAATAAAGGCTCTGTCAAGCATCGAGAGGATGGACGACGGATCTTATGGCGAAGCGCTCAACCGTGCTGTGCTCCCTTATGAACCCGGATCGGTGATCAAGCCGATATCAATGATGATAGCTTTTGAGGATGGACTTGTCAGCAGTGTCAACCAGACCATCGACTGCTCGCCATTCCAACGCACCAACGACCCGCATGCCCCGACAGTGAAGAATATGAAGCAAGTGATAGAAATGTCGAGCAATACAGGCATAGCACGTGTCATTTTCAGGGGCTATGCCAGCGATCCAGCCAAATATTACGACAGGCTTGCCTCTATAGGCTTCTTCGACAAGATTAACTCTGGAATTGCCGGAGAGCAGAAACCACAAGTACGCCGACTTGAAGCCACCAACAGCAAGGGACAACCCATCACCATGACCTCGCGCCACCTTGACCTGGCGCGTCAGGCATATGGCTACAACACGATGGTGCCACCTCTCTACACACTTGCATTCTATAACGCCATCGCCAACCGCGGGCGTCTTGTAAGACCCCACCTCGTGCGCGCCCTGCGCTCGGAGAAGGGTGACTCCATTATTCCCATCAGCTACATACGCGACCAAATATGCTCGCCGGAGACTGCAGAAAAAGTGAAGCAGTGTATCCATGAAGTGGTGTGGGGAGAGCACGGCACAGCACGCCAGGTGCGCGACGACCGCGTCAAAATCGTAGGGAAGACAGGCACAGCCTTCCCGGTAGAAAAAGGACAATACAATGCAGCCAAAAGGCGCTTCGCATTTGCCGGCTTCTTCCCTTATGAGGAGCCGAGATATAGCTGCATGGTGCTCGTGCAGGGGATGGCAGGCTTGAGTGCNAACCGCACCTCAGGACAAGTGATGAAGCAGATAGCGCTAAAGATGCACGCGAGAGGATTGCTGTCAAACACGCCGAAACTCAGGGGACCGCTCTCGGGAGAACGCCCCACGGTAGCCGCAAGCTTTGGAAATGACTCTGAAAAGATAGCCAGCACGCTGGGACACCCAATCAAGAAACTGACCGCAAAAAAAGAATATCCCTACGGGAAGGTGCCGGACGTCACTGGCTACGACCTGCGATCGGCCGTCAATATGCTTGAAAGCAGGGGACTCAACGTAGAGATAAGAGGCTCGGGAAGAGTGAAAGGGCAGTCTATACCGGCTGGATCAACTGCCGTCAGAGGACAAAAAATACTGATCACACTNGCGATTTAGTTTTCATCGTCAGCTTTGACGAAAAAGATGAAAANAACGAAAACGACAAATATGAAAGACTAATATATGACTACGAAATTATCTACTCTGCTTAATGATATCAAGGCTCTTGAAATNGTAGGAGACATTGATAAAAACATAGTGGCTCTCGAGAGTGATTCCCGAAGGGCTCAGAAAGAAGGACTCTTCGTGGCTGTGCGTGGCGTAACGACCGACGGCCATAAATATATCCCTGTAGTGGCTTCTGCCCATGTAGGAGCTATTGTATGCGAGACTATGCCCGCACAATTTGAACCCGGCATCACTTACATACGAGTGGAAGACTCTTCTGAAGCTCTGGGAAAGCTTGCCTCTGCATGGTATGGACACCCTTCGCAGAATCTAAAGCTCGTAGGGGTCACAGGCACCAACGGAAAGACCACAACCGCCACTCTCCTTTATGAAATGGCACGCCTCGAAGGTTTCGAGGCAGGACTGATCTCGACAGTGTGCAACTATGTAGGAACACGTGCAATACCGACGACACACACCACCCCGGACCCTCTCACCCTCAACCGACTACTCGCTGAGATGGTAGATGCAGGGTGTGAATACGCATTCATGGAAGTATCGAGCCACGCTGCACAGCAGAAGCGCATCGCCGGACTACACTTCACCGGTGCCATATTCTCAAACCTTACCCGCGACCATTTGGACTACCATGGTTCAGTAGAAAACTATATGAATGCAAAAAAGGCATTCTTCGACATGCTTCCAGCTTCAGCATTTGCCCTTGTCAACATNGACGACAAGGCAGGCAGATATATGATACAGAACACCAAGGCAAAGACCTACACTTACTCGCTGCGCAGTGATGCCGACTTCCGCGGCAGAGTAGTGGAAAGCCGCCTTGACGGCACTCTTCTTTCTCTTAACGGCAAAGAAGTGGAGGTGCAATTCACAGGACGCTTCAATGCCTACAACCTCACAGCGGTCTATGGCGCAGCATACTTGGCAGGGCTGCCGAAAGATGAGCTTCTTGTCAATATGAGCCGCCTCGTGCCGGTGGCCGGCCGCTTCCAGACTTTCCGTGGCCCGGAGGGGGTGACAGCNATCGTAGACTATGCCCACACACCTGATGCACTCGTCAACGTGCTCGACACTATCCGCGACGTNCTCGGCGGAGAGGGATACATCTGCACTGTAGTGGGAGCCGGAGGCAACCGCGACCATGGCAAGCGCCCCATGATGGCACAAGAGGCAGCCTGCCGCTCTGACAGACTCATACTGACATCAGACAATCCNCGCGATGANGAGCCGGAAGAGATCATAGCAATGATGAAGGCCGGACTCAGCGCAGAGGAACTACGCCGCACGCTTTGCATCACCGACCGACGCGAGGCAATCCGCACGGCACTTTCCACTTGCCCGGCAGGAGGAGTGGTGCTGATAGCAGGAAAGGGACACGAACCATACCAGGAAATAAAAGGAGTGCGCCATCATTTCGACGACAGGGAGGAAGTGGAGGCATATTTCAATGCATAATTCATATTTGAAATGTTTTACGCCATTTTCGACTACCTACAGGATGCCGCCCATTTCGACTTTCCGGGAAAGCATCTGATGACCTACATATCATTTCGCGCCGGTATCACNTTTNCTCTCTCCCTCGTAATCGCGCTCGTATTNGGACGTCGCATCATCGNCCGCCTGCAAAAGATGCAGGTGGGGGAAGTGGTGCGGAATCTCGGACTCGAAGGACAGATGAAAAAGACCGGTACCCCGACCATGGGTGGCATTATCATCATAGCCTCCATCATGGTGCCTTGCCTGCTGATGGGAAATCTTGCCAACATCTACATGCTGCTGATGCTATTGGCCACCTTATGGACTGGGGCCATAGGATTTCTCGACGACTACAGGAAGATAAAATACCATAACAAAGATGGGCTACAGGGAAAATATAAGATAATCGGCCAGGTAGGGCTCGGTCTGCTTGTCGGACTCACAATGTGGCTCTCCCCGGAAATAAAGATGAGCAGCGTGCCGCTGACTACTGAGAACGAAGCAGTCACGGAACTTTCCCAAGCCACCTTGGTGACTACAGTGGACAATGACGGACCCACAGTAGTGATGGCATCCAGCAGCTATGACATAGCTGATCAGGAAAGGACTGTGCATCCGGTAAAAGTATATAAGACACCGGAGACCACAATTCCTTTCGTGAAGAACAATAACTTCAACTATCAGTGGCTCACTTCATGGATTCCAAACGAGAATGCAGCGCATACAGCTGGGTGGATAATTTTCGTGATCGTGGTCATTGTGGCTGTGACGGCTGTCAGCAATGGAGCCAACCTTACCGACGGCCTAGACGGACTTTGCGCCGGAACATCTGCCATCATCGGAGTGGCACTGGCAGTGATGGCATATTTGGGCGGCAATGTGATATATTCTGGCTACCTCGACATAATGTATATCCCGGGCTCGGAGGAGCTCGTGGTCTATGCAGGGGCATTCATTGGGGCATTGGTAGGATTCTTATGGTATAATGCATTCCCGGCACAAGTGTTCATGGGCGACACCGGATCGTTGATGCTGGGAGGTATCTTGGCAGTCTTTGCCATCCTCATCCGCAAGGAGTTGCTTATTCCATTACTCTGCCTTATCTTCTTCATCGAAGACCTGTCGGTAGTGATGCAAGTGGCATATTTCAAGGTGACAAAGCGCAAGTATGGCCAGGGACGCCGCATCTTCAAGATGACGCCGCTCCACCATCACTTCCAGAAAGCCGGCGACCCCAATATCCAGAGTCTTATCAACTTCCCGAAGCAGCCTATACCTGAATCAAAGATAGTGGTACGCTTCTGGATTATCGGTATACTCCTGGCGGCGCTTACATTCGTAACCCTTAAGATACGATAAAAAGCCGGCTGACTATCAAAGAGAAATTTAGAAGGTAAAACTGACACATAATAAAAATTTAGATCAAATTAAACGCATAATATCATAAATTCATAACAACCCATAATTATGCATTATGAATTATGCATTAATATAAAAGTATGAAGAATCAGAAAGATTTTGAAGGTAAGACACTCATTGTGCTCGGCGCTGGCGAAAGCGGCGTCGGGGCAGCCGTGCTCGGCGAAGCACTTGGCATGAATGTATTCGTCAGCGACAATGGTCAGATTCCTGATAAATATCGCGCTCAGATGCTTCGCAGAGGTATACTTTTCGAAGAAAACGGCCATTCCCGCAAGAGAGTGCTTGCAGCCGACTATATAATTAAAAGTCCGGGTATTCCTCCGACAGTCCCTATTGTGAAGGAGGCAGAGGAAGCAGNCATCCCTATTCTTTCAGAAATAGAATTTGCCGGATGGTTTACGGATTCCAAGATGGTATGCATCACCGGCTCCAACGGCAAGACCACCACAACCATGCTCATCTACCATATACTGAGCAAGGCAGGACTAAATGTGGGGCTGGCAGGCAATGTAGGAAAGAGCCTCGCNCTCCAAGTGGCAGAAGAACCGCATGATATCTATGTGATCGAACTCTCGAGCTTCCAGCTTGAGAATATGTATGAGTTCAANGCCAATATCGCCGTGATGCTCAATATCACCCCCGACCATATGGACCGCTATGACCATAAGATGGAAAACTATACGCATGCAAAATTCCGTATCGCGCGCAACCAACAGAGCGATGACTACTTCGTATATTGGCTCGGTGACCCTATTGTCTCAGCTCAAGTGAAAGCACTGCAGACCGAAGCGCAGCTTATGCCTTTTTCCGATACCTATGAACCTGACTCGGTGGCTTGGGAAGACGAAGAAGGAATAGTGCATTTCGAAATTCCAGGCGAAACATGGGATATCCCCAGAGACCGCATATCGCTGCAGGGACGCCACAACCTTTATAACTCTATGGCAGCCGGCATATCCGCCAGCCTCCTCTCAATCAAAAAAGATACCATCAAGGAGGCTCTCGGAGATTTTGAGGCGGTAGAACACAGGCTGGAATTCGTGCGTGAGCTCGACGGAGTGCGCTGGATCAACGATTCAAAAGCCACCAATGTCAACTCCACATGGTATGCCCTCGACAGTATGCGCACTCCTGTCGTGCTAATCTTGGGAGGGAAAGACAAAGGCAACGACTACAGCGAAATCCTGCCGCTCGTAAAGGAAAAAGTGAAAGCGATCGTATGCATGGGAAAAGATAATGCCAAACTTCTCGACTATTTCTCAGGTGAGGTGAAAGAGATACGCGATTGCCACTCTGTTTCGGAGACAGTGGCGGCCTGCAGAGAGCTTGCCAAAGATGGAGATACAGTGCTTCTTTCACCTTGCTGCGCAAGCTTCGACCTCTTCAAGAGCTATGAAGACAGAGGACGAAAGTTTAAAGATGCAGTGAATGAATTATGAACTAAATAAGACATGGGACAGAATGAACAAAGCGGACTCTACATCCGCGAATCGATAGGAGGAGTCCCCGTAGACTCTGAAAAGATCGCCAGAAAGGGGAAAAAAGGATCTCGAAAACCGAGCGAAACAATTGTGACAACGCTCAAAAGCGACCCATATATCTGGGGCATCTACATATTGTTGGTGGTAGTCTCTATCATCGAGCTCTACAGTGCCTCAGCTGCAGAGGTGGTGAGCACCAACGTCTATGCGCCACTCATCAGGCACGGAATGTTTCTTGCCATAGGCTTCGTGCTCCTATATCTCGTGCAGCGCACCCACTATGGCTATATCACACGCTTTGCAGGAGTGATAGGCGTATTGTCGTGGCTTGCACTTGCCTACTCCACCTTTATGGGAGTGGAAATCAACGGAGCCCAACGTGCGTTCATGCTGGGTCCGTTCACTGTGCAGCCACCAGAGATAGTGAAACTTACAGTTATCATCTGCCTGGCAGCAATACTTGCCAAGAGCCAGAAGAGCCACGATGTGAAGACTTCCNGAATTGTGTATTCGGCGATTGTGGTAGCAGCGTTNGGCGGANTATTGGNTCTTAACGGACTTACAAACANCCTGCTGGTGATGGTGGTGAGTGTGTCCATGTTCCTCATATGTGGCATTCCATTGAAGAAAATTGTAATCGTAGTGGGAATCTACGGCATGCTTTTCGGAATGTTTTATGTCTGTACGAAAGTCATCAACCGCACNTCNGAATTCGAAAAGGTAGGTGANACTGAGCAAGTGGTATCCACTGGAGGTGGTGGCGAGCATGGCCTGGGCTCTCAGACACAAGTGAACCGAGTGATCCGCTTCCTCAAGGGAGTANACCCGGAAGNTGAACTNANAGACGANAATCGNNAGNTGATCATGGCAAANCTTNCCCAGGCACGCGGGGGCGTAGTAGGCAAGGGCTTCNGCAATTCACGCGAAAGTGTGCGTCTGCCACTCGCCTTTTCAGACTATATATATAGCATCGTGATAGAAGAGAGCGGGCTCATAGGAGGGATATTCCTGATGATACTCTATCTGCTGCTTCTTGCGCGAGCGGGCTATGTGGCCTACAATCTGAACCGCGCTCTACCGGCCTTCCTCATTCTTGGGTGTGCGATATTGATAGTGTTCCAGGCGCTTGTGCATATGGCAATCGTAACCGGACTATTCCCTGTGTCGGGGCAACCATTGCCTCTCATATCGAAGGGGGGAACATCGGTATTGGTGATGAGCGTAACGATAGGAATAATGCTGTCTGTGTCGCGCTACGCAACCCGCCAGAAAGAAGGAAAGACAGAACGAGAAAGTGATGAGGCTCGCCACTTAGGCACCGATATGAATGCAATCAACGCTTCAGCAGATAACTAAACAACCATGAAAAAAGAGAAATACAGAATCCTTATAAGCGGTGGAGGTACGGGAGGCCACATCTTCCCTGCCCTCAGCATCGCCAATGCGCTTAAGCAGCGCCTTAATGCAGAAATACTTTTTGTCGGAGCCGACAACAGAATGGAAATGGAACGAGTGCCGGCAGCAGGGTATGAGATAAAGGGTCTCCCCGTAGCCGGCTTCGACCGCAAAAATCTCCTGAAGAATTTCAGCGTGCTGCTTAAGTTGCGCCGCTCTATAGCGATGGCACGTAAAATTGTGGCTGATTTCAAGCCGGACATCGCAATCGGAGTGGGAGGATACTGTTCTGGACCGACCCTGAAGGCAGCTCAAAGGGCTGGAGTGCCTACCCTCTTGCAAGAGCAGAACTCATATGCCGGAGTGACCAACAAACTTCTGGCAAAGAAAGCTAAAAAGATATGCGTGGCATATCCCGANCTNGANAGATTNTTCCCTGCNGNNAANATNGTGNTNACAGGCAATCCNGTNNGNAAAGATCTGCTTGCCACCACCATATCGAAGCAAAAGGCAAGAGAAAGATTCGGACTGAATCCGAATATGCCGACAGTGCTTGTGGTAGGAGGAAGCTTAGGTGCGCTCACACTTAATGAGAGCATGGAACAAGGAATACGACAGCTATATGATGAAGGGATCCAGGTGATCTGGCAGACCGGCAAGAATTTCGGCGACCGTGGCACAGCTGCAGTGAAGCATCTCAAAGGAATAGTGGTGACCAAATTCATCTCTGACATGGCAGCTGCCTATGCGGCAGCCGACCTCGTGGTGTCAAGAGCCGGAGCAGGCTCTATCAGCGAGCTTGAGCTGCTCGGGAAGCCCTGCATTCTTGTGCCGAGTCCGAATGTGGCAGAAGATCATCAGACCAAAAATGCCCTTGCGCTATCCGACAAGGGCGCAGCAATACTCGTCAGAGATGCTGAGGCAAGAGAGAAGCTCGTAGATGAAATCATCAATACACTCCACGACAAGAAAAAACTGCAGGAAATGAGCGTGGAAATCAAGAAACTTGCCCTTCCTGAATCTGATGAAAAAATTGTAGACGAAATAGTCAATATAATTCATAATGCATAATCTTATTTTAATTCATAATGCATTAAAGAGATTATGAATTNTGCATTATGAATTATGAATTAAAAAAATGAAGATTCCTAAAAATATATATTTTGTTGGAGCAGGGGGTATCGGCATGGCCAATCTCGTGAGATATTTCCTCTCGAAAGGATGCCGCATAGCCGGATATGACAGAACATCGACCCATCTTACCGATGCTCTCAGAGAAGAGGGAGCCGATATCGTGTTTGAAGACAATCCNCANCTTATCCCTGATGAGATGAAGAACACGGAAGAAACTCTCGTTGTTTATACTCCGGCTGTGGGAGACGACAATCGAATACTGACTGAATTCCGCAAGCTTGGATTCACCCCGGTGAAACGTGCTGCAGTGCTTGGTCTTATCACTGCCGACACCGATGGCATTTGCATAGCCGGATCGCATGGAAAGACCACTACATCGTCGATGACAGCNTGGATACTGGAGCAGACCAAGGGAGGATGCAATGCATTTTTGGGTGGCATCTTGCGCAATACAGGCAGCAACCTTATGATCTCACGAGGCAGCCACTACTCAGTGATTGAAGCTGATGAATACGACCGATCATTCCATCAACTGCATCCCTGGCTTGCAGTAGTGACATCGACAGACCCTGACCATCTTGACATCTATGGTGACGAAACAGGATACTTGGAAGGATTTGCACATTTCACATCACTGATACGCCCGGGAGGCATCCTGATAATGCATACGGGACTAAAGCTTATTGCCCGCACAGGAGAGGATGTGAAACTCGAGACATATAGCGGGCATCGTGGAGAGGAAAGAGGCGATTGGTATGCCGACAATGTGCGATGGGGCACAGGGACGCTTACAATAGATATCCACGGACCGGAGACAACGATTTCAGACATCAGTCTTGGAGTGCCAGTAGAAATCAACATTGACAATTCAGTTGCGGCCGCCGCCGCTTCTTGGCATGCAGGCGCCACTCCTGAAGAAATCAGGAAAGGACTTGAGACATTCAAGGGGGCGGAACGCCGNTTCCAAATATGGCTCGATGGTGTGACTGAGAGTAAGACTGCCGTCATAGACGACTATGCCCACTCTCCTGCTGAAGTGAAGGCATCGATCGAATCTGTCAGNAAACTTTATCCCGGAAAAGAGATAGCCGTCATATTCCAGCCACACCTCTACACACGCACCCGCGACTTCGCTCCGGAGTTTGCCGAAGCACTNTCNGCAGCCGNTCGGCTCATNANGACTNNANNTTANNCGGCGANGGNAAANCCAATCCCCGGAGTAGACTCTCAGANGGTATTGAAAAACGTCGAATNCAAAAATAAAGTGTTTTGCGAGCGAAAAAATTTGNTTAATTTGATNAAAAATAGTAATTTTGAAGTGCTTATTACTCTCGNCGCGGCAGATCTGAACGTACTGCTGCCCGAAATTTGCCGTATCGTCATTGCAAATGACTGATATGTAAATTGTTATATATAGATACTAAAAAAAGGGATAGTGGATTAGAGAAATATGTGGAAGACAATCTTCAAAATCGTCTTGTGTGTGATGCTGCTGGGATATGTGGCATTTGCCTTTGCATTCGTGCATGAGGAGAATGCAAAGCGAATATGCCCCGGCATCGACCTCCGTATTGTTGGCAATACGCTTCCCGACAGCGTGCTGAGGCAGGGAGTGAACTCCCAGCTTGCCAAATACGGCCACAAATTGAAAGGTGAACCCCTGGAGAAAATAGATCTAAAGCGTCTTGAAGACTACTTAAGCACTTTCTCCAATTTTGAATCAGTGGAATGCTCATTCAATCCTGACAGCCGCCTCCGCATCACAATCATACCAATCAAAGCGGAGGTGCGGGTCTTCACCGATAAGGGACGCAGTTTCTACATCAACCGCTACGGCAAGAGAATCAAGGCCGATGCGGAGTTTTTCATCGACGTTCCGGTGCTCATAGCTCCCGAAAAATATGATGACTGTATTTCGTCAGCGCTCTCAGTGATAAGATATACCGGAGGAGACCCGGAACTGAGTCCGCTGATAGCAGCATATAAGATAGATGGTCCGAACGACCTGATAATCATCCCGAGACTTCAGGGACACGTGATCAATTTCGGTGATTCCACAC
>WFLX010167185.1_pt1 | contig 12454 bp, 7 predicted proteins | sample 4967041 | NCBI WGS metagenome assembly WFLX01 (sample SAMN12857096, study PRJNA449069) | gut metagenome | isolation source: stool from male and female vole | host: Microtus ochrogaster | place: USA:Florida | collected 2017 | reverse complement strand
TTTATTGGCGATAGAGTATAGATGGATGGACTGACATTTGACGATGTCCTTCTTCCTCCGGCTTATTCAGAAATTCTTCCGAGATTTGTGGATCTCACCACTAAGTTCTCACGCAACATTACATTGAACGTGCCTCTGGTTTCTGCCGCGATGGATACCGTGACAGAGGCTCCTCTTGCCATAGCGATTGCTCGCGAGGGTGGTATCGGTGTGATTCATAAGAATATGTCGATCGCGGAACAGGCTCGTCAAGTGCATGCCGTGAAGCGTGCTGAAAACGGTATGATTTATGATCCTGTCACTATCAAGCGCGGCAGCACCGTGAAAGATGCTCTTGCAATGATGGAAGAGTACCATATCGGCGGTATACCTGTAGTGGATGACGACCGCAAACTTGTCGGCATCGTTACTAACCGCGACCTCCGTTTTGAGCAGAATTTGAATCGTCTTATCGACGATGTCATGACAAAGGATAATCTTGTGACAACATCGCAGTCAACCGATCTTGACCATGCTGCTGCAATCCTTCAGGAACATAAGATTGAAAAGCTTCCTGTTGTAGATGCCGACGGCAGACTCGTGGGATTGGTTACATATAAAGATATCACAAAGGCGAAGGACAAGCCCAACGCATGCAAAGACTCGCTTGGACGTCTACGCGTGGCTGCAGGTGTCGGTGTAACTTCCGACGTGATGGATCGAGTTGACGCTTTGGTGGCTGCCGGTGTTGACGCAATTGTTATCGATACGGCTCACGGTCACAGCAAAGGTGTTGTCGACGTGCTCCATAAAGTTAAAGCGAAATATCCCGAAATCGACGTTGTTGTCGGTAACATAGCTACCGGAGAAGCTGCGCGCTATCTCGTTGAAAATGGCGCCGATGGCGTTAAAGTGGGTATCGGTCCCGGTTCAATCTGCACCACTCGCGTCATTGCCGGTGTGGGTGTGCCTCAGCTTAGCGCTGTTTATGACGTAGCCAAGGCTCTTTCTGGCACCGGAGTTCCGTTGATCGCTGACGGTGGTATCCGCTATTCAGGCGATATTGTGAAGGCGTTGGCTGCCGGCGCTTATTGCGTGATGCTTGGCGGTATGCTTGCCGGAGTAGAGGAATCTCCAGGCGACACCATTATCTACAACGGACGTAAATATAAATCCTATCGAGGCATGGGATCGCTTGAAGCAATGGAGAAAGGCTCGAAGGACCGCTACTTCCAGGCAGGTGAGACCGACACGCGCAAACTTGTGCCGGAAGGCATCGCCGCTCGTGTTCCCTTCAAGGGCTCGCTCTATGAAGTGGTCTATCAGATGCTTGGAGGTCTCCGTGCAGGTATGGGTTATTGCGGTGCGGCTAATATAGACAAGCTGCATTCTGCCAAGTTTACCCGCATCACAAATGCCGGCGTGGCAGAGAGCCATCCTCATGATGTCGCTATCACCAGCGAGGCTCCTAATTACAGCGCTTCGCATCAGTAAATATCTTGAATTTATAATGAAAACCGCATTTATTGCGTCACTTCTCGCCTTGTCGGCTTTAACGCCGGCAATGGCGAAGACAAGTGACAAAACTATTATGACTGTAGCCGGAAAGAAGGTTCCGGTAAGTGAGTTTGAATACTTTTTCCACAAAAGTAATGGGCAGCAGGATAAGCTCGTCACTCCGGAAGAGTATGCCGAACTCTTTTCTGTTTATAAAATGAAGGTGGCTGACGCAGAAGCCGCCGGAGTTGACACGATGGCGACATTCAAAGCCGAATTCGCCAACTATTGCCATGAATTAATGCTGCCATACATAAGGGTTCAAGCGGTAGAGGACAGTCTTGTGAATGAGGCTTACAGGCACACTCTTACGGAACGTGAAGTGAGCCACATAATGCTTGACAAAGGTAACACGCCTCAAATGAAGGAACAGGCGAGGATGACTCTTGACAGTATCAGGACCGCCATTCTGAATGGCGCTGATTTTAAAGAACTCGCGCTTAAATATTCGATCGACGGCTCGGTAAAATATAATGGGGGGACTCTTGGATTCCTTCCCGTAGGAAGGCTACCTTATTCATTTGAAAAAGCTACCTACGATACGCCTGTCGGAGGCTTGTCGGAGATTGTTGAAACTCCTTTCGGGCTTCATCTCATAAAGGTTGAATCGGAACGTAAAAATGTCGGAGAGGTGCTTGCCCAGCACATTCTGTTGCTCACTCAAGGGAAGTCTCCTGAGGAGCAGGCTGTAGCCAAGGCTAAGATTGATTCAATCTATGATGTGATTGTTGCCGGCGGCGACTTTGATGCGATTGCAAAGCAATATAGCGAGGATCCCGGAAGCGCTCGCGAAGGTGGCATGCTGCCGTGGTTCGGCAAAGGAATGATGGTCCCTGAATTTGAAGAAACATCTTTCACGCTTAATGACGGTGAAATTTCCAAGCCATTCGCAACTTCCTACGGCTATCATATCGTNAAACGCTTATCGCATCGCGATGTCCNTCCTCTTGCCGAAGTCAGGGAAGCAATCGTTGAGAGCATGAAGCGCGACGATCGTTATAANGNTNCGGAGAAAGCCGGCTACGAATTGCTAAANAANCNNTATNNCGNATNGGTGTTCAATTCTGATATTGATGCTCTCAAATCGNAAATATCAAAGAAGGATGGACTGGATTCAGCTANATGCTCTCAATTGGTAGCATATCCGGTCACCATCGCTGAGGTTGATAAGAAAAAAATAACTACCGGCGACCTGTTTGCGTCAGGGATGCCAATGTCAAAGCTCTCNGNTGAGGATGCTTCCGATTTTATTGATTATCAACTTGAAAAAGTGATGGAAGAGCGGTTGATTGAAGCTGAGGCTGCTCGGCTTGTTGCAACCGATCCCGATTTCCGAAATATTTATAACGAGTATCGTGACGGAATGATGCTCTTTGAAATAGCGAACCGGGAAGTGTGGGGAAAAGCTTCCTCTGACGAGGAAGGACTTAAACAATATTTCGAAGCCCATAAATCCAATTACAAATGGGATGCTTCAAAGTTCAAGGGTTATGTGGTCTATACCCGCAATGATTCTATCGGAGAAGCGTTTGCAAAATATCTGGAGACTGAACACCCCTCGATTGATTCTCTTGCCGAAATCATAGATACACGTTTTGACAAGCAGATAAGAATGGAGCGTGNCCTTGCCNCAAAAGGTGATGATAAGGTTNTNGATGNGGTGGTGTNTAACTCGGGCGATGCGTNGGNTAAAGGTCCCTGGAAATATGTGACACTTTATCAGGGGCGTGTTATCGATAGTCCCGAAGAAATGTTGGATGTTAGGGGGGCTGTTATCGCTGATTTCCAGAATGAGCTTGAAAAACAGTGGGTGGAGAGATTGAAACGTAAATATCCTATAAAAGTTGATAAAAAGTTATTAAAATCAGTGCAATAGCTGAAAATTTAGTAATNTTGATTCTNNTTGGATATTNACACGACAATGAACCGTCACGCCTACATCATATTAATNTCGTTGNTCATGGCTNCNGCTTCTTGCAGANGCCATGATATTNATGTNNCGAAAAGCGATGAGGAAGCGATTGCGATGGTTGGCAGTCAGGTGCTCACCGGGTCGGAATTGAAGTCGAAGATACCTTACGGGCTTTCCCCTGACGACAGCTTGAAATTTGTCCGTGCTTATGTGAGGCAATGGATAGATGCGAGACTTGTTGGTGAGATTGCGGCAAGAAACGTCAGCGATATGTCGCACATCGATGAGATGGTGGAAAATTACCGGAACGAACTGATAATGTGGGAATATAGCCGCCTTATGTATGCCGGTCAGTCGGAGCGGGGTATTGATCGAGATTCGTTGCGGTCCTATTATGCCGAGCATAAGGAGGACTATCGTTCCACATCGCCGATAGTGAAAGGGATATTTGTCAGGATTCCTGCCGATGACCGCCGTCTGCCTAATATAAGAAAGTGGGTCATGTCGAAGAATAATGACGATCTCGACAAACTTGAAAAGGCGAGCATGGACGGGAATATGGAGTATGAGTATTTTCGTGACGACTGGATGCAACTGCCAATATTGGCGAGAAAATTTCCCGGAGATATCTCTCGAAGACTTGTCGGTACCGGCGAGCGGCGTGTCGAAATAACCGATGGCGGGACGACCTATATCCTTGCCGTGAGCGAGTTGTTGCCTGCTGGAAGCGTGATGCCGTTCAGTCTTGTGGAAGAGTTGATAGCCGAGCAATATAGAAGCGCGCGTCGCCCGGAATATGAACGCAATCTGCGTCGTGAACTTTATGATAAAGGTGTGAGTGAGGGAATCGTGAAAGTCAATATTGATCTTGGCGTTAATGATGCCGCTCAACAGGATAAGAATAACAAATAACAGATATAAACGTGAAGAAAGGAATCTTAATATGTGCTCTTGCCGCCATGGGATTATCGGCAGCCGCTCAGAATAATATAGCGGAGGAAGTCGCATGGTGGATTGGCGACCAACCGATTTTGAAATCGGAGGTGGAGGAGATGTATCAGAATATGCTATATGAAAATCCGCAATTGGGTGGAGATCCCTATTGTATAGTTCCTGAAAATATAGCCATTGAGAAACTGTTTTTGCATCAGGCGGAACTTGACTCGGTGGAAGTCCAGGAGAGCATGATACAGTCGGAAGTCGAGCGCCGCATCAACTACATGATAGCCAATCTTGGCAGCCAGGAGAAGCTTGAGCAGTTCTATCGTCGCACTATGCCCGAAATAAGGGAGACTATGAGAGAGACAGTCAAAAACACCTACATGGTTCAGGAAGTGCAGAATTCTTTGACAAAGAATATAAAGGTGACACCGTCGGATGTCAGAAAATATTTTGCTCAGCTTGCCGCCGACAGTATTCCTTACGTTCCCTTGCAGGTGGAGACTCAGATAATAACTCTTCATCCCGCCATCCGTGTGGAGGAGGTTGAGGAGGTGAAAGCTCGATTGAGGGATTTTACCGATAAAATCAATAAGGGCGAGTCTGATTTTTCAACNCNTGCCATTCTTTATTCGGAGGACCCCGGAAGCGNGATGAGGTATGGCGAGCTTGGCTTTATANACNAAGCGAGCCTTGACCCTGACTATGCTGCCGTGGCATTCANTNTTAACGNCACTAAGAAGGTGNNGAAAANNGTNGAAACGCAATTCNGTTTTCATATCANCCAGCTCATTGAGAANCGCGGCGACNGCATCAATACCCGNCACATNCTGTTGCGTCCTAAAGTNTNNGATGCTGATTTNACCGNTGCTATCCATCATCTTGACACAGTNAGAAGTGAGATTCTCGCNGAGAAATTTACTTTCGAAGATATCGTGCCCTACGTGTCGAGCGATAAAGACACCCGCAATAACAAGGGTATAATGATTAATAGCGAAGTTCATCCGCCTACATCGCGTTTTGAAATGTCGCAACTGCCTCAGGAAGTGAGTCGTGTTGTTGACAAGATGAGTGTGGGAGAGATTTCCAAACCGTTCCTCATGAAGGATTCAAAGCGTAATAATGATATCGTGGCTATGGTGAAGCTTTCAGCGCGTATTCCCGGACATAAGGCTAATCTCAGCGATGACTACCAGCTCATCAAACAGATGTATGAGAATTCCGAGCGTCAACGCATCATTAAGGAATGGGTGGAAAAGAAAATCAAGGACACCTACGTGCGCATCGAGGACGGATGGCGTGACTGTGAGTTCAAGCATAAAGGCTGGATAAAGCAGCAATAATCGATACTCTATTTTCAGAATGAAGAGAATGAGGCGGAATCGGTTTAACATGCGACTTAGTGCTATTGCGGCTGTTTTGGCTGTGATAGCGCCGTCGTTTATATTGGGTGTGCAGAAAGCGGGGGAAAAGGTCGTTTTGCCTGTTTCTCAAAAAGCCAAGCGCCTGCCCATAAAGCCGACTATTCCGCAGGAGGACCGCAATGTTGGCGACAGGGTTTTTCTGGAACGTGCCGATAAACTTTATATGGATGAGCGCGTAAGTTCCGATTATCAAGTCGTTACCGGGAATGTGCTGTTCCGCAAGGGAGGAATGTACATGTATTGTGACAGCGCTCTGTTTTTTGAAACGACCGGATCATTGAATGCCTATGGGAATGTCAAGATGGAGCAAGGCGACACTCTCTTTGTTTATGCCGATCAGCTGGAGTATGACGGAGAGGCTGACCATGCCACGTTCTATGGCGCCGGTGCCGATCCCGTTAGGCTCATAAACCGTGACGTGCAGCTCACAACCTACGTGTTTGACTACGATATGGGGCTTAATCTCGGTTATTATGAGAATCAAGGCACCATCAGCGATGTCGAAAATGAACTTACGTCAGGTTATGGAGAGTATAGCCCTGATACCAAGGATGNGGAGTTCCGTAATAACGTGGTGCTGCAGGACAAAAAGAAGGAAGATTTCAGAATCACCACTGAAGTGCTGAAATATAATACGGAGACCCACATTGCAAATCTCGTAAGCCCCACGGTGATAGTTACCGATAGCGCTACCGTCTATACTGACGACGGATGGTATGACACTGAAAAAGAATTGTCGGAGCTTTATAACCGGTCGCTTATCGTGACAAATAGAGGAAGCACTCTCACCGGCGATACTATTTTCTATGATCACGTTAAAGGTTATGGGGAGTCGTGGGGTAATATGATATTGACCGATTCGGTGAAAAGTGTAGCTCTGGACGGTGACTATGGTTTCTATAATCAGGTTAATGACAGCGCTTATGCCACCGGTCATGCCCGGATTCTTGAATATAGCAAAGCCGACACTCTTTATATGCACGGTGACACAGTCAGGGCATATATGCTATACGATGACTCGACGCATGTGCTTACCGCCTACCCGAAAGTGAGATTCTGGCGTGTTGACGTGCAGGGGCTGTGTGATTCTTTGGCGATGTTGGAACGCGATTCCACTCTGTACATGCATCGTCATCCCATTTTGTGGAACGAGCAGCGCCAGGTGTTTGGCGGTGTCATTATGGCTCATTTTAATGATTCGACCGTTGACTGGGCTAAGTTGCCTGAATTCGGTTTTGTTGCTGAGCATGTCGACGGAGAATTTTATAATCAGATTTCCGGCAAGGAGATGTTGGCTCTGTTTGATAGCCTCGGCAATATGCGTCAGCTTGATGTGAGCGGTAACGTGGAAATCATCTCTCTCCCTCAGGAAAACGACTCGACCTATAATAAGATTGTCAACACCGAGAGCAGTTTCCTCACTGCATGGTTTAACGGCAGGCAGATTGAACGCATGATTATGTGGCCTGAAGTCACAGGCACGGTCACTCCATTATATTTGGCTCGCAAGTCAATTTATTATCTGTCCAATTTTCACTGGTATGAGGCATTGAGACCTAAGGATAAGGAGGATATATTCGTGATTCCCCCTGAGATGGAAGCCCTGTTTAAAGAACCCGATCCGTCATTACGCCGTCGAAAGGTCAACATGTAGCCGACAGGTTTAGAACCCGAGGCTACAGTGGAATGACTATTATCCNANNGGCGGATAAAATGCGTCAGGGATGTGCTCGATTTTATACTCGTGTTCCGATTTGCTGACAATTCCGATTATGTCAAATTGCACTTCTTGCCGGAAGTTGTAGGTTCTTACAAAATTATCGGCTGCGCGGCAGATGCTTTTTATTTTCTTCGGAGTGATGGCTTCAATCGGGTCAAACGAGCCGTCGCGGCGAGTCTTTACCTCTATAAATATAATGCGGTTGTCCTTGAGCGCGATTATGTCGATTTCGGCTCCGCCTTTTCGCGTGTCATGATCGATGATAGTATATCCTTTTGTTATAAGGTATTCACGCGCTATTTTCTCTCCCCATGCTCCAAGGTCGTTATGTTCTGCCATAATGATTGTGTTGAGTTGCGCTCGCAAATATAGCGGATTATTTTGGAAAAAGAAAGGGCGACGATTGTTCGTCACCCTTAAGTATTTTGAAAAATTGGAAGTTGAATTATTGCATGCGGCGCAGTCCCTCCCAACGAACATTCCATTTGCCGTCTTTCGGGAAACCGGGGTTCAATACATCGCCACTGCCATCCCAACCGGCACACATCATGGCGATTGCGTCAAGGAAGCTGCCGTTGCCGGGGAGATACAGGCGAAGACGTTTGGGCTCCTGGAAATTATGTCCGCTTACGAGATAAGTATTTTTGCCTTTCTCAATAAGGAGAGCCTCAAGAGCTGTGTCGGGCTCGTTAAGACGAGCTGCCGCCATTGCGATCATGCCATAATCCCATCCCCAGGTGGTGTCCCAGTTCCAGTTTTTCATAACCCATGCAAGAGTTTTTCTCATTACGTCAGGATTATAAAGAGGAGATTCGGGAAGAAGGGCGCAAGCGCCGAGAACTGCGGGATGGTCGCTGCGTGATTTCAGATTGAAATCCTCTTCCGAGATGTTGGCTTTGCCTGCGAGTTCAGCAGAAACGTAAGGGTCGAAAGCTTTAGCTTTTGATTTCTTGTCAAATGGTTTCAATGGCTCGCCGGCAGTANAGATACCGTCTTTTTCAGTANGAGGAGCGAGGTCGGCTTATAATCATGTCCCATTCTGCGTTGCGTGCGAGACCGCGACGTTCACGCCAGTTCTGAGCGGTGGTGAGAGCGTAATACCAGTAAGCCTGTTCAAACGGATGATTGAATGAGAAATCTTTCGACATTGACTCCTGCATCGCAGTTTGACCATAGAGCTTTATTTCTCCCTTTTTAGGAGCGCATTTCAATGCGAAATCAGCCATGAACTCAGCTGTATCCTCAACGCCTTGTGCGTACTTGTCGAGAGTTGCCTGAGATGGATTTATGCGATAAAGCTCTTCAGCCATATAGATGTAATGAGGCTGCTGCCAGGTGAGGAACGATCCGGTGTTTGACGGCGCTTCACCTGCGTCGGGGTCGGTCATCTTCATCCAGCGCACTCCCTTGAAGCCTTGACGTTGAGCAATTTTCTTTGCTTCGGGATAAGCGGTCTTATTGTACCATTCCATCACCTGCTCCAAAACTTCGGGACGATTCCAGAGAGCGAAATCAATCATGTGCCAGAATGTCATTTCAAGGTGAGGGCGTCCGAACCATGAATTGTAGGTCAAACCTGTTTCTTGGGGAGGAGTTGAGTTGGCGCAGTTTATTTGAGTGAGGTACTGCGAGAGGATTGTGCGGCGTTCAAGCTCAGGAGCGCGTTTATCTGTACATTCGCCGAAGTCTACGATGCCGCCTTTTTTCCACCATCCCGACCAAAACTTCATCACTGCCTTGATTGCCTGGTCGTAAGAATAGGAAGTTTCCTCTTTCACGGGCTGCTTTTCTGAAAATTCAGCTGAAAAAGAGAGCAGATCCTCATCGGTGGATAGGGTGAAATAGTGCTCTCCTGCAGTCTCAAGTTTAGCGTTTCCTTCCCATTGGATTAGAATGTAGTATTTAGTTCCGTCAAGAGTGCGTTCGATAGTAGCCGACTTATTGTCGGAGTTGATGATCACGCTTTTGTGGAGTTCCGGTTTTGTCCAGTCGTTTGCGTCATCGGCATGTTTTCCAGTAGGGTAGGAGAAGTTGAATGCAACTTTAGCCCCTTGCGTTGCAAGCAAGGGGGTTTTGATGCGTGAGAAGAGGCAATCTTTATTTCCGAGAATGCCGGTCGAGACTTCGACCACATTTCCATCAGCGGTGAATTTTGATTCAATTATACCATCCCACAGTTTTAGCTCCTGGTTAATAGCGGTGAGGTCTTCGATGGGAATGATATTGTTCTGCTTATCGCGAAGCTCAAGCCCGATAGTGCCGAGATTGAGGCGATGAGGGTTGGCGCGAAAATATTCGGTTGCGTCTTTATTATGTCCGTCAGTTTTGTATTCAACGGCATAAACGCTTGACTGTCCGTGAAGATTGAACGCCTTTTCAGTGTCAGAGTGAGTCACGTTTTTATCGTTGGTAAAAGAGTGCCAGCCCCAGTCCGACATGATATTCAGGGGAATGCCGTCAGTGTTGTAGTATTTAGGGTAGCTCTGAAGTCCTGTGACATCGACAGTTGCTGCGATATGACCGTTTCCCACCGATAGTGAGGAGAGTGGGTCGGCTTTGATAACTTTAGGGTTGTTGCGGCTTACGACTGCCTGGCGATCTATGGGCTGTGATACGTTTTCAGTGTTGTAGCCGAGATCTTCCATTTCGAGCGATGCCCAGATGAACGGACCGATACCTTTTGCGTCGTTATCGCGGATCGGTTCGCTGAGATAGTAAGCGAATGAGCCGTCGCGGCGTTTGTTCTCTTTAACCTTAGGCGCGGCTTTAAGAACTGAGGGGCTTAGACCCGGACCAAGACCTGCAACGGCGCAGCAGTTGGTGAGAGAGATGGTGCTGTCGGGGTTTACCTTGATGAAATTATTCAAGATGCCACGGTAAGCTTTGATACCGGCGTCACGATATTTTTCGCCGAGGTAGCCTTTACGGTAAGCTTTGAGGAGCGAGTAAGCGAACATCGATGAAGCGGTTGATTCAAGGTAGTTGCCTTCACGCCCCGGACTGTCCATAACCTGATACCACACTCCCGAATTTTTATCCTGCCATTTGATCACAGCGTCGAGATCCTTGCGGAGAAGGTCGATCACTTCGTTGCGGCGAGGGTGATCCTCGGGCAGAGCGTCGAGTAGCTCGATAAGAGCCATTGTGTACCATCCCTGAGCGCGTCCCCAGCAGTGCTGTGAGAGACCGGTTTCGTTATCTGACCAGAACATGTCGCGGTTTTCATCCCAAGCATGGCGGTTGAGACCTGTTTTAGGGTCGAGGGTGCGTTCGTAAGTCTTTTTAACCTGGTCGATAGCATCGTTATAAATAGCGTCCGCCTCATCTTTCGGAAGAATCATTCCGGCAGTAAGAGTAGAGTAGGGGAGACCCATGAAAATGCCGTCGAGCCACACCTGATAAGAATAGATAGCCTTGTGCCAGTAAACGCCCTCCTTTGTGCGGGGCTGGTCCTTCATCTGCTTCATGAGAGTCTTCATGGCGATGAGGTTTTTCTCCTCGGGGAAGTGCTGATACATGCGCGACACAAAGTGTCCTGTTCTGATGTTGTCAAGATTGTAATCTTCAAGATTGTAGCGCAGGATTTCGCCCTTTTCATTGATCATCGTGTCAGTGTAGAGCTTGCAATAATCCTTTATGTGCTCTCCGCCATATTTGAGATAAGTGTCAAGCATCGCTTCAAGTTCAATACCCATCACATAGCTCCATTTCGGGTGGGTGGAGAAGTCGAGCATATAGCTTCGGGGTTCGCGTTTCATTTCTGATTCGGTCATCCATTGGCTATAGTTCTTGTAGGGCTTTTCAGTTAGGCAAAGACCTCCGTTCACATAATAATCCTTGAAATTGATGTCGCGGGTGAGTCCTGAGATGAAATTGCCCTCGGCTACATTGTTGAAGTGGCAGTTGACAACATTGATGTCATACACGTTGGTGCAGGTGTCGAGTGCGATGATCTGAACACCATATTTGCTCTTTTCGCAAGTTACGTTTTCGAGGTTCACGTTTCTCACGATGGGGAGATAACCGCGGCAACATATTTCATTGTGCTCGTAATCGAGATTGATTTTCAACACNGACTCGCCGCATTGACCTACGGTGATGTTGCGGGCATTGATGTTTTCGATGATACCGCCGCGGCAAGTGTTGGTCTTGATGCGCACTACTCGGTCAAGATTGGGGCTGTCCATGCGATTGTTTTCAGCATAGACGTTTCGGCAGCCGCCTGAAATCTCACTTCCAATCACGACACCGCCGTGTCCGTTCTGCATTTCACAATTGCGGATGATGATGTTTTCGCTGGGACGCTCCCAAAGACGTCCGTCATTATTGCGACCGCTCTTGATGGCGATACAGTCGTCGCCGGTATTGAAGAAGCAGTTTTCAATCAACACGCCGTCGCAAGACTCAGGGTCGCAACCGTCGCCGTTAGGTCCGTCATTGTTGATGTGTACGCCGCGCACCACCACGTTATTTGAAAGCAGGGGGTGGATCACCCAGAAAGGCGAGCGCAGGAGGGTCACATTCTCAATGAGGATTCCGTCACACTGATTGAAGTTTATGAGCTGCGGGCGAAGTCCGTCCTCAGGACCGAAATGGCGTTCGTTCATGTCAACGCCGTCTTCTGCCATTTTTAGAAGGCGGGCGCGGCTGCCGTTGCGTTGGCTGATGATACCCTCTTTCCAACCATAATGAGCGGCTCCACACCATTTCCACCATGTTTCGTTTGTGCCCCCGCCGTCAATTNTTCCTTCACCGGTNATGGCGACNTCNGTAGCCTGGTANGCGTANATACATGGCGACAGGTTCCAGCAGTCGATACCCTCCCAGCGAGTGGGAACGATGGGATAGAGTTCGGGTTGGAATACAAACTGAAGTTTCGCATCTTTTTCAACCACGAGATTCACATGGCTTTTCATGGTGATT
>WFLX010308468.1_pt1 | contig 12457 bp, 11 predicted proteins | sample 4967041 | NCBI WGS metagenome assembly WFLX01 (sample SAMN12857096, study PRJNA449069) | gut metagenome | isolation source: stool from male and female vole | host: Microtus ochrogaster | place: USA:Florida | collected 2017 | reverse complement strand
CATCTGTAAGAGGAGCCGGCTGGAGATGGGCCTTCGCCACGGAGAGGAGAGCCTCCTCTGTCCATGGGGCATAATAGTCCACTACGCATCCAGAAAGAAGTGATGGGAATGCAAGTAAACGATTTCGGAGCTCATAACCATTGTATTTACAAGCTGTGATAAACCTTCAAGTGCAAAAAATTCCGCAAGCATAGGAACAATTATTGTATCACAGGCAACAAGAGCGTTGATAGTCACAAGCCCCAGAGCCGGAGGGCAGTCAATAAATATGTAATCATAATCCTCACGGCAGGTAAGCACCTGCATTTTCAGACGCTTCATTCTGTTTTCATAATTTATAAGTTCAATTTCACAACCTGCGAGTGATTCAGTAGCAGGAACTATTGAAACGTTTTCAAACTCAGTAGGAACAACAGCGTCCTGAATACGTATTTTACCGGTGATAACGTCATATGTTGAAGCACGTACAGACTTTTTTTTCACACCAAAAGCAGTAGTCGTGTTTCCTTGCGGGTCGGAATCAATGCAAAGAACATTAAAACCTCTTGAACCAAGATAAGCGGCAAGATTGACGGCAGTAGTTGACTTTCCTACTCCACCCTTCTGATTTGCCACCGCAATTATTTTGCTCATAGGATTTCTTCCTTTCGTTTTTTTATATTTTATATTATATCACTTTTGAAACGTTTTGTAAATAGATATTTTCGATAATTATGTTCCACATGGAACAATTGAAGAACAATAAAAAAGTTCTGCATGAAAAATGTCCCACGTGGAACAATTGAAGAATAAACAAAAAAGTTCTACATGAAAAATGTTCCACGTGGAACAATCGGAGAACAAACAAAAAAGTTCCACATGAAAAATGTTTCACGTGGAACAATCGGAGAACAAACAAAAAAGTTCCACATGAAAAATGTTTCACGTGGAACAATTGAAATCACTTTGCTTTCTGAATAGGAATACGCACACGGTATTCTATATAGTCCTCATTCTGAATTTTCTTTGCATCTGCCTGAATCCCTGCCGACTGCATTGTTTCAACGGCTTTGTTTATCGTATTCACAAACATCTTCACATTCTGAAAAACTTTCGACCTTTTTTTATAGCTTGCCTTTTCCCTTTGATTTCCCATATACTCTTCAATAATATGTTCAGTGCGTTCGACATTCAGATTGTTTTTCACTACTTTTTCAAGAATTTCAAGTCTGTCTGCCGGACTTGCAAGTTTCAGCAATGCCCTTGCATGACGTTCCGTAAGATTGAATTTGACAATCAGTTCTCTTTCCTCCGGTGTAAGACGCAGCAGACGCAGTTTATTTGCAACAGTACTCTGAGCCTTACCAAGTTTTGAGGCTGCGTCCTCCTGCGTCATACCATAATATGTAATGAGTTTTTCAATTGCCGATGCTTCGTCAAAAAAAGATAAATCCTGTCTCTGAATGTTCTCGACCAGTGCAAGAATAGCCGAGTTTCTGTCATTGATTTCATGGACTATGCACGGAACAACAGTAAATCCGCACATTTTTGCAGCTCTCAACCGTCTTTCCCCTGCAATTAATTCAAAGACATCTCCGCAACGTCTTACTGAAAGAGGCTGTAAAATTCCGTTCTGTAAAATTGACTCTGCCAAAGCAGAAATTTCAGTGTCCTGAAAATCAGTTCTCGGCTGATTGGGATTAGGAATAATCATATCAACTTCAATTTCGATTACTTTATTTATGAGTTTTTCTTTTGTAAAATTTAAAAATCCTGCCATTTTCTTTTTCCTCACATAAGTACTCGGGAATGTTTTCCCTGTAAATCAATTCTATCACTTACGGGAAATAATTACCACACAAAAAAACCGCTGATTTTCTATAAATCAACGGTTTTTACGACAGAATATATTAAAATCAAAGAGATTTTTTCTTAATTTGACTGCTGTTTCTCGGGTATTTTGTCGGTGTATGCGATATTTTTTTTACAGTAACTATTTTTCTGCCCTCTCCCGAAATATCATATTCACATATATTCTCAATTTTTCCACCGAGAATCTGAACAGCATTATTTCCATTGGAAATATTCTCGTTAGGACCTTTCATTGCTGTGAAAATACCGTTTACCTTTACAAACGGCAGACACATTTCACTTAAAACCGACATATTGGCAACGGCTCTTGCACATGATACGTCAAATTTTTCTCTGAACTCCGGCATTTTTCCGGCTGTTTCAGCACGTTCGTGAATAAATTCCGCTTTAATTTCAAGCTTTTCACAAAGCATCTGTAAAAAAGTTATACGCTTGTTAAGACTGTCAAGAAGCGTAACATTCAAATCGGGTCTGAAAAGTTTAAGCGGTACTGACGGAAAGCCCGCACCTGTTCCGACATCAATCAGACTTGCATTTTCAGGAATATCTGCATATTTTGCAAGCAGAATACTGTCAATAAAGTGCTTGTACAGAATCTCTTCCGGCTCTGTTATTGCCGTAAGATTTACATTTTTGTTGTACTCAACAAGAAATTCCGCATAAATGTCAAGCTTGTTGTAAAGAGTTTTCGACAATTCAACGTCGAAATGTTGAAAACTTGAAGCACAGAAATCATAATCCGGAAGCATTACTGTCCCCCGTTTCGTGCTGAAGCCATACGGCAATCAGTGATATATCAGCCGGTGAAACACCGGAAATTCTTGAAGCCTGACCGAGTGAAGCCGGCTGTATTTTGTTAAGCTTTTCAATTGCCTCAAGTCTCAAACCATGTACAGAATTATAGTCAGTATTTTCCGGCAGTTTCTTGGACTCATACTTTCTCATCTGCTCAATCTGTGCCATCTGTTTTGATATATAACCCTCGTACTTTATCTGCAATTCAACCTGTTCGGCGATTTCGTCCGAAAGTTCGGGACGTTCTGCATCAAACGGTGCAAGCATACTGTAATTCAACTGCGGACGACGTATCAAGTCGGCAAGCTTACAGCCTGTCGAAATAGGTGCAGTACCCATTTTGTCAAGAAAATCATTCAGCTGACTGCTCGGTGCAATATTCAGACTGCTAACACGCTTTATTTCTTCCTCAACACTCTGAATTTTTTCAGTAAGTTTATTATACCTTGTCTCGTTAATCAGTCCGATTCTGTAACCAACAGGAGTTAAACGCTGGTCGGCGTTGTCCTGACGGAGAATAAGTCTGTATTCACTTCTTGAAGTCATCATGCGGTAAGGGTCTGAACAGCCTTTAGTAACAAGGTCATCAACAAGAGTTCCGATATAAGAACTTGCACGGTCAAGAATCATAGGCTCACGTTTCTTTATTTTAAGTGCGGCATTGATACCTGCAACAATTCCCTGTGCTGCCGCCTCCTCATAACCTGAACTTCCGTTAAACTGTCCCGCACCGTATAAACCACTTATTTTTTTAAATTCAAGAGTACTTAAAAGCTGTGTAGGGTCACAGCAATCATACTCAATAGCATATGCCGGACGCATAATTTCCACATCTTCAAGTCCGTCAATTGTACGCAAAAAAGAAAGCTGAACGTCCTCCGGCAGTGATGATGACATACCCTGCAAATAATATTCTTCTGTTGAAATCCCCATAGGTTCAACAAAAAGCTGATGTCTCGGCTTGTCCGAAAAGCGAACTATCTTGTCCTCGATTGACGGACAGTATCTTGGACCTACTCCCTCTATTCTTCCGGAATAAAGAGGCGACCTGTCAAGGTTTGCAAGAATTACTTCATGTGTTTTACTATTTGTATAAGTCACATAACAGCTGACTTTATTTGAAAGGTCGTCAACAGGAGTTTCAAAAGAAAAAGGAACTATTTTCTCATCGCCGTCCTGACGTTCCATGATATCAAAATTTATGCTTCTCTTGTTAACACGACACGGCGTACCGGTCTTGAAACGACGGAGTTCAACCCCATTTTCAATAAGGCTCTGAGAAAGATATCTGCTCGGAAGTGCTGAATCAGGACCACTTTCATATGAAACTTCACCTATATGAATTTTTCCTTTAAGATAAGTACCCGTGGCGATTATTACAGCTTTCACCGAATATTCAGCACCGAGTGACGTTATAATACNTGTAATCTGTCCGTNCTNAACGACTATTTCNGCAATTTCAGCCTGTTTCACATAGAGATTACGCTGTTTTTCGCAGACATTTTTNATATAGTCGTGATACATTACACGGTCTGCCTGTACTNTGAGACTGTGTACAGCAGGACCTTTTCCACGGTTAAGCATACGGCTCTGAATAAAACACTTGTCCGCACCTTTGCCCATTTCACCGCCAAGAGCGTCAATTTCCCTTACAAGATGACCTTTTGCAGTACCGCCGATTGACGGATTACAGGGCATATTTGCAATCTGGTCAAGAGATATTGTAAACATTACGGTTTTACAGCCAAGTCTTGCGGCAGCAAGAGCAGCTTCAACACCTGCATGACCTGCCCCCACTACAGCAACATCAAAACTTCCCATTTTATATGACATAATTGCCACCTCCAGAAATGTTCCACGTGGAACATTATTTTCCGACGCAGAATCTTGAAAAAACTTCGTCAACAACTGCGTCCGTAACTTTTTCACCCGTTAAGCTAAGTAAATTCTGTTCTGCCTCGTCAATAAGAACGTTTACAGCGTCAAGAAATTCACCGTTTTCAAGTGCAGAAACTGCTGATTCCACATACATAAGAGCCGAATCAATACATTTTTTCTGACGTTCATTTGCAGCAACAGCAGATGAAAAAGAGTTTTCATTGATTTCAAAGAGCGACTCAACAGCAGACTGAAGCCGTTCAATTCCGTCATTTTCCTTAGCTGATAAATATACAGTCTGTTTAATATATTTTTGAATTTCAGAAGTATCAAGAGATATTCCGAGGTCACTTTTATTAATTACCGCAATACACTTTTTATTATCAAGTTTTTTAATCAAATTTAAATCGTCCTCTGTCAGCGGACAGTTACCGTCAAAGACTGCAATAATCAGTTCCGACGAATCAATAAGTTTTTCAGCGATATCCACGCCTATTCCCTCAATAATGTCATCAGTCTGACGGATTCCGGCAGTATCGGCAAGACGGAGCGTAATATCCCCGAGTTTTACAGACTCCTCAACAACGTCTCTTGTAGTACCTGCGATATCGGTAACAATACTTCTCTCACAACCGCTAAGACAGTTAAAAAGCGTTGATTTACCGACATTTGGTCTGCCTACAATAGCGGTGGAAACACCCTGACGGAGTATTCTTCCGCAGTCATAATTTTCGATAAGTGACGAAAGTTCTTTTTGTACGTCCTTAAGTTCAGCACAAAGATTTTCGGGTTCAACTTCCGGAATATCTTCCTCCGGATAGTCTGCCCATGCCGCAAGGTCGCCAAGAATTTTCATAAGCATATCAGAACATTTTTTCGCTTTTTTGAAAGCCGAACCCTCACGGAGATTTTCAGCCATTTTAAGCTCACGTTCACCCTTTGCGGAAATAATATCCATAACCGCTTCTGCCTGTGTCAAATCAAGTTTTCCGTTTAGATAGGCTCTTTTTGTAAATTCACCTGCACCAGCGTTTTCCGCTCCGTTCCTGAGAACGGCACGAAGAATACGTTTAGTTACATAAAGACCGCCATGACATGATATTTCAGCGATATTCTCACCCGTATAGCTGTGAGGTTCACGAAATATAGTAAGTATACAGTCATCAAGACGTTCGCCGTTGTCATGGGCGATACCGTAAGCACAGGTATAGCCCTCCATATCGTGTACATTTCTGCTTCCCACAGGTTTAAAAACTTTGTCTGCAACATTCAGTGCATCTTTTCCCGAAATTCTTATAACGGCTATTCCTCCGGGAGCATTCGGAGTTGAAACAGCAGCAATAGTTGACAAAAAAATCACTCCTAAAAAAACAACGGCAGTTTTGCCGCTGAAAAAAATTCTGTATCGGGATTCTGCATTTTACAGAATCCCGTAAAAAATCAAAGTTCTATTTTACCGTAGAGACCGCCCTCAATAGTGTCCTCCGGCTTTGGACGCTTGTAATCCTTTTCAAAACTTGTGGAGAGGTCTACTTTTTTTCTCTCAAAGTTGTCATGATTTTTCGGACGACTGTTTCTTCTGTCATTTCTCTGACCATCACGGCGGTCACGTTTCTTGTTATTGTCACGTCTGTTGGCGTTTGAATTAGGGTGTTTTGAAGAAATGATAATCTTTCTGTAGGGTTCTTCACCGACAGAGTGTGAAACAACGCCCTTTATATCTGATATTGCCGAATGAATAACACGTCTTTCATACGGATTCATAGGTTCAAGGGGCTGTGAACGTCCTGTTCTGAGAACTGATTTCGCAACCTTTGCGGCAAGCTGTTCAAGGGTTTCCTTTCTTTTCTGACGATAGCCGAGACAGTCAATAGTAATACGGAAATAGTCCTTGTCGCCCTTGTTTGCGATAATAGAGCAAAGATACTGTATTGAATCAAGTGTCTCGCCACGTCTGCCAATGATAGTACCATTGTTATTGCTTTCAATGTTGATTACAGCACCTGTCTCATTCTGATAGACACGAAATTCAGCGTCAATGTCAATTGCTCTGAAAATGCTTGTGATATAATCCATAGCAAGCTTAACTTTGGGATTCATAAGTGCTTCGTCATCTATAAGGGTAAAATTATCAATGGAATAATAGTCATCGCCCTCGTCGGACACAACAGTTTCAGCCGTATTTTTTTCAACAGTATCAACAGACGGCTCTGTTAAAGCCTCAGTGACGTTCTCAGGCGTTTCAGCGGACGGGACAGGGGTAGAATATTCCTGCGTTTCAGAAAGCGTCTCAGGGGCATCAGAAGGCTNNNNTNNNNCTTCTGCAATTTTTTCGACGGATTCTGTTTTTACTTCCTTTGATTTTACGCCTTTAACTTCCTTGACTTCCGGCTTTGTTTCCTTTTTGACTTCAGAAACCGGCTTTTCAATATAAACAGCCTTTACTTTTGCATCTTTTGCACCTATTCCGAGAATACCTTTTCTCGCTTCTTCAATTACTTCAAATTTAATATTTTTGATATTCTTGCCAAACTTTGCGGCGGCAAGTTTTTTTGCCTCCTCAACAGTTTTAGCTGTAAAAATTTCTGTCATTTTTATACCTCCCTGAAAGAATCAATCTTCCTCTCCATCATCATTTTCGTCGTATACTTCGCCATATTTTTCAGCCATACGTTTACGTGCTTCCTTTATTTTGTCACGGTTCTGCTTGTTCATTTCGGAGCGTGAGACTTTTCCGCTGCTGTTTTTAGAGCCGGAATTGCCGTTCTGCTGTTGTTCAAGAGCTGCCTGCTGTTCAAGCATTCTCTGCATAAAAGTTTTCTTTTCGGGGTGTTTTTCGGCATAGATTCTTGCCTTTTCCTTTTCTTTTTCATTTATCTTTTCGGTACGTTCAGGTGTGAAATAGTGATTAAGTCCGAGATTGATAAGAAAAGAAAACAGTGACGACCAAATCCAGTAGAAACCGATACCGGCAGGAAGTGCAAACGCCCACACAACAGATAAAACCGGCATGACGTACATCATCAGTGCCATACAGCCGCCGCCCTGCATCTGAGGGTTTGTCTTTTTCTGATGCACCTGACTGTAGATTGACTGTACAAGCTGTGCAAGACCTGCAAGGAACGGAATACAGAACAGTATTACAGATTCAGTGTTCCATGTTTCAGGGTGAAATTCCGGAATTTTTCCGAGATTTGCACCGAAAATTGTATAATGCTCGTTAAATTCCGCAACTCTTGCAGAAAAACTTTCAGCCAGTCCGCTGAACTTGTCGGTGTGCTTGTCCAGCTGTTCCATCGTTACAAGTTCGCTTCTGAGCGATTTGAAATCATACGCACTGTTTCCGTTAAGCTCTACAGCGATATTAAAAGCAGCCTGTCTTACATTCTTGGATATATGCAGAATGTGCGTAATCGGCTTATATACAACGTCGATTACACCGAAAAGCAGGAACATCTGGACAAATNCTGGCAGACATGAACCCATAGGATTTATGCCTTCCTGCTGATAGAGTTTCTGCTGTTCCTCCTGAAGTCTCTGCNGATTGCTTGCAANACTTTTCCTGAGTTTTTCTATTTNCGGATTAAGTAGCTGCATACGTGCTGAACTTTTCTGAGTATGATAATTTACAGGAAAAAGCAGCAGTTTTGTAACCACTGTAAAAATAATAATCGCAAAAGCGTAGTTATGGCAAAGGGAATAAATAAGATACATCAGATATCCGAAAGGGATACCGATAATGTCATAAAGTGAGTTCAATTTTCATACCTCTCAATTTTTGTTGTCATCGTCATCATCATCATTNTTATGCNGCANACAGGAGTTTTCTCCGCAGGAATAATCATATNNTTTCACTCTGAAAGTAAATTTTTCAGGCACATAGTCAATACCGCCCAGTGACCACGGATTACACCGCAGGATTCTCCATACTGCAAGTAGAGAACCTCTGAAAGCACCGAAGCGTTCAACAGCGGTCAACGCATATGTACTGCACGTAGGGTAATACTTACAGCACGGCGGAAAAAGCGGAGAAATAAACCTCCTGTAAAATTTAACAAGTGAAATAACAATAAATTTCATACCCGTCGTTTGTCCAAAAAGAACTTTTCATACATTCCGATAATTTCCGGAACGCCGTATTTTTCCATATAACTGCAATACTCCTGAGATTTTATACAGCATATCCTGCTTCTTGCGACAATGACTATATCAATGCCGACAGGGAGCTTTATTTCAGCGTTTCTGTATGCGAGCCTGATGAGTCTTTTTGCTCTGTTTCTGCAAACGGCATTACCGACTTTCTTGCCTGCGGTAATGCCCAGACGGTTATAGGNTTTANCGTTTGGTTTTACATATATCNNCGAATACTTTGATGNGGCGAACTTNCNTTTTTTGTAAAGAGCCACAAAATCTCTGTTATCGTTAAGAATTTCCGTATAAAGCATAATAATACCTTTAAAAGCGGGACATAAAACCGTCCCTCTGATAGAAAATAAGGAACATTAACAAAAAAGACCACAAAAATAGATTTTGTGGTCAGCCTCGTCAGTGAGTTAATCTTGCTCTGCCCTTAGTTCTTCTACGAGCTAAAACCTTTCTGCCGTTCTTAGTAGCCATTCTTTTCATGAAACCATGCTCCTTCTTTCTGTGGAGCTTTTTAGGCTGATATGTTCTTTTCATATTCAGTGTCCTCCTCTCTGCGAAATGTATATAGGAACACAAGGTAAACGCCTTATTGTCCTGATTGACAAAATAAAATAATACAAGCATTTGTCCGCATTGCACTAAGATATTATATAACAAAAAAACAATCCTGTCAAGCAGTTTAAGAAATTTTTTTCAGATTTCAGATATTTTCATATTTTTTTACCAATAAATNNTNTAACCTCCGGTATCNTTTATGGCATAAATTATAATTTCCTGCGGTCAGAATCTTGATTTTTTTAAAACTTATCCACAATGCAGACGTTGAAACTGTTGAAAACAAGTTTTCAGTAATTGAAAATTCATTTTTCTTAACATTTTGAAATCCATGAATATCTAATATCAATTCAACAAAGTTTTCCACATGATGTTGAAAAACATATGAAAAATACGCTTTTTTTCTTCATTTTAAGCTTCAAAACTTCTTGCATTTTCAGCCATAATATGTTATAATAGAGTATACATTATAAATAAGAGGGAAAAACTTTTTTCAGCCCTCTTTCAGCACCCGAAAAGCAGAAAGAAGCACGCACGGAATCTGCTGTCAGGGGGTGCTGATATAACGAAATGGAGGTTAAATATGAACTCATTTGAGGAAGTTTTTGAAAATGTAAAAAAATACTGCCTTGAAAACAACAAAATTCCCGCAATCGGTCTTAAAACATGGATTGAACCGCTTAAACCCGTAAGCTTTGACGGCTCAAATGCTGTTTTTAAAATTCAGACAGGATTTCAGCGGGGAATTGTTATGTCAACTTACAGCTCAATACTCAAAGATGCGTTTCTTACCCTGCTGGGATTGAATGTAAATATTATAATAAACGTTGAATCAGAACAGGCAGCAAGAATCAGTGTTCTCACCAATGACGAACTCGACCAGAAACACGCTGAACTCGAACAGTCATATAAATTCGCAAACTATGACTATACATTCGATACTTTTATTCAGGGACGTTCAAACGAATTTGCTCTTGCGTGCAGCAAATCAGTCGCAAAAAACTGCGGTGAAAGAAAAGTCCCCGAATATAATCCGCTGTTCATATACGGTCCGTCAGGAATGGGAAAAACTCACCTTATAACAGCTATCGCCAATGAAGTAAGAAAAAATCACCCGAATCTCCACATAGTCTATGTTACAAGCGAAACTTTCGGAAACGACCTTGTAAGTTCCCTCAGTGACAAGCTTATTTCTGACTTCCACGAAAAATACAGAAATGCCGATATATTGCTTATTGATGACATTCAGTTTTTTGTTGGCAAGGAACGTATGCAGGAAGAATTTTTCCATACCTTCTATAAGCTTCATCAGGAGGGCAGACAGATTGTCATAACGTCGGATAAAGCACCGAAAGAACTCCAGACCCTTGAAAAACGTCTTATAACAAGGTTTGAAGGCGGTCTTATTGCCGATATTTCCGCACCTGACTATGAAACTCGCCTTGCTATCATCAACAGGAAATCAGAACTTTTAGACCTCAGAATGCCCGGAGAAGTTGCCGAATTTATGGCAAACCGTCTCAAATCGAATATCAGACAGCTTGAGGGGGCAGTGATGAGACTGAAAGCACTGAATCACTTTGCAGGAAGTGCCATAACCATTTCAATGGCACAGAGTGTAATAAGAGACGTTCTCACGAACGAACAGCCCATACCGATTACCGTTGAGAAAATTATATCAGAAGTTTCATCTGTTTACGGTGTATCTCCTGACGATTTGCGTTCAAACAAACGTTCTGCACAGATATCAATAGCACGAAAAGTGGCAATTTACGTTGTAAGGGAAATCACACAGATGCCTCTTGCAACAATAGGCACTGAATTTGGCGGACGTGACCATTCGACTATCGTTTACTCTGTTACAAGTGTATCCGATGCAATGAAAAAAGACCCCAATTTACAGAANCTNNTAAATGANATAATCNAAAATATCAANNATAAAGGNNATTTTAAAAAAATNTAATCANTAAGATATTTATTCATAANTAAANTTGGTAATAACCTAAAACTAATTAATTANTTATTCATTNTCGGCAAGNTTTCAACACTTTTCCACAAGTTTTCAACAATCGGNTGAAATGTCATTTTATTAAGATTATACGTTATTTATGGTGTGTTATGATGATAAAAAATCTTAGTTTTCAACATAGAGTTTTCAACATTTCAAAAATAATACTTTTTTATAGTGTTCGTATAATATTTTTAGTGGTTGTTAATAAATATTACCAAAAAAGTTTTCCACAGACTTTCAACAGGTTTTCAACAGGTTTTCAACATTTTTAGCGTATACTAACTTTGCCATTTTAAAAATATAAACACGGTATATATCTTTACAAAGATACATTTTAGTGGTAATTAATTAAAAAATCTTTCAACAGTTTCAACAGTTTCAACAGTCGAGTTTTCCACAATTTTACAGAAACTAAATATGAACAAAGACTAACTTTTTATGAACACGAAAAATGCCCTGAAAAATCATAGTTTTCAACACTAAACTAACAGGTTTTCAACAGGTTTTCCACAATGTTGTTAAAATATAAAACTCTAATAATTCAGCTTTATTACTCAGAAAAAAATATGTTTTAAAATTTACATAAAAAGTTTTCAACAGTTTCAACATAAAAGTTTTCAACAATGCCATTTTTTTCACACATATAAATTTATTTAACAACTGCACTTTTGTAGTTCATATTTTATTCATAAATACTTTTTTACAGTTTCAAAAAAAGTTTTCCACACACTTTCAACAGGTTTTCAACAATTTCAACACAGAAAATTAAAAAAATAAACATCAAAAATTTGGCTATATCACACAGAAAAAAATATATTTTAAAATTTATATAAAAAGTTTTCAACAGTTTCAACAATTGAGTTTTCAACAGTTTGTTGAAAACTTTTCAAACAAACGTTCTTTTCGCCGAGTTTTCAACAAGTTTTCAACATTTTTTCCACAATCTTTCAACAGTTTCCACAGGTCAAAAGAATTTACTTAAGTTTTCAACATTTTTCCACAATCTTTCAACATACCATTGTTGAAAACTTTTATAGATATATAGCTACAAAACATAGTTTTCAACAGTTTCAACACCCCCTACTACTACTACTACTAATATTATTATTATTTTTCTTATTTTTTTTCAAATCAAAAAAAATTTTTTTGAGGTTAAAAAAAGCAGAATTAAAATATACGAACTAACAGATTTTCTTCAAAAACCGACATTAAAAAAAAGGA
>WFLX010256278.1_pt1 | contig 12458 bp, 8 predicted proteins | sample 4967041 | NCBI WGS metagenome assembly WFLX01 (sample SAMN12857096, study PRJNA449069) | gut metagenome | isolation source: stool from male and female vole | host: Microtus ochrogaster | place: USA:Florida | collected 2017 | reverse complement strand
CATTTCAAGGAGGCGGAGCGTCTTNCCGGAGAACTTGCNGAACNTGANAGGATAATAGCAGACCTCNCTGCTGGCGATGGTGCCGCTCCCGGGGGTGCGGAGCCCAAGAANCTNGACACCTCCACGCATCTGTCTGNTGCCGACCGCGAGGCGCTTGCGNGCTACAACGCCCTCTTTGCAGGAATAGGCGACATTAAGGTGAAGCCTTCCGCTAATGTGAGCAGGCAGGAGGGCCCGAAAGAGCAGACTGCGCGGAAGCAGGGTTTCAGTGTGAAGGGCATGAGCCTCGACGAGGCCGTGAAGAAATATAAGGAAGTGGCCGAGAAACTTCAGGAAGAGCTGAACGCCATGCTTCCCGACCCTAAGGCAACCCCGCAGGAACAACGCAACTTCTTTTCAGCAAGAAAGATAAATAGTGCTGAGTTGATCTCGGTGCGTCAATGCTGGGTATGCAACTATTGCGGCTGCCACCACAACCAGCCTTCGGAATGCTATAAGCCCTGGATGGGAGGCACATGGATAATGGACACGCAGCTCGGAAATCTAACCACAACAACACTCTACAACTAATGGCAGAAAAAGATAATAATAATCAGCAAGGCTGGGGCGGCGCACCTCAGAAGAGCAATACCGGCTCCTCGTCTGGTCAGCAGGGCTGGGGTGGCGCACCTCAGAAGAGCAACACCGGCTCCTCGTCGGGTCAGCAGGGCTGGGGCGGCGCACCTCAGAAGAGTAACACCGGCTCCTCCTCTGGGCAGCAGGGTTGGGGCGGCGCGCCTCAGAAGAGCAACACCGGTTCCTCGTCAGGACAGCAGGGCTGGGGCGGCGCACCCCAAAAGAGCAATACCGGTGCCGGTGCCGCTCCCCAAAGCAGATTTACCGACGCTCCCGAATATCCGCAGTATGAGATCGACGGCATCGTCTACAAGATGATACGTGTCATCTCCGCTAATTCGGGAGAAGCGAAGATATTCGAGATAGAGCACGATGGCCAACATTATGCGCTGAAATTGTATAAGCCCCGTGTGCATCCCAATCATGAAGTGCTTGAGCGCGTGATGAACCTGCGTGGCAATGGAATGCTTATCGACATCTACGCACATGGCGTATGGACTGACAAGGCCACCGGAATTGAACACGACTACGAGATAATGGAGTTTTGCAGCGGTGGCTCGCTGGCAACCCTGAAGCTCACGGGCGACGAGAAGCGGATGAGGGAGATCACCGCCCGCATGGCAGCCACTCTCGACTTCGCGCATTCCCACGGAATACTTCACCGCGACGTGAAACCGGCCAATTTCCTCTTCACCGACGAGACGCGTACGCAGTTCGTGCTTACAGACTGGGGCCTGGCCAAAATCCTCGACAAAGACGGGAAGACGGTCACAGACAACGGGCGCACGAAGATATATGCTGCGCCCGAGATGTATATCTATATCGACGGCCAGCCGACTCATGTGGATGCAAAAGCCGATTTCTTCTCTATGGGCATGACGCTGCTCGCGCTCTGGATGGGCGAGGGCCTGCTCACGGCCGACGAAGAAGAACTCGTGAAGAAGAAACGATATGGCAAACTGTCTTATCCGCCCTCGAGCGAGATGAGCGAGCATCTGCTCTCGCTCATCAAGGCTCTTACGCTTGTCAATCCGGAGGAGCGTGCCGGGCTCGACGACATCGCTCGGTGGGCTTCGGGCGAGATAATCTACAAAGACCCTGTGGCCGACGACACGGTGCGCGATTTCCGTATTGTTTTCAGCGCTCAGAAAAAACTGATAGCCCACAATGCCAAGGAATTGGGCATCATGATGTGGGAAAACCGTGAGTTGGGAAAAGATTATCTCTATGGCAAACTTGAAGACTGGCTCAATGATGCCGACCAAACTGAATATGCTAATGAGATAAGGAAGATCAAGGAGGAGCTCTATCCCGGAAATCAGGACGCCGGCCTCTTCGCAGCCGCTCTCTTTCTCAATCCTGATACCCTCTATGAGGGGCTCGACGGCAAGCCGCTTGCCACTCAGCAGGAGATAGCCCGTGAACTCTTCGACAACTCAGCTGCCTACAAGAAAGCGCTCTTCCGCAAGAAGGAGCATCCCTTGTGGGCATATCTGAATGCTAATGGCCTCGGCGATAAGGTTGAGGATTTCCGCAAGCAGATAAATAAGAACGGAGAGCAGGGAGTGCTGACAATAGCCTACATGCTCGATCCGGAACTTCCCTTCCGCTTCGAGGGTAAAAACGAATCGGTAGTGGAAATCTATTCACTCGATGGCCTGGCGGCTGCGCTGGAAAAAGATGAGATTGAAAATATCGAGGCTGTGCTTGGCGACGACTTCCTCTTTTGGGCGGCCCATCGCAATCCTGCTCTCGCCGGCAAGGCCAAGCAAGTGGTAGACGATGACTTCAGCAGGTTGAGGGCAGCGCTGAAGCCCGCCTCGCAAACAACTTCTTCATCTTCTGTAGGTATGCAGTCGCTTCTGAAGGAAATGATGGAGAAATCGAAAAATCAGGCTGCAGGTAAGTCTGATCTTTCCGACAGCCTTAAAGCGGAGTTCCTGACCTACGTGCTTCTGCCCGATGTCGGCATGGACTATAAGCCCATAGCCCGGTCAAACAGAGCCACACCCGAGCAGCTCGCCTATCTTATCCAACCCGACTTTGAAGTTGTGGAGCAGGGAAACTCCGTGAGGGTGAGTACCATTGCGGCTCCTATCAACCCCATCCTTGCCTATCTCACGGCGCGGGAGAAATATGACCGGCAGGCGAGCTGGATCCGCTATTGTTTCGATATTAACTCTGAAGACAACAAGAAGAAATATCTTGAATACGACAAGCATATAGCCGGATTCAAGGCGGCCGCCGGACTCGTCGACAAGGTGCTTCCGCTGAAGATCAACGGAGTGATTTTCAAATCGCTCAGCGATGTGGAGAACGCATCGTTCAACGGAACGCCTGAGGCGGCGCAGAATATCATTGCGAAGTGGGTAAGCCTCTTCTTCCAGGAGAATCCGAAAGCCGACTACAAGAAGGAATCTTATTTCAAGCTTGCCGGAAACTTTTTTGAGTTCATATATGTGAATATCCCCGGCTCGGAATATGCCAATAATGCCCGGCCCAAGATAGATGCGATCTATAAGGCGGGAAGGGAATACGACCGCGCCTACAGGAAAGTGCAGATCGTGAGGTGGCTCTCCGCCATCTTCTGCCTGCTGCCGCTGCTGCTCGTGATTATAGCCGGAGTGTATCTGCTTATCACGCAGGGAGCATCCGAGAAAGGAGCCGTGATGAACACCATAGACACCTGGACTGCCACTATCGGAGGCATCATAGCGGCGCTTGCCGCCATCGGCGAGACCGAGAATCACATCATCGGCGGCATAGCGGGTGTGATATGTTTCGCGGTGGTTAAGTTCTGCCTTGTCTTCATAGCCCCGGCGGTGCCATGGATCATACTCGCGTTCTTCCTGATCCAGTTCCTGCTCAACGCCCATGCCGTGTTCACCAACAATCTCTATAGCGTCGCGCCCCAGTATTCCGATCTTCCTATGGATGAGGCTGTGCTCCGCGCCGAGATGGGAGAGGCCTTCGGTTGCCGCGCCAAGCTGCTGCCGTCAAACCTTGACTCCGACTTCCCGGAAGTGGTCTATCGCCAGGATGCTCAGACGCTCAACAAGGCTTTCGGCGGTTTCGTGAAGAAGATGATCTGGCTGTTTGTGGTCACTCTCGGAGCATGCGCGTTCTGCGTATGGATCTACCGTATGGATCCCGAGAAGATAGGCCATAAGGACGCTGTGGCCGGTGTTGAACTCCTCGACGGCAATTTCTCGGGCGACGTGAAAGGTACGCCGCTTGATGTGGCATTCTCTACAACCGACGAGGTGATGTCGGCCGATATGATTATAAAATACAGGAGCGGCAACACAGTGCAGACCATGAAGACAGCCGAAGGAGCAGCCCTCGCTTTCCCCGTGGTGATGGCCAAGGAAGGAGACGCGGCAATCACGCTGACGATCGACACGGCATATAATGAAGCCGGCGCTACTGTGGCCAAGGGGTCATATCTAAACTCTAAAGGAAATCGCCAACCCGTAAATATCAAGAAAAAATGAAATGCAGCAAGTGTGACAAAGAGAATCGTGCCGAGGCCCGGTTCTGTAAATGGTGCGGCGCTGCGATCGTGAGTAGAGCCGTAAAGCTACCGCCTAAAGGCAAAGGGGGTAACGATAATGGAGATGATGGCGGCACTAAGCCCGTAGCCGGAGGGCCGCTTGACAATCTGATAGAAAAAGAGGATATCGTCAGAAAACTCGGGCCAATCATGGCCAAGGCGAAAGGAAAAGCCGATTATTGCAAGAAAAACGGCATAAAGGAGCGCATGCAACTCAGTTTCGTGATCACCGGCGACCCCGGAAGCGGAAAGACGGAGACCGCCTACACCATAGCGAGAATGCTGCATGAGGCGGGTGTGACACGCTCTCCCGAGCCCGTGGTGGTCAACGCAGTGAACTTCAACGAGTGGAAAAAAGACGTGGCTAAGCATGAGACTAAACATGCTAATTCAGTCATCATATTCGAGGAGGCCCAGAAACTTGTGGGCGACGGCGACCAGACCGACATTAACGATATCGACTATCTGCTGCAGCCAATTAAAAAATGGCGCGAGAAGGGTGATATGCCCGTGGCTATCCTCACCGGTGGCCCGGAACTGCTGAAGTATTTCAGGGAGCATAAGTCGGCCGCAACCATCATCAACTATTTCTTTGAAACCAATCCCCCCACGCTGGAGGGCCTCAAGAAGATAGCCGAACGGAAACTTCAGGATAAGTTCTTGCGCACCCTCACGGCTGAGGCACGCGAGAAACTGGGCCGAGTTCTTCTTTACGATTTCCGCAATCCTAACGAGGCACCCGGCGCCGGCGGACATATCGCCGCCGAACGTGCTTATCAGATCGACCTCAACGCCGTGGAGAAAAGAGTATTTGTCAATCCTCTCGGCCCGGAGTTTGTGAGCGGAAAGGAATATCGCCCCAAGACCTTTGACGAGGTGATGAAGGAATTCGACAAATTCGTCGGCATCGACAATATAAAGAAAGAGATAAAGACGATTGCCAATTCCGTAAATGCCGACGTGGCCGCCGGAAGGGAACCGAAAGTGATGAAACATTACCGTTTCATTGGCAATCCAGGCACCGGCAAGACCACCATGGCCCGCCTCTTTGCCGACGCGCTCAATGCGCTCGGTGCTTTGCCGGTGGGGCAGTTTGTGGAGGTGACGAAAAACGACCTCGTGTCTTCCTACATCGGTGAAACTCCCGAAAAGGTTACAGCCGTTTTCAAAAAGGCAATGGGTGGCGTCCTTTTCATTGACGAGGCCTACCAGTTGGCCAACGACAGCCACGGTGAGGATGCGATTGACACGATATTGACCCTTACGGAGAATAACCNGGGAAAAATCGNGGNAANCANAGCCGGATANTTCNAGGAAATGAACGNACTCANNAACGNCAATANNNGAGTCGAGTCACGTTTCAGGGAGACCATCGTATTTCCCGATTACGATGCCGCCACGCTGCTTGCCATCTTCCGCAGCATGGTGCGCAACTCACCCGACGGCCTGACTCTCTCTGAAGATGCCGAGAAGGGGGTGGAAAATTTCTTCAAACTGATGTATCAGGGCCGAAAGGAGAATTTCGGCAATGCCCGCGAGGTGCGTAATGTGTTTGACCTTGCAGTCGACAGAATGCGCAACCGTGTGGCGGCCGATCCTTCGCAACCGCGCGAGATCACGATGGCCGATATAGAGGGCGAGGAGGCTTCGAGGCCCAAGACTGTGGAGGAGATTCTTTCCGCTCTCGACGATATGGTGGGCATGGAGAAGGTGAAGGAGCAGCTGATGATGATTGCCTCCGACGTGAGGCTGCGCCGAATGCAGATGGAATTCGGCGACGACTCGCCCGAACTCATGAACATCCACATAGCCATAACCGGAAATCCCGGTACCGGAAAGACTGAGGTGGCCAAGCGTCTGGGCCAGATATTCAAGGCCATAGGCGTTGCCGACAAGGGGCATGTGGTGAAGCGTGAGCGTAAGACGCTACTCGACAGCATGGTGAACTCTGCCGGCATAAACATGGATAAGGCAGTCAACGAGGCTTTGGGAGGTATCCTTTTCATCGATGAGGCCTACAACCTGATCCCGATGGACAACCCCGCGCAGAAAGACAGCGACGGGGTGGCTGCGGTGGAAGCGCTCATGACCCGAATGGTGAACGATGCCGGAAAGTTCATAACTGTGATAGCCGGCTACAAGCAGGAGATTGAGGAGTTCATAGCCAATGCCAATCCGGGCCTCAAGAGCCGTTTCACCCACAGGATTCATATTGACGACTACAATCCCGGGCAGCTGTTCGAGATATTCATGCGGGCGGCCTCGAAGAGCAAGCTGAGGCTTACCGACGAGGCGCAGGAGTTGCTGCAGAAGAAGATAGACGAGATGGTGACGATGAAAGACCGTAAGTTCGGCAATGCGCGCGATGTGCTCAAGCTGCTCAACGAGACCCGTGCGAGGATGTCGACGCGTCTGCGCGATGCTGTGATGAGCGGCAACGTGACGCCTGAACTTCTCTTCACTATCGAGGCTGCCGATATTCCCTACGAGGCTCCCAAGAAGTTCAACGTGAAGGAGTGCATGCGTAAGCTTGACGAGCTTGTGGGTCTTGAATCGGTGAAGAGCGTGGTGCGCGACATTGCCGATGCCATAATAGTNGAGCAGGAACGTGCCCGTCTTGAGAACCGCAGGCCGGTCATTCCGCTCGACAGTTATCTTTTCCTCGGGAATCCTGGCACCGGAAAGACCACCGTGGCGCGCCTCATGGCAGAGATATTCTATTCGCTCGGCCTGTTGCCATCCAATAAACTTATAGAAATAAAGCCCGGCGACCTCGTTGCCGGCNACGTGGGGCAGACCGCTCCANAGNCACGCCAGATGGCGGAGCGGGGCATAGGAGGCGTGCTCTTCATCGACGAGGCCTACGGACTGAAGGATGGCGGCTTCGGAGAGAAGGATGCCACTCCCGAACTGCTCACGGTGCTTGCCGACAACAAAGACAAGATGGTGTGTATCGCCGCAGGATATCCTTACGAGATAGCAGATTGGCTTTCCTGCAATACGGGTCTGCCGCGCAGGTTCACGAGGACTATTCATTTTGAGGATTACAGTGAGGAAGACCTTGCGCAGATATTCCTTAACATCGCTAAGAAAAACGGTATGAAGCTCGACGAGGAGGCCGATGCCGAGATGCGCCGCTATTTCAGCGTGCTCGTTGCCAACAAGGGCGATGGATTCGGGAATGCGGCCGAGGCCGTGAACTACTTCAACAAGGTGAAGATAAATCAGGGTGCGCGTCTGCGCAAGGAGATGACACCGGAGGGATTCCGCAGGGAAGACCTTTATGTGCTAAAGTTTGACGATATGCAGATTAGATAGTGATGAAGTGCTTTAATTGTAAGAATGAGATAGAAGACGATTCCTTATACTGTGACCAGTGCGGAGCGAAAATTTACATCTGTCCCGACTGTCGTGTGCCCGGCAAAGGGGAAGGAAAGAGATGCGGCCGATGCGGACACCAGCTCGTGGATGCCGCAACGCTGCAGGGGCCCAAAGTTGTGATTCAGGATCCCGCGCCTAATCCCACGCCGGTGNCNCCGCCGCAGCCGGNGACACCGCCTCAGCCCGAGACTCCCGCGCCCGCGGCTCCTCAGCCTCCTACACGCCTGGTGTGCAGGGCTGAGAACATCACGCTCAATCTGGTAGACGGCGCTCTGCTGGGCAGGGTCGAGGGCATATATGCTCCGCAGCTCAGCCGCCTTGAGTATATGTCGGCGCGCCATGCAACTCTGACGCGCAGCGGCGACTGCTGGGTGATAGCCGATGTGGGCTCGCGCAACGGCACAGCTGTCAACGGACAGTGGTGCTACACTCCGCTGCCGTTCCGCAAGGGTGATGTGGTAAGGATTGCTAATTTTTATGATTTTATAGCGGAATGACTCTGAAATATGAAGTTTTGAGCCATCCGGGCTTATGTCGTGAATTGAATCAGGACATGGCGATGGTGATGCAGCAGACCATACGCGACGACAGCGATTCGTTCTCCTTCGAGATTCCCGAGGAGGGGGAGGAGACACTGAAATTCGCTGCCATCGTCTGCGACGGGCTCGGAGGCCACGCCAAGGGCGAGGTGGCCTCGGAGATGGCGTGTGTGTCTTTCAGGGATTATGTTGATAATCTTGAGGATGACCTCGACGACAACGCGCTTGTGATGAGTATAAAGCGGTGGTTCCGCTCGTTCAACGAGACGCTGATCGCAAGCGGCGGCGGAGTGCTCACATGCACCACTCTCACCGGGCTGCTGCTCTATGGCGAGACTCTGGTAATATTGAATTGCGGCGATTCCCGCACTTATCGCGTGCGCTTCGGCAAGATGAGCCGGCTCACCACTGATCACTCCGAGCGTGAGCGCTCCGGAAATCCGGATGTGCCTTCGTCGCAGATGTATAATTGTCTCGGACTCCCATCTGCCTTTATTGATGTGAAACTCGCACGTTTTGTGGAGGGAGACCGCTATCTGATCTGCTCTGACGGACTCACCGACATGGTGCCCGAAGATGAGATGGAACGCTTCTTCGATGAGCCCTCGCGTCTGCTTCAGCTTGCTCTGCAGGCCGGTGGATATGACAACGTAACCATTATTTCTATCAAGGTATGATCGACCGAATAAATTCAATTGCCTCCGACACATCGCGCTCGCTCGATGACCGCATCGAGNCTCTCTNTACTCTCAGGNNGGAGACGGAGGGNTGGGGCTACANTCAGGATATNGCAACATTCAGAGCGCTGATAAGCGCAATTANGGAGGAAGACGGGCTGCCTGAGCACGCGCTTGATCTGCTGATGCTTTATACGCTTCTCGCCGAGACCTACGCCGAAAATGATGTGTATCGTCCTCTCGAGCGCCTTTCTGNNGAGGTGCGAGGCCTTNTGAGNCGCGAGCAATTCCCCTGGCATTCCCTGAAGGATGCGCTGCCGCGCATCATAGATGCTCTTTCGGAGACTGTATATCACCATGAGACTTATATGCTGTTGATTTCCTTCATAAGTTGTGCTTATGAAGAGGGCAGACTCGACCGGAGACTTAAAAAGACGGTGAGCCATCTGCTAAAGCTCCAGATTCTTCTGGAGGATCCTGACTGGCACGGCCATCTGATCAGCAATGAATTGCAGGCTGCCATAGCCCGCCTGTTCACTTCAGACGAACTGCTGCAGATAATGCTACACCCCGCTATCGGCCACCTTATGGAAGATCCGGTGGAGTATACGCGCCGTTGGGAGGAGATCTACTATGATGTGGAAGACAGGCTGAAACTGCGTTTCGCCGACGAGCGCCGCCGCATGGGATTCTGCTTCATGTACTGGAGCGCGAAGCAGGATCTTCTGAAGGAAGAATACGGTATCGACTGGCACACTCCCTCGCAGATGAACCCGAGGGTCATGTTTGACTGATATGGCTAATCTTCGTAGAAATAACAGGATACTGACACTTGTGATTCTGTCGGTCATCGTTCTGTTGATGCTGTGCCTTTGCGTCATAATGTGGTTTAAGACCGGAGAAGAGGCGTCGGTCGGAATCTTTTCGCTTGCAGTCACCCTGCTCGGCACTATATTCATAGCAATTGAATTGAAAAACGGTCAGAACGTGACATGCAGCGACATGCTGATCAATCTCAATAATTATTTTCACGACAGCGATCGCCTGATGAAGGTGTATGATAAACTGGAATGTCATGAGACCGACCCCAAGAAATGCAAGGCTCTCTGGAGCGATGTGAAGGAAATTGAAGTGGCTCAATATTGCACGTTTTTTGAGAACCTTTATCTTCTTTATCACAATGATATAGCAGAGATAGAGGATCTTGACGACCTATTTGGCTACCGATTCTTTACATTTATCCATAATCCCTACATTCAGGAAAACCATATTCTCCCCACATCTTNCTCCTACATTCAGATATTTAAACTTTACGAAGCGTGGATCAAGTATCGCCGCAATTCCGGCGGCACGGAGTGGAAGAAGCGGATTCCTTCTGTATCTAATTCTTTTTCTGAAAAGTATATCAAGAATCGTCTCTATCTTCACGATCACTCCGACGATATTATGCCTGACCCTGAGAAGTTATGCATTAAAGATCAGGAATTCACCCTTCGGCGCTTAGACTTCAAGGATCTCAGCGAGATTATTGCTCTTCAGGATCTTTGTGTCAAGGAGATAGGTGATGCTTCCCTTTATTCCCCGCTTACTCGTGAGGAACTGATTGAATCGCTGCATCTTGATAGAATTTATGGCGTATTTTCAGCATCCGGTGAATTGGCGGCTGTGTCTGTATGTGTAAGCAACCGGGATTCCGAGCGGAACCTGGCCCGGGATTTTTCACTTGCGCCGGGTGAGTCGCTGACGTTCGATGCTGTCTTTGTAAACCCTGAGTTCAGGGGGTTAGGTCTGCATTGTGTGCTGATCGATCGCTGTATCAAGGACGCGGAGGAGCAGGGCATTCATGACATACTCTCCACGGTGGCTCCCGAAAACACATTCAGTCATAATAATTTCATTCGCAAAGGCTTTCAGATTGTCGGCAGTGCCGAAAAATACGGAGGGCTGAAACGTAATCTTTACAAATTGCATATTGAATCATGATAAGTCTTTCAAAACAATTCTATAGTCTCGTAGATGAGTATGATGATAAAGACCGCGATCCGGCGGTAGGGGAGCGGATAGTCAAACTTGTGAACGACGCACCTGCCGGGCCGGAACGCGACGGGCTGCTTGCTCTGATGTATCATGACGCCATCGGCGTGGAGCGTGATCTTGAGAAGGCCTTCAGCTATGCCGAGAGTGCCGCTGACGATAATGAGGGAGTGGCCTTGTATCTGCTCGGATTCATGTGTGAGCATGGCGAGACCCCCGATCAGTTGGACGGAGGGCCGCGCCAGAAGTATGACCACTATGATGCCGAGCGGTTTATGGAGATGTGCAGCCACACATCGAGCAGTTGGGCTGAGGATGCCCATCTCTGGCTGGGACACTTTTTCATGGATATGGCCCGCGGGGGAGATCCGGAGATAGCGGTGGAGCATTTCGAGGCAATAGCCGACAATAATGCCGAGGCTGCAGGAGAGCTCAGCGATTACTACTGGAATCTTTGGGAAAACGGATATGCCGAAACCGATGAGGAAATTGAGGCGCTGGCCCATGATGTAAATAAGTGGACCCGCGAGGCCGTGCGGCTGAATCCGCATGATTATTCCTACAGGATGGGATGTTGCTATGCTGAGGGATTAGGTTGCGAAGCCAATTTCCGTCTGGCCAGGAAGTATTGGGAAGATGCGTATGCTTTCGGAGAGTGGTGGGCTGCCGATGCCATAGCGGCCCTTTTCGAGCAGCGTCTTGAGAGTCTGGGGCCCGATGCTCCCGAGACTGAGCGCGTCAATTGCCGGAAGCATATAGAGTCGTGGCGCAAGCTCGCACGCAGGGAGCAGGAGCGGCAGGCCGCCTCCGAGCCCGATCCTTCGGTTGAGGAAGATTGATATTTTTAACCTTGCACGTTTCAATTTATAGAATATGAAAGTCAAAGTTTTATTGTTTTGTCTGCTTATGGCTGCAGGCGCTTCTGCTCAGACCCTGGAGAAGATGAACTGGTTTAACGAGCCTGCCGGCTGGAACATAAAAGACGGCACTCTTACTATGGATGTCACTCCCAAGAGCGACTATTGGCGCGTATCTCACTATGGCTTCACCGTAGACGATGCACCCTTCTACTATGCCGAATATGGAGGTGAGTTTGAGGCGAAGGTCAAGATCTCGGGCGACTATAAGGTGCGGTTTGATCAGGCCGGCATGATGATTCGCCTCGACCACGAGAACTACATCAAGACAGGCATCGAGTATGTTGACGGCAAATATAACGTCAGCACCGTCGTGACCCACGGCACTTCTGACTGGAGCGTCATTCAGCTTGATCGCCCGGTGGAACATATCTGGATCAAGGCAGTAAGGCGCCTCGATGCCGTTGAGATTTTCTATTCATTCGATGATAAGGACTACCGAATGATACGCACTGCATGGCTTGAGGCCAATCATCCCGCCAGAATCGGAATGTTTGCCGCCTGCCCTGATGGCAACGGCTTTAAGGCTACATTTTCCGACTTCAAGGTAACCTGTCTGCCCGATAAGGTGCGCACCGAGTGGCTCAAGGCCAATGCGGAATGATGTTCAATCGGAATTTCGATAAATAAATGACGATGCCCCGGAGCCTGCAGAAACCGGGGCATTGATGTCTTATTATGTTTGTGGTGGCGCCTACATCATCTGCGAGGCTATCCGTGCTGCGAGTGCGGCATAGAGAGC
>WFLX010044754.1_pt1 | contig 12464 bp, 14 predicted proteins | sample 4967041 | NCBI WGS metagenome assembly WFLX01 (sample SAMN12857096, study PRJNA449069) | gut metagenome | isolation source: stool from male and female vole | host: Microtus ochrogaster | place: USA:Florida | collected 2017 | reverse complement strand
TTCCCTTCCCAGGTGGTCGCGGCACGGTTTCTTCGTTCCCATGGGGTATCGCCTCCTTTCTTTTCCGTATGGCCCCTGCTTACGAGGCGGCTTCCTGGCCGTCCGCGGATATGAGCGCGAGTATCTGGTCGGCGTGGAACAGGAACTCGCCGGCATGCGGCGCGTCCGATCCATTGTCCAGGTCCTCGCACAGGAACCATGGGAACGCGACGCATTCCCGGATCCGGTAGCGTCCGGCGTCCATGCCGGGCCAGTGCAGGATGCACGCCCTTGCAGCGGCGTTCTCCGCGCCCGTGCACTGCATCCATTTATAGCTGATGAAGTTCCTGCTCACCCGTATGGCATCCGCCAGTTCGGATATGGAGCCGTATAGGCGGCCGTTCCAGTCCCGTATCGCGGTCTTTTCTTTTACCGGCGTGCACAGCGCGTCTTCCTGCGTCCAGCCTTTTCCGATCCGGTCAGCATAGACGTCCCTGGATATGCCGTAGTGCTGGCACATGGCGGATATGGATTTGAATTCTTTGCCGTCGTGGTCCCTGCAGGGGACCGCACGGATCGCGTCGGGTACCGGCGTCTCCAGGGCTTCCCTCATGGCCATGCCGTTCTTGATGCGTTTCTTGTACACGCTCTTCTTGATTCCCCAGGCGTCCAGCATCTCCTGGGTATTGACAAAGCCGCGGCCGGTATGGTCCTTGACGCGTCCGCCCGGCAGCTGGCGCGGCGGCGTCTCCAGCGCGTCCTTCAGCGTCCAGTTCTTGTCCAACCGGCGTTTCAGCATGGCGGGGTCCACGCCCCATGCCCTGGCCATGTTGGCCATATCCGGGAATTCCCTTCCGGTATGGTCCTTCACGGCCTCTTTTTCTACGGGCGTCTCCAGGGCGTCCTTCAGGGACTGTCCGTTCCGCAGGCGGCCGCGCAGGACGTGGGGTTCGATCCCCCACGCCCTTGCCATGGCGTTCTGGGACGGGAATTCCTTTCCTGTGTGGTCCCTGCAGGACGTGTCCTTCGCGGGCCTGAGGGCCTCTTCCAGGCTCTTCCCTGCCGCGAGCCTGGACATGAACGTGGCCCGGTTCACGCCGTAGGCGTCGAGCATGGCGCCCGTGGACGGGTATTCGTTTCCGAGGTGGTCTGTCGATGCTATCGCTCGCATGGCAATGTTTCTCCTATATCTTCCTGCCGGGGCGCTCCCGGCGGTATCTGTCGTATTCGCCGCATTCCCGCGCGGCGCGTCACGTTCGGGATGCATCGATGCATCCGCGGGACCTACTCCCGGTCCTTCGGTACGTACGGGCTGCGCATCCCGTACGTGCTTCCGGACCGGTTCCGTTCCCGGTTCTGCATTCCCTCCCGTGCCGCGCCCGCAGGCAATGGCCGCATTGTCCTTTTTGGCGCGGGCCATTCACTTCCCGCTTTAGGTCGTTTCGTATTAGAGCCTGTAGCTGTTCGGTGTCGGTTTTATAGACCGGCCTCAACGGCTTACGCGCGCGATGTCCGTTCGCGAGACCGACGGCAAACCTGCCTCCGGCCAGGCACGAAACCTGCCATCTTCCGGCGCGGAACCGCATTTGATGGCAATTCATTTTGATTCGTTTATTTTACGTTCTTTTCCAGTATTTCGGATAGCGGCCGTTTCTCAGCGATACCTTTTCGGAACGCGGCCCGGCTGATGCCGTAGCTTTCGCACATCTCTCGTATGGACCTGAACACTTGTCCTTTATGGTCCATGCACATGATGGCTTGCGGGTTGGTCCTCGGTTTCGCCGTCAGGGCGTCTTCCAGGCTGTACCCGGCACGTATGCGGGCCCTGTATGTCGCTTGGCTCACGTGCCAGTACCGGCACATTTCCGTCACTGATCCGAAGCTACGTCCTTCATGGTCTATGCACGGTGTTGGAACGCGGGGTCCGCCGTGCCCGGCTTTGGCAGGCGATCCGTTTCCGGTCAGTGCGCCTTCCACGCCGAAACCGGCGCGTATGCGTGCCCAGTACGTACCCGTGCTCACGTGCCAGCGTTTGCACATCTCTTTCACGGTCTTGAACTTATTCCCGGCATGGTCCGCGCACGCCATGTTGTTCGGAGGCGCCGGGGCTCCTATCGGTTTCGTGAGGGCGTCCTCCAATCCGCATCCGGTCTTGACGCGCGACCGGTACGTCGCCGGCGATATGTGCCAGTAGCTGCACATGGCGTTGATCGACGGGAAACCGTTGCCGAGATGGTCCCTGTACTTCGGTTCATGATCGTCGTGGGCGGCCCGTGTTTTAGGGTTTACGGGCGATCGCGAGCCTGTCGGCAGTTCGAGGGCTTGCTGCAGGGTGTAGCCGTTCTTGATGCGGTTGTGGAACACCTGCCGCGATATGCCGTAAGCCTTGAGCATGTCCTTCTTGGATTCGTAGCCGTTGCCTTTATGGTCCTGGCACGGGATCGACCGGCTGCATCTTTTTCCGGACCGTTTCGGTGCCTCCAGGATATCATGCAGCGGCATGCCCGCGAGCTTCCGTCGGCTGAACGTCGATTCGGAGATCCCGTACGCGGCGAGCATTTCACGGCGGGAACCGTAGACATTCCCCTTATGGTCTTCGCATCGTATCTTCATTTTCCTTGCCTCCACAGATCGTCGGCGGCGTCCAGCTTCGTGATCTCCTCGGCCGTGACCAGCCGGTATGACTTGTCCCTCTGCGGGCAGGCTGGGTCGCAGCCGTTGCACATGTCCCGGTTGCCGCAGTGCAGGCAGTGTATCGGATTGTACATAGGCACGTGGAGCTCGTCCGGGGCCAGGATATGGCTGTCCTTCGGGTCGCGGAGTATCAAGTTCGGCCGGCCGTAGAATCTGTTCAGGCCGGACATCCCGGCGATCTTCGCCTGGTCGGGCTTGCGGGGGATGAAGTGCGACGTCTTTCCCATGACCAGCTTTGTCCCGGTCTCGTACCAGTGGAAGTTTATCTTATACTTCCCGCACAGTTCGGACATGGCCTCGTACCATTCGTAATGGCAGGGCCTGGGGTTGTCGTAGTTCTCCCCGCCGGCCGAGACCTCGCAGATCTGCCCGGAGGACAGTGCGGGCTCCAGGTCGATGGGGGAGAGCAGCGGCGCGCAGCAGATGCCTTTTGCCTTGGCAGGGATCTGGGCGAAGACGGGCCAGCGCTCGTCGAACGCCCGCTGGTTCTCGGCCGTCATGTTGAGCATGACGTTGTCCCAGCCCAGTCCCCAGTCCTTCGGCAGCCTGTCCTGGATCATGGGCACGCGCTTGGTGAGCAGCCAGAAGATCACGTCCGGGCGCTCCCGGATGCAGTCCCACATGGTGTCCCGCCACTGGTCCGCCTGCTCCAGGAACGTGTCCGAGGTCATGTTGACCCGGATGCGCTCGCCGGCCCTGATCTTGTAATTGCCCTTGCGGTCCTTGGAGACCGGGTATTTCAGCTGTTTCGTTACGTATATTTCGTCCGACGGACGTTTCACGCCCCGGCGGTTGTCCAGGGCGTACATGTAGCAGTTCCTGCAGCCTTCGGAATACTTGACGCATCCGTGCCACGGGTTCCAGATGTCCCGCATGGGACGTCACCTCCGTTTCCTGCCTTTCGGCTTTTTCGGTTTCTTCCGGGGCGCGTAGCCGCCGGACATGTCCTGGTACAGCAGCTTATCGGGTTTCGTTTCCCCGGACTGGCCGGCCAGGCTGTCCAGTACGGGCTTTGCCATGGCGGCCTTGTCCGCGGCGTCGTACAGGTCCGCCTCGCGTTTGACGCCCTGCTCGGCCATCATTTTCAATATGTCGCCGTGGTCCCCCTGGAACAGGATCGACGTGAAGCCGACGGTCGCGGCGTCCGGGTCGAGGCCCTCGAAGCCGGACTGCTGGAACGGGTGCATCTGCCTGCGGGGCAGGATGCCCATCAGCGGCCGCATGTGCGGGTCGCTGGCGATGCCGGTGAACCGGAACCCGATCAGGGAGTTCTTCGCGGACCGCATGACGGTGTCCTGCATCTCCCCGACGATGGCCTTGACTATGTAGAACATCGTGTACTCGGACGTCGGGGCCTTGTACTTCAGGTCCCAGTGAGGGAAGAAGTTCATCATGATGCAGGGCATCCGGTCCCCGCTGATCAGCCCGTCGTCGATCCCGACGTAGCATTCGAACACGGCGACTTTCGTCTTCCCGGCCGACACTTCATAAAAAGGGTGCTCGATGTGGCGCGGGTCGTCGATGACCAGGCATCGGTCCGAGGACCGGATATGGGCCCGGTACATCTGGAGCCAGTCGAAGGCGTCCTTCGGGAGCATCTTCCGGACCTGTATCGCGGCAGGCGCCATGAACAGCTTCCCGGAACGGGGCGACAGGATCGCGCGCTTCGCTCCGAGCTCGAAGCGGTCCGTCTTGAACAGGTTCTCCCACCCGAGCCATTCCGCCGATTCCAGATACGCATCGAACGCGGCCTGTATCTCGGCGAGGCGGCTTTCCGGCAGGTACCTGTAATAGTCCCCCGGGTTTATGATATGGTTGTACTTGTCCCGGTTGCATTTTTCGCAGAGTATGGCCAGGTTGCTCTTTTCGTTGGTCCCGCCTTTCGAGATCGGTATCACATGGTCCACCGTCGAATCGGCGTAGTCCATGCCGCCGCCGCAATGGGCGCAGCGGCGGCCGGTCTCGTTGTAAAGGGAGCGCTTCATCCCGGGCGGGAGAAGGTCGCGCTCCGTGGTTTTCTCGCGGTACATCTTATGGCTTTCCGCCTCCTTTCCGGCCTATGCCGTGTCGTTTTCTCCTATCAGCTCGGACGCGTGTATGACGTATTCGCGGCCGTCCGTGTCCTCGCACAGGAACCACGGGAACTCGAGATGCCGCGTTACGTGCCAGCCGTTGAATACGTTGCCGCGCCATCCGCGGGAAGCGATCCTCGACAGGGCTTCGTCACGGCCGATGCCGAGCTTGCGGATGTTGGCGTTCACGCAGGCCGCGTTGGTATGCCACGCGGCGCACATGGCCTCGACGGTCCCGTAGGCGTTCCCGAACCGGTCCGTGCAGCCGCCCAGCCTGTGGACGGGCTCTTCTAATGCGCGGGCCGTGTCCCAGCCCATGCGGATCCGGTTCAGGAATATATCGACAGGCATGTCCGGGTTCGCCCTGGCGCACAGGTCCTTTGCCGTGCGGGCCGTCATGTCTTTATAGACCCATGTCTTCTTTTGCCTGGCAGCCGTCTCGATGACGGCGTCCTCGAAGGCCATGCCGGTCTTCGCCATGCAGGAGCATACGGTGGACGGCTTCACGCCGTATGCCCCGCACATGTCGGATTTGGTCCCGTATTCCGTCCCGTCGACGGGATCGCGGAATGCCTGGGGTTCCGCCGTCAGGGCCTGCTCGACCGTCATTCCGGCGGCGCGCCGCTTGTTGTAGGTGTTCGGGTTCGTGCCATAGGCCCCGCACATGGCGCGCAGGGACGGGTATATTTTTCCATGATGGTCCGTCCGTTCGGGTTCCGGCGCGAGCCGCTTTCCAGGAGCCTTTTTCGTGAGCGCCTGTTCCAGGGTCATGCCGGACTTGAGGCGCTGGTAGAACGTGTTGCACGGCACGCCGTGGGCGCGGCACATATCGCGGTCCGACGGGTACCCGTTGCCGAGATGGTCCGTCGCTGCGTATGCCGCGCCGACCGGCGTGGTCAGTATTTTTTCCAGGTCCCAGCCCATGGCGCGCCGGCTGTCGTACGCGGACCTGGTGATGTTCCATCTTCCGATCATGGCTCCGATGGTCGGGAATTCGTTTCCTTCATGGTCATGGCATACGGTCCGCATGCGGCACCTCCTTATGATGGATTCTTAACAGACGTACGTCCCGGAGACGTCCATGACGAAGCGCGTGTACGGGAAGCCTTCGGGCAGGTAGTCCGCGAGGCGGGACTTATATTCCTCCAGGAGCTCGTCTTTCGAGGCGTACGCGGGCTTGAACAGGGACGATGAGTTCTCCGGGGCCAGGTAGGCGAGGAATTCGTCATCGAACCGGATGGATCCGGACTTCTCGTCCCCGAAGCCGTCGCCCGTGCTCGGGTTGGCTTCGCCGTCGAACTCGGAGCAGTGGACTACGCCGTCCAGGCCGTCTGCCTCCAGGACGTCGTGTGCGTCGGATACGGAGAACCAGTCGTTCTCGGTCAGGAGCTCCCGGAAGCCGGGATCCGTGGCGCAGTCCCACGGGCTCAGTCCGTCGTTCAGTGCCAGCAGCACGGACTCGGGGATCATGCCTTCCGCGTCTTCTCCGTCCAGCGCGTCCTTCAACAAAATGGCGCACGCCATCTCAGGGGTGATGACCAGCGCGCAGGGCTGTTCCAGGGGATACGTGTTCATCGACATGTTTCTTTTCCTCCTATGGTCTGTCTTGTTTTCGGTATCATTTCATGGAAAACGCTNCGGCCTGCCACATCCGGAACAGGTTGTGGGCTTCGCGGATCTCCTTATCGGTGCAGTCGTTGCTGCCGAGCCGGAGCTCGTAGGGTTTTCCGTCCGCGGGGTGGACGAATATCCTGTAGCCGTGTTCCGTGATCAGCCTCGTACTGAGCAGCCCCATCTGGACCGTGTCGATCCGGCGGTAGCCGGCGCGGACCATGTCCTCCGTTTCCCGCCAGCCGTAAGCCGCGGCCGGGCCGTCAGGCATGCGCCGCTGGCTCTCGTAGAAGTTTATCTCTTTCATGGCGTGCGTCCTCATGATTTCGCCGCGTTTGCGTCGTCGATCTCCTTCAGCATGGATTTCAGCTCGTCGAACCTCGGTGCGACGCGCTTGGCGATCTCGTCAGGGACCATGCCGTCGGCGGCGCCGTCTTTGGCCAGCTTGAGCTTCACCTGCATGGGGAGCGTGATGTTCGGGTCCATGGCCTCGCGGAGCGCCTCCAGGGTTCCCGGGATCTGGCTGGACGGGATGCCGGCGTCTTTCAGGATGCCCATGATTTTGGGCGTGTTCTCTTTCACGGGGTCACGGGGCGCCGGGGCGGGCTCCGGGTCCGTGCCGCCCAGCACGGCTTCGCCGTCCTTGACGAAGGCGGGGTCCTTCATGAGCTCGCCCATGTCCTCGTCCGCGGGCTTCCCGTCGGATGCGGGTGCGGTACCGTCTTTCCCGTCCTCATTGCCGGCCCCGGATTTCCCTCCGGAACCGGGCGCGTCTTTCGAACTGTCGCCTTTCGGGGCGGGCGGCTTGGCCTTGTTGCGGACGCGGGGAGGCGGTGCCGGCTTGCTGCCTTCCGGGACGCATTTCACGGGGTTCCCGTCGGCGTCGGCGTACTGCATGGAGCAGAGCCCGTCCAGGATGGCCTTGTCGGGGCATTTGACGTAGACGGTGCCGTTCTCGGGCNGGATGTCCCGGATCGCGCCTGACACCTCGATGGCGGCACGCATGGCCATGTTCTCGGCCGGCCCCGCCAGCGCGACGCGGATGGATCCCNCGCGGGAGAGNANGTCCGCGANCTCNGCGGCGGGCNCGGGGATGCTGNCGTCTTCCTTNGCGACCAGGATGTCGCACTGGGCCAGCGGTTCGTTCTTGATATAGATCTGGATCAGCATGTATTTCGTCCGTCCTTTCTTTATTCGTTCCTGGGTTTCCCGGGGTAGAGGTCCTCTCCCATGAGGACGTTGCCCAGCGATCGCAGGACGTCCTCGCAGTCTTCTTTTCGGACGCCGCTTTCGGCCAGGATGCCCTCGGCCATCCGGATACGGTCCGGCTGGACGCTGCCGGCGGACCGGGTGGTCTCCCGGATGCACTTGTTCAGCCAGCCGGCGAAGCCGTAGCAGGTGAAGCTCTTGAACAGCTCCTCGACGGACGGCTTGTCGCCGGACTTCTTCCAGATGCCGATGATCTCGGCCGCGATGCCCGTGACCTCGAAATCGGCCTCGTCCATAATGTCCTTCAGCACCGTGTCGGCGTCGCGGATGACGCCGTCGGGCGTGCTGGCCAGCAGGTCCAGGACCAGGTCGGCCTTCTGCGCGGTGGTCATTCTGTCGATGTCGTGCATGTTCCGTTCCTCTCTTTCATATGATCCTCAGACGACGCTGCTGGAGTGGATCGTGGCCGTGGCCATGTCGGCACGGAGATCCGCGTCGGCCACGCCCCGGTAGTAATTGTCGAAGAGCCCGTAATTGGCCATCCTCAGGCCGGACACGGTGTAGTCGATGTCCTCCCCGAACACGTCCCAGTAGATGTTCCCGGCCGCGTCGGCGTAGCACTTGAAATAGATCTCGGTGTTGGCGCCGGGGTTGGCCGAGAACTCGACGTCGCAGCACAGGAGTTTCCGGGGGTCCTGGGACAGCGCCTGCACGTAGTTCTGGAGCATCTGGGCGACGTTCGCCGCGTTGTTGGCGAGGTTCTGCTGCGCCTGGGCCTGGGCGCGCTGTGCCGGGGTCTTGCCCGCCATGGAGAGGATCTGCTGCAGGCGGTCGTTGGGGTTTTGGGGCGCAGCGGGAGCCGCGGGGACCGCAGGGGCAGGCGCCGCGGGTGCTACGGGGGCCGACGGCGCGGGCGCCTGGGACGTGGCCTGGGCAGGGGGTTGGGCCGCTGCCTGCTGGGGCTGCGTCTTGCCGAGGTTCTTGGCCTGCGCGGCCGCGATGGGGTTGTTGTTCCCGGCTTTGGCCAGGATCTCGTCCAGCTTGGACTTGTATCCGCCGGACTGCTTGGGCTGCTGCTGTCCGGCGTCCTTTGCCGTGCTGCCCTGCGGGGTCGTGAAATTGGTCATAGTGGCCTCCTATCGTAGTGGGATGCCTGCCGGCAGTGTGTGTGTGTCTCCGGCCGGCAGGCCGTATGGTCCGGTTACTGGAACAGCATGTCCATCAGCGTGTCCAGGTCCACGTTGGTGGCCTGGCAGCAGATGGCAAGCGGGGGATCCTGCCCGTCGCCGCCGATGGCCAGCAGTTTGTCCGCGTCGTGGAGCGGGTAGTTGATCTTTCCGTCCTTGATGATCTTCATGAGCTCCTTGTGGAAGTCCGCGATGTCGAGGCCGTAGAGCTCGGTGAGCTGCTTGTCCGTGATGGGGTAGTCCACGCCGTGCTTCCGGCACCAGGACGCGAAATGGATCTGGATCGCGTACTTGCACCTGTGGGCCAGGGGCTCCGCCATGGCCTTCGCCAGGATCTCCCGGTACGTAGCCTCGTGGCCGGTGGCGTTGAGGCACTCGGGCCCGATGCGGTTCACGTCCTTGTCGGGGGACATGGCGTCGGAGGTGTTCCTGAGCCTGCCGGACTTATCCGCCTTGAACGGCGCGATGTTGCCCATCTTGTCGCGGACGTGGGCGCCGTCCCAGTGGTACTGGGTCGGTATGGCTTCCCCGTCGGGGCCTTCCGCCATGACGAGGCCGGAGGCGGCGTCGATATAGTAGTTGTCCAGCTTGGGCTCCACGTTGCGGCGCTTGCGGGCCGAGGGGCTGCTGGGGCTCTTGACATACAGCTCGTATACCGCCTTCCGGTGGAGGTTGTCCACGATGTCGAAGACGATGGCGGAGCTGCCCGCCCCGGCGGACAGGGCGCGGCCCAGCTGCTGGGTGAACACGGTGCTGGATTCAGTGCCGCGGTACATGACGATGCCTGTCTGGTCCGACACATGGTAGCCCATGTTCAGCATGTCGATGCAGGCGATCAGGTCGATGCGGCCGGGCACGTACTGCAGCATGGACAGCTTGTCCACGTTGGACTTCTCTTCCGCGCTCATGCTGGTGATGCGGAGCGTGCGGACGTCGTGGTCCGGGTACGCCTCACGGAACCAGCCCTCGACGGCGCCGCACTTNTCGTTCATGTGCTTCTTGCTGGCGAAGAACACGATGAACTTCATATATTCCGTCGTGGCGGCGTACTTGCCGCAGACCTCGCGGACGATCTTCGGCATGTTGTAGAGCTCGCCCAGCTCGATGACCTTGGCGGCGATGGTGTCCTGGACATGGGGGTCCCGCAGGTCCTCGCCCGCCTCCTGCGCAGCGTCTTCCAGGTCGCGCCGGAAGTCATACGTGGCGTAACAGTAATTGGGCTTGCGGATCATGCCGGACTGGATCGCGTCGTGCAGCGTATAGGGGTAGCACAGGCGGTCCATGAAGAAGTGGCTGGACACGTCGAAGTTGTCCATCCGGGTCGGGGTCGCCGTGGCGCCGATAAATTTCGTGTCCGCTCGCAGGCCGGCGAACAGGCGTTCCGCTGCGGCCTTGGTCTTGGTGCCGCCCATGCGGTGCGCTTCGTCGCAGATGACCAGCCCGTAATCCATCCCGTCGAAGGCGTCCGTATCCAGGCGGGCCAGCTTGGCGTAGGTCATCATGGTGCAGCCCTCGATCTTTCCGACGGCTTTGTAGGTCTCGATGGTCTCGGGGTCCAGGGGCTCGTCCGGGTCGGCGTCGGGCAGGTCGAAATAACGGTCCACCACGGTGTCCTTGACGATCTGGGACGGGTACAGGTACAGCACGCTTCCGAAGTCCTTTATGAGCTCGGTCAGCAGCCAGGTCTTGCCGAAGCCCGTCGGGCGGATCAGGAAGCATTTCCCGTACTTGTCCAGCAGGCGCCGGCAGTCCTCGAGGGTCTTTTTCTGTTCTGTGAAATCAGGCATGCGTTTTCCTCCTCGTATCGATATTTTATCCGGTTTCGTTTTCATCCGCCGTACTGGCGCGCGTCCATGTCCTTGCGGGCGTTGGCCTGCTCCAGCATGCGCTGCATGGCGTTCCAGTTCTTGCCTTCGGATGAGACGCGCTTGGCGTGGTCCTTGAACGCCTCGTGGGCTTTGGCGGGGACGTAGAGCGTCTCGGTGGTCCTGAACAGGTCGCGGCAGAGCTCTTCCCCGAAGGCAGCCACGCCGAAGCGGGTGTCCGGGTCGTCCCGGCCGCGTTCCGCGTCATAAGGGCCGTCGTAGATCCTGTCGAGGCCCTCGTCGGCGCAGAGCTGGTTCAGCACGCCGGCGTGGTCGATCATGCTCTTGTGCAGCTCTTTCCGGCGCTCGTGCAGGTTGGCCACGTAGCGCGAGAAGGCGCCGAAGTCGTCGCCCATCCGGATGCGGGCCATGGTGAGCTGCAGGCCCTGGTTCACGGCCTCGTTGTGGTAGGTCACGAATGCCTGGACGGACTGCCCGACCAGGTCGTAACGGGTCTCTTTCTCTTCCGGCGCATAGCCGGCGTCGTCCCGGATGTGCTCCAGGATGGATTCGATGTGGTTCAGCTTGTTCATATGGCAATTATTCTCCTATAGATACGGCCGGGGCCGGGGATGCTATTTGAGCGGTTCCCCGGCCTCGATGGCCCTGATGACGCCTGCCACGGTGCCGCGGCAGTCCGTCGCGAATTTCCTGGCTTCCAGCCAGGCAGCCTCGAAGTCGTCCTCGCATCCGGGCGGGATCGCCATGGGCGGGTAGCCGAGGCAGAGCCTGCCATCCGCGTACTGGATGTCGGGGGAGAACGCGGCCTTCCCGTCGAACCGGGCGGTGCAGTGGCCGAGCTTCGTATTGCACGTGAACACGGCCTTGAACGCGCCCATGTCGGCGCGGACGACGCGGATGCCGCCGATGGTCGTGTCGTATTGGATGTCGAAGTGCCTGTTTTCCAAAGGGGCCTCCTTCCTATCTGTCCTGGCTATGGGTCATGAGCATGCGTATTTCCGGATCAGCGGTTCGGCGTCCTGCCGGGCGGCCGCGTATTCGGGCTTGTCGAAGATGTGGTCCTCGATGAGCTGCCACAGGCCGGCAGGCCCGTAGGCTTCCCGCAGGATGATGGCGAGCGCCAGCGCTTCCCGGACGGGGGCGTTGCGGGGCCCGGAAAGCTCCGCGATCAGGCGGTTCCGGCCGCGGTTTCCGCTGACGTCCGTCAGGCGCTTCCGCACGAACGGCGCGTCCATGGCGTCGGACGGCACGTGCACCATCGGTTTCGGCGGGTTGAACACGTCCTGCACGAACTGCTCTTCCGGCGTCAGCGCTCTGGTCCCGTCGTCGTATTCCGGCAGGCCGTCGTCGATTACCTGGACGGGGGCTGCCGTCCCGCAGAGCACGGCGATGACGGCGTCCATGGTCTCGTAGCGCATGACGTTCCTGTCCATCGCGGCCCGGATCAGCGCTTCATCAAGTCTGTCCTTCATGGTCCATATACCCTCCTTTCGATATAATCGGAAAGGGCAGCGCCCGCATATCATGGCGCTGCCCTTTCTCACTGGTTTTTTATCTGTCCGCTGCGTCAGGCGTATTCGTCCACGTCGTAGCCGAGCACCTGCGCGGTCTCCTTCATGACGTCCCCTACGGGCTGGGTCTCGTCCTGGAACAGCATGGACTGTACCTTCGCGTCCACGCCCATCGTATGTCCGTAGTCGTCGACCATCTGGAGGATCTCGCTGCTCTGGTCCGGCTCAAAGGCCCCGCTGAAGTCGTTCATGATCTCGAATGCGTTGTCGCGGGTGATCTCGATGCCGAGCAGGTCGATGCTGTAGAGGCTGTCGGGGTCGACGCCCGTCACGTCCGTGGTGTTGGCGAGGTCGCTGAAGTCCTCGGCGGAGAGC
>WFLX010078757.1_pt1 | contig 12467 bp, 11 predicted proteins | sample 4967041 | NCBI WGS metagenome assembly WFLX01 (sample SAMN12857096, study PRJNA449069) | gut metagenome | isolation source: stool from male and female vole | host: Microtus ochrogaster | place: USA:Florida | collected 2017 | reverse complement strand
ACCCCCCACCACATCCGTCTGCGCAAGATAATTCTCGACGATCTGGAGCGTAAGCGCGCCAATAAAAACTGATTTTCACCGACGCTATGGAACATAATATTAAAGAAAACATTCTGGAGTGTATCGGCGAGACTCCGCTGGTTAAGATCAACCGCATTTTCAACTCTCCCGATGTGCAGATTCTGGCCAAGATCGAAGGCTTCAATCCCACCGGCAGCATCAAGGACCGCATCGCCCTCAAGATGATTGAGCAGGCTGAGAATGATGGCTCGCTTCGTCCCGGTCAGACTATCATAGAGCCAACTTCTGGCAACACCGGCATAGCGCTTGCAGTTGTCGGCATCCTTAAAGGCTATGATGTGGAGATTGTGATGAGCGACGCCGTGTCGATCGAACGCCGCAAGATGCTCCGCGCCTATGGAGCCAAGGTGATTCTCACCCCCGGCAAATATGGCACCGACGGAGCTATCCGCGAGGCGCGTCGCCGTCATGACGCCGACCCCGAAAAATATTTCATGCCCGACCAGTTCTCCAACAGCGGCAACTATATGGCTCATTTCGAGAACACCGCTATCGAGATATGGCAGCAGACCGGCGGAAAGGTTGACTATCTCGTCTCGGCGCTCGGCACCTCAGGCACCATTATGGGCCTCACCAAGTTTCTCAAGGCCATGAATCCCGACCTCAAGACAGTGTGCGCCCACCCTGTCAAGGGCCACTACATTCAGGGTCTCAAGAACATGCAGGAAGCTATCGTGCCTCAGATCTATAACCCCGAGCTGATAGATGTTCAGGAGATGATCGAGAGCGAGGAGGCCATCGACATGAGCCGTCGCCTCATAGCCGAGGAGGGAATTTTTGTGGGTATGAGCAGCGGCGCCGCCATGCTTGCCGCCCTCCGCACCGCCCAGAAAATCGAGTCGGGAAATATTGTGGTGATTTTCCCCGACCGCGCAGAGAAATATCTCAGCACCACGATGTTCGACCCCTTCTGCTGATTTTTTCGGCAGGGAGGGTGACGTAAAGATTTTTACTGACTGAGGTCACACTGATGTCGCGTCGCCCGCCGACCTGTGAGCGGCGGGAGGAAAGTCCGGGCAACACAGAGCACCATATTTTCTAACGGGAAGCTATCGGCGACGGTAGGGCTATCGTGACAGAAAACAACCGCCTCCGCCTCGGTGGAGGTAAGGGTGAAAAGGTGGGGTAAGANCCCACCGGACAGCATGGNGACATGATGTGCCGCACGACCTATGGGTTGCANTGCCAAGTACACCGGCAGCATGTAGGNNNGCTCGCCCGATTGCCGGGGGGTAGGCAGCGTAGATAAATGACGTGACGTTTCCGCAGGCCCGCTCAGGCGGCAGCAGCGGAACGACATAACCCGGCTTATAGTCGGTGTGACCTCAGCTTTTTTCCTCTTTGTTTTTTCAGAAACCTGTCAGCGCGACTCTGAAGAGTATCAGAATCGCCGCTATTGCCACGCCCATTGATTCGGTGAGGCGGTTGACGGTCAAGGCCGGCTTGAGGTCACTGTCGCTGATGGGACGCGGATTATCTCCGATATAGGGCTTATAGACCGGCTGACCGAAATAATCATGCGTGCCCCCGAAACGGCAGCCCAATATCGAGGCAAGAGCCGCTTCGGGATAGCCTGAGTTGGGGCTTGCATGGCTGCGGCCATAACGCTTTACAAACTCCCAGCGCTCCTTAAACCCCTTGCCGCTCACAGCTATCATTATCAGGGCGGTGAGGCGTGCGGGAATATAGTTGGCGAAATCGTCGATTTTTGCGGCTGCGTAGCCAAACAGCCGGTAACGCTCTGTTTTATAGCCTATCATCGAATCGAGAGTATTGACCATCTTGTAGGCCATCATGCCCGGCACTCCCAACACTCCGAGCCAGAAAAGGGGAGCTATCACTCCGTCGCTCAGGTTTTCAGCGAGAGTTTCGAGGGCTGCGCGCCTGATTTCGTCGGCTGAGAGATTGGCGGTGTCGCGACCTACGATGCGGCTGAGCTGACGTCGCCCNTCTTCGAGCGAACGGTCAACCGCCTCAAACACCATCTTCACCTCTCTTATCAGTGTCGTGCCGGCAAGACAATAAAATATGAGTATCGCCGAAAGGAGGATAAACACCGGCGGGATAAANGCGGTGAAAATCATCACNGCTTCGGTGAGCCAGAACACAAGNACTATGAGGCCCGCGGCGGTGAGGGCGCCGGCGAGTTCGCGGTGACTGCCGCGGTTGAAGCGGTGTTCGCAAAACGAAATCATCTTGCCAAACCCCACAACCGGATGAGGCAGCCCGGCCGGGTCGGCCCAAAGCCTGTCGGCTCCCCACCCCAACAGCAGGGGGAGGATGAAAAACAGAAAGACATATAGTGTCAGCGGTGTAGCCATTGCTCTATCTTNTCGATTAGCAGATTGTTTTCAGTAGCGGTCTGCGCCGCCACACGAAAATGTGAGGGNGTGAGGCCGTNGAAATTCGAGGCGTCGCGTATCAGGAGCCCGTGGTCGTTCATCAGAGCGAGTTTCATCTCAGCCGCGCTCAATCCGTCGGGCAGCCGGCAGAGAATAAAGTTGCAGTCGGTAGGCAGTACCTCTATTCCAATTTCGCGCAAGCGGGCCGCGAGCCTGAGCGCTTCGCTGTGGATAGTCTCTGCCGGAATCGCCTCGGAGAGCGAGGGGTCGTCGAGCAGGAGAATCGCTGCGGCAATGGCAATCGAGTTGACCGACCAGGGGAGGCGGCGCGAGTTGATGGCAGCGATAAGCTGCTCAGGCGCCACGGCATAGCCTATGCGGAGCGCGGGGAGGGAGAAACGTTTGGTGAATGAGCCGAGCAAAATCATGTTGCCCGCGCTTATCGCTTCGCCGGGCGAGATGACCGGCAGCAGGGTGTAGTCGGAATAAGCCTGGTCGATAACAAAAATCGTGTCGGGAAACTTCCCGGCGGTAGAGAGAATTGTGTCGCGGGGAGTGACGCGGCCGGTGGGATTGTTGGGATTGCAGAGCCACACGATGTCGTGGGCCGATGTCACTTGGCTNAGGTCGGAAATATGGTCGATCTCAACCGACGCCTCGCGACAGGCGTCGCCATATTCGCTGAAAGTCGGTTCGACTATAGCCGCGCGCCTTCCTCCCAAACTGCGGGCTATGAGATAGATAGCTTCGGTCACTCCGTTGGTCACCATCACGCAGTCACTCCCTACGCCGAGCCATGAGGCTATGCGCGCGGCCAACGGGCGCGCCAGCGGGTCGGGATAATGGCTGAGGTCAATCCCCGCGGCGGCAATGCGCTCAATCAGCCGCGAGTGATCAACATGGGTGTGGATGTTGGAGCTGAAATCAGCCGTCGGTTTCCGACCGAATTTATAGGAATCGTCACCGTGTCCCTCAGTCATTTCTGCCTAAAATTTTATAAATCAACTCTATGTTAAGGTTCTCGCGGAGCATGTCGGCCAACCGGTCGTATTGCTCCTCGCGAAAACGGCGGTAATCATACTCTATCGGCNTNTCGGGCAGAAAGCGCGACAGCAACATCTTTACCTGCGCCTCATTGTCGAGCCAGCCGTGGATATATGTGCCATAACAGCAGTTGTCGGTTATGCAGCCGTCAGCGCTCTGTTCGGGCAGTATGATGTTGAGCGGAGTAGCCCCTTCGCGCAGGGTGGTGCGCCCCATGTGAATTTCATATCCCTCCGAAAGCTCTGCTTGGGAGAGGGGCAGCGAGGTGAAGGTGACGTTGCGGGTCACTTTGCTGCTGCCGATCACGGTGTCGACCGGCAGCAACCCGAGACCCTCTACTGTTTCAGGCGTCCCCTCTATGCCGTCGGGGTCGGCCACTGTCATGCCCATCATCTGATAGCCGCCGCATATACCCACTATCGAGGCCCCTCGGTCGCGGGCTTCATGGATAGCCTTGTCGAGTTGCTTCTGCCTTAGCANGGCGAGGTCGGCGATAGTGGCTTTTGAACCGGGCAGTATCACGATATCGGCCTCGGCAATTCCCTCGGGGGTGTCGGTATAGAAAAGGTTGATGAGAGGATGATGTTCCAGACTGTTGAAGTCGGTGAAATTGGAGATGCGGCCTAAAGAGACCACTGCGATATTGACCTTGCCGGGCTGACGTGCGGCAGTGCGGCTTTTGCGCGAGAGCGACATCGAGTCCTCCTCGTCGATATGCAGATTCTCAGCCATCGGCACAACACCTATCACCGGCACCCCGCATATCTCCTCCATGATTTTGCGCCCCGAGTCAAAAAGGCGTATGTCGCCGCGAAATTTGTTGATTATTATGCCTTTGATTCGCTCTCGGTCGGCAGGTTCCTGAAGCATTATCGAGCCATAGACCGAGGCAAACACCCCGCCGCGGTCGATGTCGGCCACGAGAAACACATCGGCATCAGCCTCGCGCGCCATAGGCATATTCACGAGGTCGGTGTGGCGCAGATTGAGCTCGGAGATACTTCCGGCCCCTTCGAGCACTATGGGATTATGGCGTGAGGCAAGGCGACGGAAAGCGGCATTGACCTCCCTGCGGAGCAACTCCCTTCCCTCCGACCGGTAGAACTCATAGGCGTCGCAACTTCCCTCGGCCACACCGTTGAGCACCACCTGCGACCTGTGATCGCCCGTGGGCTTGAGCAGCAGGGGATTCATGTCGGTGGTAGGTTTGAGGCCGGCGGCTTCGGCCTGAACGGCCTGGGCGCGTCCGATTTCCTTTCCGTCGGGCGTGGCGGCTGAGTTGAGAGCCATATTCTGGGCTTTGAACGGAGCGGGGGAGTAGCCGTCTTGCCTGAATATGCGGCATAATCCGGTGGCGATAAGGCTTTTGCCTACATCGCTGCCGGTGCCGGCAAGCATTATATTTCTCAGGGGTGTGGTCATGGTCAGATCTTTTAATCTGCAAAATTAGGCAAAAAAAAGAATGTCGGCCTTATGGGTCTCAAAAAAATGAGGCTATCATTCAAATCTATGCTTGAAACACTTGGCGAGTAACGGTAAATTGTGTAAATTTGTGGCATGATGACCGATGAAAAGTCAAGAACCCCCGCTGTGGAGATTCTCACGCGGTATATCGAGCGGCACAGCTTGCGCAAAACGCCCGAGCGCTTCGCCATACTCGATAAAGTGCTTGAAACATCGGGTCACTTTACCATTGATTCCCTCCACTCACAGATATGCGAGGGAGGTTATTATGTGAGTAAAGTGACTGTCTATAACGCGGTTTCGCTGTTTATCGACGCGGGTCTGATAAGGCGCCATGATTTCGGCAATCAAAATGTGTGTTACGAAAAGATTGCCGGCACTCCCAACCATTATCACCTTGTGTGCCGCAACTGCGGAAAGGTGAGAGAGGTCAAGGAGCCTAAGGACTCCGACATTTTCAGCAGCCTCGTTTCGCGACGCTACGGCGCTTTTGTGCCCGACCATGCCGAAGTGAGCGTGATGGGACTTTGCGGCGTGTGTGCCCGAAAGCAACGCAAAAACTCTCTCTCCCGACCATAACTGAAAAAATAAAACCATTCAATCATTATATCATCAACTAAGAAAANGAAAGTTGACATATTGCTCGGCCTCCNATGGGGCGNCGAAGGAAAAGGCAANGTTGTAGACGTGCTCNCTCCCCGCTATGATGTGATCGCAAGATTTCAGGGAGGACCCAACGCCGGCCATACTCTCAAATTTGAAGGAAAAAAATATGTGCTCCGTTCCATTCCCTCGGGAATCTTCCAGAACGGCCGCACCAATATCATAGGTAACGGCGTTGTGCTCGACCCCGTGCTGTTTCGCGAGGAAGCTGAGGCTCTCGAAGCTTCGGGCCTTGACCTCCGCAAGCTGCTTAAAATTTCGCGCAAGGCTCATCTGATCATGCCCACCCACCGCCTGCTCGACGCTGCCGGCGAGAAAGCCAAAGGCAACTCCAAGATCGGTACCACCGGCAAGGGCATCGGTCCGACCTATACCGACAAAATCTCGCGCAACGGTCTGCGCCTCGGCGACACCGAGCTTAAGGATTTCAAGGCGCGTTTTGAGGGCGCCCGCAGCCGTCACCTCTCTATGCTCGCCTCTCTCGGCCATGAAACCGACTTGGAGGCTCTCGAAGCTGCCGAAAAGAAATGGCTCGACGCAATCGACTATATCAAGACCTACGACATCATCGACTCGGAGCATGAAATCAACGCCCTGCTCAAAGAGGGCAAATCTGTGCTTTGTGAAGGTGCTCAGGGCACACTGCTCGATGTTGACTTCGGCTCATATCCCTTCGTGACTTCGAGCAACACCGTTTCGGCCGGCGCCTGCACCGGTCTCGGCGTAGCTCCCTCGAAAATCGGCGAGGTTTACGGCATTTTCAAAGCTTATTGCACCCGCGTGGGCTCAGGTCCCTTCCCTACCGAACTGTTTGATGAAACCGGCAAGAAAATCCGCGACCTCGGTCATGAATATGGAGCCGTGACAGGCCGTGAGCGCCGCTGCGGATGGATTGACCTCGTGGCCCTGCGCTATGCCATCATGATCGACGGCGTGACCCAGCTCATCATGATGAAGAGCGACGTGCTCGACTCGTTTGACGAAATCAAGGCTTGCACCGCCTACAAAATCAACGGCGAGATCGTNGACCGCTTCCCCTATACCCTCGAGGGNGTGGAAATCGAACCTGTCTATACCACTCTNCCCGGCTGGAAAACCGACATGACCGGCATGAAGAGCGAGAGTGAGTTCNCCNCTCAGTTTGTCGACTATATCAAATTCCTCGAAAAAGAGCTTGAAACACCCATCACCATCGTATCTATAGGGCCTGACCGCGAGCAAACCATAGTGCGCGGCAAATAAGAATACTTTAATATCTAAATATCAATCGAAAAACTGATCAAAATTCATTGTTATGGCAAAAGTGAAACCTTTTAAGGGGGTGAGACCTCCCAAAGAGTTAATCACCGAAGTGGCTTCACGCCCGTATGATGTGCTCAATTCCGATGAGGCACGCAAGGAAGCCGACGGAAATCCCAAGTCGCTCTATCACATCATCAAGCCTGAAATTGATTTCACGCCTGATGTTGACGAACACGACCCCCGTGTTTATGACAAGGCCGTTGAAAATTTCAAGGCTTTTCAGCAGAATGGCTGGCTTGTGCAGGACGACGAGGAGCATTATTATATCTATGCTCAGACAATGGACGGTCGCACCCAGTATGGCATAGTGCTCGCCGCCTATGTTGACGATTATCTTTCGGGCAAGATCAAGAAGCATGAGCTTACCCGCCGCGACAAGGAAGAAGACCGCATGAAGCATGTGAGAATCAACAATGCCAATGTTGAGCCGGTATTCTTTGCCTTCCCCGACNATGAGGAGCTTCAGGAGATAATCGACACCGTTACCAANGGNGAACCTGAATATGANTTCGTGGCTCCNGACGGATTCGGNCATCATTTCTGGGTGATCAACGATAAGGCTCTCAACGATCGCATCACNGAGGCTTTCGCCAAGATTCCCTCGCTCTATATTGCTGACGGTCACCACCGCACTGCTGCTGCCGCTCTCGTGGGCGCTGAAAAAGCCAAAGCCAATGAAGCTCATCGCGGAGATGAGGAATATAACTACTTCCTCGCCGTGGCTTTCCCCGCTTCCCACCTCAAGATTATCGACTATAACCGCGTGGTTAAGGATCTCAACGGTCTCACTCCCGAGCAGTTCCTCAAAGCTCTCGACAAGGATTTCATTGTCGAAGCCAAAGGCAAGGAGATCTATCAGCCCGCCAAGCTCCACAACTTCTCCCTCTACCTCGGCGGCGAGTGGTATTCGCTCACACCCCGCGAAGGCCGCTATAACGACAGCGACCCNATCGGTGTGCTCGANGTGACAATTTCTTCCGACCTCATNCTCCGNGACATTCTCGGNATCACCGACCTNCGTTCTGACAANCGCATCGACTTTGTGGGCGGCATACGTGGTCTCGGAGAACTGAAACGTCGCGTTGATTCGGGCGAAATGGCAATGGCTCTCGCTCTCTATCCCGTGTCGATGAATCAGCTTATCGACATTGCCGACACCGGCAATATCATGCCTCCCAAAACCACATGGTTTGAGCCCAAACTCCGCTCGGGCCTTGTTATCCACAAACTTGATGATTGATTTCGATCGTCACTGATATTTCCCGGCTTCCTCATCTATCGCTTAGGCAGGTGAGGAAGCCTGTTTTTCTATTTATGCAGACAATCATTAAGACCGATGTTTTTGCCGTCACGCCTCCGCAGTATGTCAAGGCGGTGGCTGCTGCTCATGCCGGCTCGATACCGGCGATAGCGCTCTATCTGCTCGTGGGGGTGTCGTTGGGAGTGTTGCCCGCATTGTTAGGGGTGAGGGGTTTGCTGCTGTGGTTTGTGCTGGTGATGCTGCTGTTGCCTATGGTGCTTGCCCTGGCGTGGTTTCACACCGCTTTGTCGCCCGGAGCTGCCCTGCAGACACTTCCCCACCGTGTGGAGGTNGNCACCGAGCAATCGCTCATATCATTGGTTTTTGAGCCCAAGGATGAANATTCATNTCCGCGCCCTGCCATTACNGTCAGNCAAAAAAATATCGCGCGTGTAGCCGCTTCGGGAGGCAATCTGCTTCTCAAACTCAACGACGCTGAGGTAGAATATATCCTATTCCCGCCCCACGATGCAATGAAACTCAAAAAACTGTTCGCCCACCTCCTCCCCTCCGACACCTACGAGGCCTAACCAAGGGTGAAATCCTCAGGCGTATCATCAAACTTTCCCCCATAAAAAACGGGTGAACATTTGCTTACGTGGAAGAAAAGGCTTATATTTGCATTTTGAAATAATCTTTTAAATATAACCATCAATAATGAGGTTCGCTTTGAGCAATGAAACACGTGGGATGATTCAGCATTCAACCGGCTTGAGTCATGCTCAACAGTGTCATACTCCTATTACACAGATGAAGTCTGCTACTACAGAAAGTAGAGATTATCAAGTAAAGGGAGGTCGTGACATAGCTCCACGTGGTTCCATTTATTTGCAGATGGGTCGTGTGATGTCTTTGAAAAAGGTCAAGTCCTATCTGAAAAGTATATAGTGCAGCTCTATGCATAAGTTGATTCCTGATTTATACAATCGCTATAATAAAACATTACGCCCGTTAGTCTCCGAGATTGAGGGGCGTAATGAGTATTTTGAGGAACCACTACTCTTGGATATTACCCAAATGTTTGATGCCGTAGCTCTTGCTGAGTGTGGTGAATTGAGTGACGATGAGAGGGATATTATGCTTCAGCTTGCATCTTATAGCATGGATTTGAGTATAAGTCATAGTTATCAGTATTTGATTAGAAGCCTTGACGAAAAGGTTAGGGATTTTGAAAAGAGATGTAATGCCTCAGACCGAAAAATTCTTGACGGCGGTAAGTTTATTGGGAAATATGTTAAATTGAGAAATAAGGCACGTAGCAATGTGACAATTGCAAGAAAAAAGGATGATTCTGCGGCATTGTCTGACTATCGACAGGCTTATGAGAACTACTCAAAGATAGAGAAGATGGTTGATAGAGAGTTGCCGGTGCAGATTATGCACAACACAAGAAAGAACTCAATAATTTGGACTGTCATTGGTTGGGTTGTTAGTATTGCAATATCCATTGTATGTGGAAAGCTTGCAGCCATGCATTCGTCAGATATTATTAACTGTATTTCAATATGGAAAGCAGAATAAAGGATATTTTCTCGACCTACTGTGATACGGTTAAGCCTTTGCTTGCAGACATTCAATATCGTAAAGGTGGAGATAGACTGCCGGATAATTTCTTGAATGAGATAAGGGCGCTTAATGATCACATTGCCAGGTGCTATCGTGAAGGAATATCAGAACGTGAAATAGATGGAGAACTTACAAAGGCAGAGGGACATCTACGAAGACTGATATATGATAGCTTTAAGCAGCTGAATATCTATATTTTTGATACTCTATGTAGAAAGGAGCGGCGATGTTATAGCGATTTGTGGCTTACTCATGACAATGGAGAGTTTTGGAAAAAATATTCTAAATCCAGAAAATATGCTCAAGCGAATGTTATTACTGCAAAAAAGAACGAATCGCTTGATCCTGATAAGGCAATGAAATGCTATGAGATGGCCTTTCAGGAATATCGAAAAGCAGAGGAGTTGCTTTTGACAAATAAAGGCCTGATGTGGCGCTCACGGCTATACAAGTACTGGACCAAAGCCGGACATTTTGGTTCTTGGCTTCTCATTACACTTATCATCAGCTTGATAGCTGCAATTAAATTATAGGTGTTCTATTATAAAAAAGATAGAATTATCCTGCGATAATTTGAAGCCGAGGTTACCCTACCGACCCTCTTTGATAGGTCGATGTCATATATTTGGAATACTTGACCTCCGCGAGGATTATGGGCGAAAAAGGGGGGAGTGATTTGGTTATGTGGCGCAAAGCGAGTAACTTTGCATTCAATCCCGTAATGTGGATTCTCAATTCAGCAATCCAAATTTCCTCATAATGAAATTCTTTATATTGCCATTGGCTTTCATGATGATCTGCAGCGTTTTGAATGCAGATGTCAATGACTTGCCTACTAAAACGATAGATGGTCAGACTTATCACTATTATGAAGTTCAGCCCAAGGAAACGGTCTATTCTCTATGCCGCCGATTCGGAATATCAAAAGAAGACTTATTTCGCGATAATCCCGAAGTTGCCCGCGACGGTTTAAAGGCCGGCGCGACCTTGGTTTTCAAGACTGCCACCTCTGCCAAGCCGGTAAGGGTGGTGACTCTCCATGTGGTGAAAAAGGGTGACACTATCTATGGCATTTCCAAAAGCTACGGCGTGACTCCCACCGAGCTCGAACAGTGGAATCCGGGCATCAGGGAGAATCTCAAACCGGGCATGAAGATCTATGTCAGTGAACCCCTGACTACTATGGCCACGATAGCTCAGCCACAGAGTTCACAGACAGCTACAACTACCCCGACAACCCCGACAACTGCCGTCGCCATTGCTCCCGCCGCCGCTCCTGCCAAGACGCCCGGCCGATATAAGGTGAAGAAGGGTGAGACTTTCTATTCGGTGGCTCACAAACATGGTCTCTCAGTGGCTCAGCTCGAAGAAGCTAACCCCGGTCTCGGCATCCTGCGCGAGGGCCAGGAACTCATCATCCCCACCGAAGGTGCAACAGAGCGTCAGAAACTCTCGGCAAGCGTTGACAACGAACCGGTTGAGACCGCTCCAGCCGCACCTGTCGAACCCACCGCTCCCGCAGCCGTAGCTCCCAAAGATGTGAATATCGCCGTGCTGTTGCCTTTCATGCTCGAAAACAGCGACCGTCAGCGTCAGGCTCAGATTTACCTCGAATTTTACAAAGGTTTTCTTCTCGCCGTCGACTCGCTGAGAAACTCCGCGCGTCCTATCAACATCTATGCCTATGACACCGCCGGCAGCGCTGACACTGTGAGAAAAATTCTCACCCGCCCCGAGATGAAGGATGTGCAGGTTTTTATCGCTCCCGAAAATGAAAAGCAGCTTGAGATGATAGCCAAATATGCCGATGCTTCCAACGCGTCGGTGCTCAATATGTTTGCCGTTCGCGACGGCAGTTATAAGCGTTACGCCTCGATGCTTCAGGCCACCATTCCTCATCAGGATATGTATCGGAAAGCTGTCGAGGCTATGGCTAAGGATATGGAGGGGCGCCATGTGGTGGTGGTCAATCCCGCCGGTCGCGAAGCTGACAAAAAGGAATTTGTCGATATGCTGAAAGTCTCTCTGGCTAAAAACGGCACACCGGTCACGGTGATAGACTATGATGTGAACCTCGACCCCGCGCAGCTTGCCGACTTCGACCGCAGCAAGAAATATGCTTTCATAACTACATCGTCGCGTCAGCCTGAGCTCAACCGTGTGCTCCCCACCATTATCGAGTTCAGGGAGCAGCTCACCGATGCCGACCCGCTGAGATTGTTCGGTTATCCCGAGTGGACAACCTTCCGCGGCGAGACCCTCAACAACATGCATCTCGCCAACACCTATGTCTATTCGCGCTTCTACACCGTGCCCGAAGATCCCTGGGCCGAGAAGGTTGAAAAGAAATTCATCGCCGACTATGGCACCCCGATGGGCAGCTACGTTCCCCGCCAGGGTCTGCTTGGTTTCGACACCGGACTGTTCCTGCTCAAATGGCTTGAAAACGCCCCCGATCTCAATGAGGCCCGCAACTCGATAATAACCTACAACGGTGTGCAGAACGGATTTCACTTCGTGCGTCCCGACAGGGCTGCCGGGTTGCCATCGTTCGCATGGCCACCATAGTCAATATTTCCTCCCTCCACCATCATGAAGAAGCGGTCTCGTCCGTTAATCTTCATTCGGTCAAGAGCGGCACGGGTCATATCCGGAAGGTTCATCGCTCCGGGCACCGAGTCGATAGTGAAATGAATCTGATGATA
>WFLX010200976.1_pt1 | contig 12472 bp, 8 predicted proteins | sample 4967041 | NCBI WGS metagenome assembly WFLX01 (sample SAMN12857096, study PRJNA449069) | gut metagenome | isolation source: stool from male and female vole | host: Microtus ochrogaster | place: USA:Florida | collected 2017 | reverse complement strand
ATTCACCAGAAGAAATATCCTCCAAACCGGCAATCATACGAAGTGTGGTAGACTTACCACAACCTGAAGGTCCTACGAAAATAATGAACTCCTGATCTGCAATCTCCAAATTGAAATCTTTAACTGCTTCAAAACCATTAGGATACACCTTACAGATATTCTTCAAAGATAAACTTGCCATAATAATAACTCCTTTCACATTTATCAATATGCTTTTGATATTGTTTTCAGCTTTCGCCATATGAATCTTTAATTAGTATAACGAAAAAAAAGCACTTTTGCCATACCACTATTTCACAAAGATTTTAAATCTCATTGTATGAATTGCTTATAATCTTAAGCTTTTTTTTGAGTGCTTGTCAAATTGAATAAAATTTTCCAAACTTATTAGTCAATATAGACAAAATATTTGTCATTCTTTGCCTTTTAGAAGTAACTATTAAGCATTTATTGCTCTTTACTACTTTCTTTACTACCTATAGAAAGAGTCTCGTCAAGTTCATCCTTAAAGATTCTTTCGTCTTCGTCTATTTCCTCTAATACCATCTCAGGCGGATTAGTCTCATTCACCTTGTCCTCAAGCTTTTTAAAAAATTTATTATACAGCTTGGCAAACAGGAATGCCGGTATGGACAAGCCAAACATAAGTACAATAGGAACAAGACTTGGCGCTATCAATACAAGTACTAACGGCAAGATACTCATAATAATCATGGCAATTGTCTTAGGCAGCTGTAAAATACTCACATAGAGAGCGTTTTTAATAGTGCGTAAAATTGAATTATCGAATTTTGCCAAAACAGGATAAACAAAAGTAGAGGTAAGTATCACTAATATTGCTGCAAGCATCAATAATACTTGAAAAACAATGTGAAACTCCGTTTCGGATTTATACATAATATAGAAATCGCCCACCAATACTAAAGTTATCACCAGCTGTATCAGCCAAATTACTGTTGCCTGCCTGAAATTATTTTTGAAAGATTTAAAAAATCCTCTGGTAACATAGGTTTCCTCATCACGCACAATTTTTAACAGCATATAATGCATCGCTGTCAGAGAAGCACCCACCGTCACAATCGGAATACAGCAAAGAACTGTAAGTACATTCAACCACAGTAAATCTGCCATTTTGTTAAGCGCCTGCATTAACGGACTGTCTAAGCTAAAAAATTTCATTTTCTATAATCCTCTCCTTTTGTAATATTTATTTTATAAAAATTTTTCCATTGACGTTACACGAATGCCGGAATACTCCTGCTCCCCGGATACCGCGCGAAATCCCAGCTTACGATAAAAATCCACCGCATAAGGAGCTGCCTTCAAAGACATGTAATGCTCGCCCTCCTCAGTCCTCAGATAATTGCAAAGCCTTTCCATTAACGCTCTGCCCACGCCCTTATGATGATAATTCTCGTCCACAAACAATAGGGAAAGATGATTCCGATTGCGAACAGAACCGGCGCCTAAAATCCTTNCTNCNTCAACCGCTACCATCAGCTGATAGTCTCCCTTTAAAAAAGACCTATATAAATTATCATCCGTAATAAATTCAAAAAAATTCCGGATTCCCTCTTCCGTATAATCGTTCCCCTCGAATTTTAAAAAGGTTTTCCAAATCATTTCCATGGTGGGCTTCCATTCTTCCTGCTTGGCCCATCTGACTTGATAAAAAAACTCCTTTACCCGCCCGTCCATAGCTTCGTTCCTTTCTGCTGTTCCATCAGGCACTATAGCACCTTATATACGGCGATAGTTTGTCGAGAAAAATACATGGCTCCCAACAGAGCCATGTATTCATTATAACCTATTCATCTTCAAATTTTAACTATTTTAGAAAAAANTTATAAAGAGTCCGTCAGTATTTTTATCAGCAGATTTCCGCTCCCGCAGGCATATCCTTTTCCGGTGCCATCAACGCCAAATTGCCTTTTGCGTCCTCCGCACACAAAAGCATACCCTCGGAAAGCACGCCGGCAAGCGTTGCAGGCTTTAAATTCACCAACACCATAACTTTCTTTCCCACCATTTCCTCAGGGGTATAATATGCCTTAATACCGGATACGATCTGACGCACCTTGCTGCCTATACGAACCTGACTACACAATAGTTTTTTGGACTTAGGCACTGCCTCACAAGCAATAATCTCACCTACCTGAAATTGCATTGCCGCAAAGTCATCATAGGTAATTTCCGCCTTAAGCTCCATATCAACAACTGCCTCCTCTTGCACTTCACTGCTCTCGCCTTCTTTAGTAGACGCTGTCATCGCTATTCTCAGCTCNTCCTCCNTTTGTGCNNCCTCTTTCNTGTCCNAACGTGCAAAAAGAANTTCGGGCTGTTCTGTCACCNTGGTGCCGCTCTCATAAAGCCCAAAGCTCTCCAGCGTGTCAAATGCCCTCAGCTTCGTATTTAATTGTATGGCAATCTTCTGCGCAGTTCGAGGCATAAACGGCTCTAACAGAGAGGCTCCTATTACAATACCCTCCACCAGATTGTACAGCACTGTTGAAAGCCGGTCTGCCTTACTCTCATCCTTTGCAAGCACCCAAGGCTCCGTTTCATCAATATATTTATTGCAACGCTTAAAGATTCCAAAAATCTCAGTTAATGCATCCGCAACCCGCAGAGTTGCCATTTTTTCCACAACCTTGTCATATGCTCCGGTAACAGTGCATTTTAAATCCTCATCAATAGCAGCGTCCTCCACTTTCTTATTATCAACTATACCGCCAAAATATTTGTTGCTCATTGATATAGTACGATTCACCAGATTACCCAGTGTATTTGCCAAATCGGAATTGGAACGCTCTGCAATCAGTTCCCATGTTGCATTTCCGTCATTTTCATAAGGCATTTCATGAAGCACGTAGTAACGCACTGCGTCCACGCCAAAATAGTCCACTAAATCGTCGGCATAAATAACATTGCCCTTTGACTTGCTCATCTTATCGNTGTTCATCAGCAGCCAAGGGTGTCCGAATATCTGCTTGGGCAGCTCCTCATCTAACGCCATCAGAAAAATGGGCCAGTAAATAGTATGGAATCGAATAATATCTTTACCTATCAAATGGAGGTCTGCGGGCCACAATTTTTTGTACTGCTCCGTGCTGCCTCCTTCGGCGTCATAACCCACACCGGTAATGTAGTTGGTCAGCGCATCCAGCCATACATAAACCACATGTTTGTCATCAAAATCCACCGGAATGCCCCATTTAAAGGAGGTACGGGACACGCACAAATCCTGCAAGCCCGGAAGTAGAAAATTATTCATCATTTCGTTTTTCCGCGAAACGGGCTGAATAAACTCAGGATGCTCGTTAATGTACTTAATCAGCTTATCCGCATATTTACTCATACGGAAGAAATAAGCCTCCTCCTTTGCTGGCTTTACCTCTCTGCCGCAGTCGGGACATTTCCCGTCTGCCAGCTGAGATTCCGTCCAAAAGGATTCGCAGGGTGTACAATACATACCCTCGTAAGCTCCTTTATAAATATCTCCCTGTTCGTACAGACGTTTAAAAATCTTCTGTANCTGCTTCTCATGGTAATCANCCGTAGTACGGATAAATTTATCATAAGAAATATCCAAAAGGTTGCAAAGACCCTTAATCGTTCCTGCTACATTATCTACAAATTCCTTGGGAGTAACGCCGGCTTCCTCTGCCTTCATCTCGATTTTTTGACCGTGTTCATCCGTACCTGTCTGGAAAAAGACATCGTAGCCTTCTTTTCTCTTGAAACGCGCAATACTGTCCGCCAGTACAATTTCATAATTANTTCCAATATGGNGCTTGCCTGATGTATAGGCAATTGCAGTTGTTAAATAATATTTTCCTTCGTTGCTCATGTGTATCTCCTTTCCTTATTAAGCCTTGGCAGTTGTTCAGCCATATCATTCAAAAACTGCCGGATTTTATTCCTGCGAGCAATGCGCCAAGCATTAAAAAAACCCGTCTTCTATGTGCATCATTTATCATGCACATAGAAGACGAGCTGTATGCCCGTGTTACCACTTCTTTTCACCTGTACCTCGCAGTACAGACCTCTTCGGGTCATTAACCCTATCCGCTATAACAGGCGAAACCTGTCGCAGCCTTANCTCAGCGAAACGCCTNANTNGCTNNNTGCACNNCTCGGNAGCCATATTCCACTTCTCTCTCTTCATCCCTCTCAGCCTTTGTGGGCACTGCCATAAAATCCTTTATCATGGCACAATCCTCACCGGGATGTTCTCTGTAAAGTATTGATAAAGTGTACTCTCTTCGTCATTGCTTTTATCATATATATTGCAGAATATCATAAAAAGCACGATTGTGTCAATGAAAATTTATTCCTTCGTGGACAGCTTCCGGTACTCGCCTTTTCTGTCATAGGAATCCAACAGATAGCTATCGTCCGTTAAAATACATTCTACCTCTATGTTATCCTTGAGGTATCTGCTATGCCTGCGCAAATCTTCCTTAGACCGCTCCTTCTTTGTTTGAAAGGAATTTCTGCCGGAAAATTGCTTCTTTAAGTGACTGGTCATATTATATATTCGAAGGCGCGCTCTCTGCCATACATTTTCCTGAGGTCTGACGGTATTATCAAGAGGTACAAAATAAGNATTTACNATCTCATGACCNTGCAAACCCACCTTTTCATGCGTATCCGGAACGCCGACCTGCGCCATCACCTGTGAGATATCCGATACTGCCTCCTTTTTGTCTGATGCGTTTGTGGATTCAGTCTCACTGCCTCCCCATATTTTCAGCCATATTCCTCTTCTGACGGAGGAAAGCTTCTGCAGCCATGCCGACAGGGAAAATCCTCCCTCTTGCATTGTCTGCAAATCAGTTTTTACCTGCGAAGCACCGGCATCCATGGACATTTTAAAAGCAGCCGGCTGCTTTTTGTCTCCTCCATGATCATGTATGCAATTTGTCACCTGATGTAAACCCGAGTTATGCTCATCGAATCCATTAATATGCATATCATTTTCCCTTTCAACTGTGTGCCCTTTTATGTATTATCGGTATAAACTCAACCAGTCTTTAACTTCACGGCGTTATTTCCCGTATTATATGCTCTCGGGTTACTTCCACTGCCAAGACGCTTTACCTTTTTGAATACCAATCTACCCTTTCTATACTTTATTAGCTGCATAAACTAACGGCTGCATCTATTAGATGCAGCCGCTAAACTTATATAACGCTTTTCATTTTTACCAATTAGGGAAGCTGAGTAGCATCACCGAATGCTGCGTTCCATTTCTGCTCACGCTCATCCATAATTGCCTGACCGCCTGATGACAGGTAGTCTGAAATACCATCGTCCCATACCTTATCAAAGTCAGCTTCTTTTGCTACTACTGCGTTGTCATATACGATATCTCTCTTGGAGCCTAAAGTATCGCCAATACCTTCTTCAGCTGCAATAGCGCCAACGTTTACATTCTTACCAACTCTCAAGTTAGTATTAGCAAGCGTATGTGCATTTACTACATCCTCAGGATCAACTCCGGGATAGGTCAATGCTCTTGACAGGTTAGTAATATTCTCATCGGCAAGCTTCAGACCGTTACAGGTAATTGTATAGTCAATGTTCATACCGGAGTTCATGATTGCATCACCGGTTGCTGCCTGAGTTGCAATTGCACCGTTAGCTTCTACAGTATGGGTCACATCCTTATCACCAATCTGCAGATACTCAATATGCGCAGGATCACTGATCCAGTCAAGATACAGCATGGAAGCCAAAGGCTCATCATTGGTGTTAGGGAAGAATATCTTACGGTCGATAGGACCGGATACAAACTTAGTATAAGTTCCCTTGCTATCCTCGAAGCAGTCGATTGCAACATACTTTGCATCCTCGCCAACCTGTCTCTTCAGGTTTGCAGCGATGCTGTCCTCACCGTTACGCCAAGGATAATCCCAGTTATGAGTGAAAGCGCCTACATAACCAGCCTTCATCATGGAATCCTCACTGGTATCACCGCTTCCGTACAGAGCGAAATCATTCCACATAAGTCCCATATTATACCACTTGTTTAACAGTCTCACTGCTTCCTTGGTACCGTTCTGAGTAAGCTTTCTGTCATCGAAACCGTTGATATAGTACTCTTTGTCAGACATGTCAGGATCGAGGAAGGACTCAATCAATGTAGCAGCTCTCCAACCCACATCATAGCTTACAGAATAAGGAATCATCTTGCTGGCATCTGAGCCTAACAAAAGCTCCGCATTATCCTTAAATGCAACTAACATATCTTCAAACTCAGCCTTTGTGGTAGGAGCTTTCATGTTCAGCTTATCCAGCCAGTCCTGACGAACGAAGGTCAGTACACGGTTGCTAACTGCAAGCTTAGCCTCGATAGCCCACAATGTACCATTCTCAGGATCCTTATCCCAGTAAATGTTAGTCTCTCCGAGCCAATCCCAAAGATTAGGAAGCTCATTCTTATAAGTCTCTACATACTCACTCAAATCCAGTACGCCACCCATCTGTGCATAAGTCTGGATGGTAGGATAGCTGTAAGTTACACAAATGTCAGGAGCATCACCGGCTGCTAACAGGTTATTGATCTCGTCAACCTCTGTCCAACGGGGAACCGATACAAACTCTACTTCCACATTGTGATCCTCCAGCATACCCTTCTTGATATATTCGGTATACATGTTATTGGTAGGATCGGAACCGCCGTCATTACCACGGTCATAAATCTCTACTGTAATTTTTCTGGTCTCAGCAAATTTGCCATCAACCAATTCACCTGCCGGCTCTTCTTCCGTAGAGTCAGAAGAATTGTCAGCGACATCGCTAACAGGCGTGCTAGCGCTGCTATCTTTGGAATCCTGATTATCAGTATTCCCGCCACATGCTGTCATGGCAAATACCATGGAGCATGCAAGTAAGACAGACAAAATTTTTTTCTTCATCCTTGTTTTCCTCCCTTAATTATAGTGAAAAAAATTTATGAATAACAGATATTAAATCTGTATATTCCGTTACTCTTTTACGGCTCCCAAGGTTACACCATGAATAAAGTATTTCTGTAACCAAGGGTAAATGAGCAGAATCGGTATAGTTGAAAACATAACAATCGCTGCCTTTAAAGATTCGGAAAGACCCGGTGCGGAAAATCCTTCCTGCGTAGCCACCTCTACCTGATTTATATTGTTCAAAATATTATATAATAGCAGCTGTAACGGATAATATTTGGTATCCTTCATGTACATCAAAGCATCCGAATAACCATTCCAGCGTCCTACCGCATAGAACAATGCCAAGGTCGCGAACACCGGTTTTGACAACGGCACATAAATCTTTACCAATATTTGAAAAAATGTGGCTCCGTCAATTTCCGCCGACTCCCGCAAGCTTTCCGGTATACCATAGAAGAAGCTCCTCATAATAATCATATTATATACGCTCAGACAGCTGGGTACAATCAATACCAATGGGTTGTTCAACAAATTCAGGGATTTCATCAATAAGTAGTTGGGAATCGTTCCTGCGTTGAAAAACATGGTAATTGTTATAAATATATTAATCAAAGAGCGGCCTTTTAATTTTTCAAATATCAACGGATATGCACAGAAGGTAGTCATCAACAGTGAAAATATTGTACAAACAAATGTTAAAAACACTGTCCAGAAGAATGCCCTCACATACTTCATGTCATGCAAAACCGTGGTATACGCATCTAAATTGAAGCCTTTCGGCAAAAGGTAAATCTCATTTCTAATCAAGTAATCCGTATGGCTTAATGATTTTGCCAGCAGGTTAATCATAGGAACCACACATATGATACTTAAAATAACACATATCAATACAAATACCCAATCGCCAATCTTGGCGGATGTTGATTTTACTTTCATATTAACCTACCTCCTACCAAATACCGCGCTCGCCAAGCTTTCGCGCCAACCAGTTTGCAAACAGTAAGAAGAATACACCCACAACAGATTGGAACAAACCAACTGCAGTAGTCAGAGAGAATTGCAAACCCTTGATACCAACCTTATATACATAGGTAGAAATAACCTCTGCCACTCTCATGACCAAATTGTTCTGGAATGCAAACGGACGGTCAAATCCACTTCCTAAAATATTACCCAAGTTCATAATCAACAGTACTATAATAGTAGGCTTTAAACCTGGTAGGGTAATATGCCACATCTTCTTAAAACGTCCTGCTCCGTCTACGGAAGCAGCTTCATACAGCTCCGGACTAATACCCGCAATTGCCGCTAAATATACAATGGAGTTCCAACCGAAGCTCTGCCATACACCCAATCCTATATAGGTTCCTACCCAGTGACCGGGCTGATTCAAAAAAGGAATCGCTTCACCGCCCAAATCTCTGATCAACATATTTATCAGACCTGCATCGGGTGCAAACAGCTGCAGTGCCAAGCTATATACAATGACCCATGAAAGGAAATGGGGCATGTAAGCAATAGTTTGTACCACTCTTTTGAACTTCTTAAAGCATATCTCGTTTAGAATCAATGCAAAAATAATAGGTGCCGGAAAGCCTACTACCAAATCAAGCAGGTTCAGACTCAAAGTATTTCTTAAAGCATAAAGAAAATCCTTGCTGTTAAACGCCTTGATAAAATACTCAAAGCCATGGTTTGCTGCTAACGGAAGCTTCCAAATACTTTCCACAATACTGTACTTTTTAAAAGCGATCTGTATGTACACCATTGGAAAATACTTAAAAACCAGCAAATACAGCAAAGGCAAAAACAACAACGCATATAACTGCCAATATCTTTTGATGTAAACACTAAAAGGCGATTTCCGTTGTGAAACAGTCGTTTTTTGTTTCTTCATCTTTCTCTCCTCCTCACTTTTATAAGCCTCTGTGCATGTAAGCACTTTCATGGAAATATTATATAAGATAATCTATACAAAACGCTTATCATTTTTTGCTTTATTATTATTAAATATTGCTATTTGTTAAAATTTGTCGATTTTATTCCGTCTGCTTTGTATATAATTGCGTATTTTGCCCATATATTTTCACTTTTATTTTGATTTTTACAAAATTCACAAGTTAATTAGCAATTTATGACAACAAAAAACTGCTCTTTTATGCATTATGTATAAAAGAGTAGTTTTTTAATACCTGATTATTTTTTAATCCAATTTCAGTTATGCCTCTTCAGGTGTATGCCATACCCAGTCGCGAACCTCCGGCAAATCCTGACCATACTCGGAAATATACTGATCATGTGCCACAAGCGTATCACGCATCTTCTGTAACAGATATGCACCGCGGTTGCCAAGCTGAGGAAGGTGATTGATAACGTCCATCACAAGATGGAAACGGTCAATCTCATTCTGTACACGCATATCGAAAGGTGTGGTAATAGTTCCCTCCTCCTGATAACCATGTACATAAAGGTTGCGGTTATGACGATTGTAGGTCAGCTCATGTACCAATGTAGGATATCCATGGAAAGCAAAAATAATCGGCTTATCCTTGGTGAACAATGCATCGTAATCCACATCGGTCAAACCATGAGGATGCTTGCTGTGAGGCTCAAGCTTCATCATATCTACTACGTTGATGAAACGAATCTTAATCTCAGGAAGGTTGTCGCGCAGGATAGTCACCGCTGCCAATGCCTCCTTGGTAGGAGTATCACCGCAGCATGCAAGTACAACATCAGGCTCTTCACCCTGATCGTTGCTCGCCCAATCCCAGATTCCGATACCCTGTGTACAGTGCTTAACAGCCTGCTCCATGGTAAGCCACTGATGACTGGGATGCTTGGAAGCCACAATTACGTTTACATAGTTCTTACTGCGAATACAGTGGTCAAAGCAAGACAGCAGGCAGTTAGCATCGGGGGGCAGATACATGCGGACAACGTCTGCCTTCTTATTGGAAATATGATCAAGAAAGCCGGGATCCTGATGAGTGAAGCCGTTGTGATCCTGCTGCCATACATTGGAGGTCAAAATCAGGTTCAGGGAAGCAATCTTCTGTCTCCAAGGAAGCTCACTGCAAACCTTTAACCACTTAGCATGCTGCGCACACATGGAATCAACCACACGGATAAACGCCTCATAGGAAGCAAAGAAGCCGTGACGTCCGGTAAGAAGATATCCTTCAAGCCAGCCTTCGCACATATGCTCGCTCAAATAAGAATCCATGATTCTGCCGTCAGTAGCAACATCCTCATCCGCGGGATGTCTGTCCGCATTCCAATCACGCTGTTCAACCTCAAATACCTTGTACATGCGGTTAGACATAGTCTCGTCAGGTCCGAAAATACGGAAATTCTTGGAATCCTTGTTCAGTTTGAAAATATCACGGATGAAGCCGCCAAGCTCGATCATATCCTGCTTCTCTACAGCGCCGGGTTTCGTTACCTCAACGGCATAATCCTTGAAATCAGGCAAACGAAGATCACGAAGAAGCTTGCCGCCGTTTGCATGAGGATTTGCGCTGATTCTCCTGTCACCCTTAGGCGCAATGTAACGCAGTCTCTCAACCAGCCGTCCGTCATCTCCGAACAATTCTTCGGGATGATAGCTAAGCAGCCATTCCCTCAACAAGTCAAGATGCTCAGGTTTCTCCATGGTAATAGGAACCTGATGCGCACGGAAGGAGCCTTCTACCTGAAGTCCGTCCACAAATTTAGGACCGGTCCAGCCCTTTGGTGTGCGGAGCACGATCATCGGCCAAAAAGGTCTCTCAGTGTTGCCGTTCTCTCTTGCAGCTTTCTGGATTGCCATAATCTCTTCAATACACTTGTCAACAGTCTCTGCCATCAACCTGTGCATTGTCATAGGGTCATCGCCCTCTACAAAATAAGGCTTCCAGCCGCAGCCGTGGAAGAAGCTTTCTACTTCGTCATGAGAAATATGAGAGAATACGGTAGGATTGCTAATCTTATAGCCGTTCATATGTAAAATAGGAAGAACCGCGCNGTCATTCTTTGCATTTAAAAACTTATTGGAATGCCAAGCGGTTGCGAGAGGGCCCGTTTCAGCCTCACCGTCACCTACGATAACAGTTGCAATCAAATCCGGGTTATCGAAAGCCGCACCGAAAGCGTGTGCGATGGAATAACCCAGCTCACCGCCCTCGTTGATGGAGCCGGGAGTCTCGGGTGCCACATGGCTGGAAATACCGCCGGGGAAGGAGAACTGCTTATTCAATCTCTTAAGGCCCTCGATATCCTGACTGATATTTGGATATACCTCGCTGTAGGTTCCCTCTAGGTAAGAGTTTGCCACAAAGAAATTTCCGCCGTGTCCGGGTCCGGAAATTAAAATCATATCCAAATCATACTTGTTGATTGCTCGGTTCATGTGTGCATAAATAAAGTTCTGTCCGGGTACCGTTCCCCAGTGTCCTACTATTTTTCTCTTAANCNGNTCCTNTGTCAAAGGCTCCTTTAGTAAAGGATTGTCCNATAAATACAANTGAGTTGCTGCCAGATNANTAGCTGCGCGCCAGTATGCATTCAAGTNAGATAAATATTGGTCTGTTAAANATTTATCAACTNACATACTGCTATTCCTCCTGTAAATATAACTATTCTTCATTGCCGCGTTATATTATATAGCATGTCTATCAGAAAAACAATGTGACTACTTTTACGAAAAAAATCAATTTTTGTAGATTTTTATGTTAAAATGTTCTCATAGCTACTGCATGTCCCTTTCTTCTGTCCGGTACTTTGAATACAAGATCCTCTGAGTATGATATAAGCTATGATAACCCGAAAGCATATAACTGACACCCACTCCGATTAAAAAATACAATGCTGCGTCCATCCCAAACAGCTCTAACGCAATAAGCAGCGAAGCAATGGGGCTGTTGGTAACGCCACAGAATACCGCGATCATCCCTACCGCCGCACAGAGCGAGGGTGGCATCCCTAAAAGTCCGCCCATCAGACAGCCGAAGGTCGCCCCCACAAAAAAGGAGGGAACAATCTCACCGCCCTTAAAGCCCGCCCCTAAAGTAATTGCAGTAAAAAGAATCTTTAAAAGAAATGCTTCAGGTCTCACTTCCCCGGACTCCACACAATGCTCAATCACCTGCATACCCGCTCCCATATAATCTGTAGAGCGTACCAGCAAAGTCAGTATAATGATAATCACACCTGCGGCGCCTATACGAAGATAATGATTTGGAATCCATTTTCTTCCTTTTCTTGCCGCAAGATGGAGCACCACGCAAAACAGCACACTCACCATAGCACACAATATCGCCAAAAGAACTGTCTTACTACCGGTTACTGCCGTAAACTCCGGAATCTGGGAAATCACCATAGATTCACCGCTTACTCCAAGCACTTTGGCAATTCCCGCCGCAATAAGCGCGGAAAATATGCAGGGCACCAATGCGGAATAATACATTATGCCCACATTTACAACCTCCATGGAGAATACCGCAGCAGCCAAGGGCGTTCCGAAAAGCGCCGAAAAACAGGCACTCATGCCGCACATGATCATA
>WFLX010323776.1_pt1 | contig 12473 bp, 11 predicted proteins | sample 4967041 | NCBI WGS metagenome assembly WFLX01 (sample SAMN12857096, study PRJNA449069) | gut metagenome | isolation source: stool from male and female vole | host: Microtus ochrogaster | place: USA:Florida | collected 2017 | reverse complement strand
TGTAAGACGTCCGCTCCGATGAAAAGAAATCCTTTCGCGCCATACTGGCGCTTAACACTGCTCGATAAAGCGTTCGCGAATTGTTTCCTCAAGGATTTCTTTTCATCGGAGCTGGGTTATCGGATGACGCAAATCTCAACTGGCAACTCTACTAAGGTCGAATGTTCCACTTTTCGGCAAATAGCCAGACAGTGGATTAGGCGACTATAGTGGCATCATAAGCTGGTTTTTCGTTAGCCAAAAACTTAAAACCCGGATAGAATTCAAATTCTAAAGGAGCCAATTCGCGAACGCTTTATCGAGCGTGGCGACGTAGAATTTGAATTCTATCCGGGCTTTCATATTTCTTTTTGTAAACCAGCTAAACGTTAATTTAGCAACTTCGTGAAGTTTATTCATGAAGTTGTTTCTTTTATATAAATATTATGATAAAATAAGGAGCGTAAGTCACACAAAAAACACAAATGCATAGTAAACTTGCATAGTAACATCAGAAATGAGGAGGAATTATTGAAATGGCTAAAAATACCGCACCGGAGGAGAACGGTGAGCAGAAGGTTATGACGAAATATGACCGTAAGATGGAAGAGAGACGGAAGCAGAAGGAGAAGGACAAACGTCAGGAAAAAATGGTCAAGATCATTGCATCCGTAGTTGGAATTGCACTGGTGGCAGCTATTGTAATTTCAGTGGCAGTATCTATTATCACCAGACAAACAGCGCTGAAAGGAACGTATATTCAGATCGGAGAACACAATATTTCGCGTTTGGAGTATGATTACTATTATAATAGATTTTTAAGCAATTATGCGGCATATGGATTGGATACCAGTGCGGATCTGTCCACACAAATGATAACAGAAGATTTAAGCTTTAAGGATATGATTGATCAGGACACGACGGCCCAGATCCGGCAAATTAAGGCAGTAGCAGACGATGCCCGGAAAAATGGTTTTGTTTATGATGCTGAGCCTAATTATGAAGCCTTTGTAAATGAAGTTAAGGCAGTTGCAGACCAGCAGGGAGTAGAGGTTAACCAGTATTATAAAAATGCTTTCGGAGCCTATGCAACGGAGTCTAACTTGGCACCGATCATTAAAGAGGCAGCCTATGCAGATGCCTATTATCAGGAACTTCTGGAAAATAATGCACCTTCTGATGAGGAAGTGAAGGCATATTACGAAGAGCATAAGACAGATTATGATAAGGTAGATTATCGGAGTTATATGTTTACAACGAATTTGGATGCAGATGCTTCTGAGGAAGAAATTGCTGAGGCAATGGAAAAGAATAAGGCGGATGCTGAGGCAATGGTTAAGAGCCGCACAGAAGGAACTGATTTTAATGAGCTCTGCCTTAATTATGCACCGGAAGAGTCTAAAGAAAATTATGAAGATTCTGAGAATGACTACAGCCTTGCGGAAGGCAGATATCGCGCGTCTATTACATCTGTTATGTCAGACTGGCTTTACGATGATGCAAGAGCCGAGGGGGATATTGAAGTTCTGGAAGATGCAGATAATAATCGTTATTATGTGGTGGAATTTATAAACCGTTATTTTGATGAGGCAGACAATGAACGGATTTCGAGCACAATTTCCAGCGAGGCAGTAACCGATTATATCAGTAATCTGACAGATGGAGACAGCTATCAGGTAGTAGATCCCAAGGGGAATCTTAAATATTTGACCATTGCAGCAGATGAGGATGGTCAGGAAACCGGGGAAGAAACAGAAGCAGAGGATACGGTTGCTGATGAGGATTCTCAAGCGGAGACAAACGAAGAATAAAGCAACAGGAATGTCTTTGGGTAAGAAGAAGCGGCGGTTCACATTGTATGTGGACCGCCGTTTTTATAATGAATTAATTTTTTATCCTTGAAAAGCTTTAGCAAATGAACCGGCCGAGGAAATTGGTTCACTGCCGGATAACAGATGCTGGACATCCCCCATGGCCTGTACGCGGAAATAAGCTTCCGTTCCCCAGCGTTCCTCACTGGTCAATACGGTCAGAGATGTAGTAGGGAGAAAGAAGCCATGCACCAATACAGGAAAGGGAATGCTTAAAAGATGAGAAAGCACAATGCAGGTAACACCCAAATGGCAGAAAATTACAATAAGGGGTTCCGTACAGTGATCGCTTTCGGCATCTGCAACAGCGGAACCGCTTGGAGATACGGTTCCGGTCAGGAAACGTTCTTCTTTGCCCGAAATCCGATAAAAACTGCCTTCCCGGGTATAGCCGTAAGAGGAGAGCAGGTTATCAAAATTGCGGCATACTTCTTTATAGGAAGAAGCAATATCTGGATTTTGTTTCATGACATCTGTTTCTACCCATCGCTCCATATTGTACATAAGAGGCTGAGAGGTCCAAAAGGATGGTACGAAATCCCAAGGAACACCATGCCGGTTGGTTACCGGGTCATTGATGGGGTAAGAAAATTCCCGCATCCAGGGAAGGATAATAGCTTCCCGATTCATTTTGTTTAAGGTACAGGAGGCTGTGTCCCTGGCTCTTCCAAGGGGAGAGCAATAAAACTGGTCAACTTTCCAATTTTGAATACGCTCAGCTAAAAGCCGGGCTTCGCGCCAGCCTTTTTCCGTGAGGGTGTCATTTTGATAGTCAGGTTCGCCGTGGCGGACAAACACAATTCTCATGATGTTGTTTCCTTCCTTTTGTTTATGTGAAGTTGAATGTTATGCAGAAAGCTATCGGATGTGCTCTCCGGGATTGGGATCTTCAAATTCAAATACACATCTTTCATAGGCATTGATCACATGTGTATCCATATATTTATCATAACGTTTGTGCCTTCTTCCGTAAGACATATGGACATGTCCATGAAGAAAAAAGGAGGGTTTATATTTCTCAATTAAGGTTCGAAATACCTGAAAACCCTGATGGGGAAGATCTCGTCCGTCGTTTAACTGGTAAGCTGGGGCATGGGTTACCAGAATATCAAAACCGCGATGGCGCAGCAGCTTAAACCATAATCTGGCAACCCGCCTTTTCATTTGGAGCTCCGTATACTGATGCGGCCCCGGACGATAACGCATGGAACCGCCGAGTCCCAGAATGCGGACGCCGTCATGCACATAAATCTGATCATCAATACATATACAGCCTTCAGGCGGAATGGTTTCATATTTTCCGTCATGATTGCCATGTACATACAGAACCGGTACATTAGTCAGAGTGACGAGGAAGGAAAGATAACGGGGGTCTAAATCACCGCAGGAGATGATCAGATCAATTCCTTCGACCTTGCTCTTTTCAAAAAAATCCCATAGGTATTTCGATTCTTCATCAGAAATCGCAAGTATCTTCATATGTAAATTAACCTTCCTTTTTGAGTACACCCTGCTGATTAATGACGGGCACTGCATGATCTTTCAGATCTTCCTTTTTGGGAATAGAGCCTATTACGTTTTCAGCAAGCCAATCCATGGACATAATTTCTTCCGGTGACAGACTTCTTTCTGGATCATCAATAACGGTGCCTGTCTGGGAATATAAGATGCCCGAAAATGGATTAAAGGATTCGGAACTGATGGAGTTTTTCAAAAACTCTACCAAGCGTTTGGTTCCAATTGGAAGATGCTGGGAACAGATTACATCAATGACACCTGCCGATATTCCCCACCAGTAGTTGATTGCTTTGGTGGAAGCAGGAGTATCATCATGTTTCCAGGTTCCATTCATAATTGTCCGAATGAGCTGCTCATAAAACTTACCCCAGTGATACAATGGCATGGCAAGATTTCTGGGGGTATTGCCATCCATATGATAAATGCCAAAAAAGCGGGAGGCGTCTTCAGGGATTACCATATCACGTCCTGAAATACAAGAAGACTGGTTTTCCTTGATTTTTTCAAAAAGGTCAATTTCTTTCAGAGCTGACCACTCCAGATAAACCTTTGCTCTGGGATTGATCATCTTTGCACCAAGGGCAAAAGCATTAATATTAGCAATTGAACCATAGATGGGATAGTCTGCAATGTAAGTAAGGCGGTCATTGGTTGCCATAGCCCCGGCAATCGCCCCCATCAGGAATTTTGCTTCATGCATTCGCGAATAATAGGTACGGATATATCGGTGGGCTGTATTCAGGGAGCAGTTTAAAATGCGTATTTCAGGATTGGCAATGGCGGCTTTCACACTGGCCTGCACAAAAGCAGGAGTCGTCGTAAATATTAAATTGCATCCGTTGGCAATTGCATCTTCAATCAGAGAATCCGCATTTTCCTGCGTCACGTTTTCATAGCAGACGGTACTTAATTCATCTGGAAAAGTCTGTTCCAGATAAAGTCTTCCCAGTTCGTGTGCATAAGTCCATGCTGAGGTACCGGGGGTCTTTTCGTAGATAAAAGCGGCCTTCAGCTTGGGAGCGCTCTTAGGAAGCAGTTTACTGAACAGAGGTTTCTTTTCCTGTGTAGGGTTCATTCTTAATTCAATGTCCTGGTCCTCCTGAAGAAGAACAAATTCCTCCCAGCTTTTGTCAATCAGATTATTTAAATCATTTGTGGTTTTGTTTTCCACGGTATCATAACCGTACAAAGTAATAAAGGAAAGAAAGGCATCTCCCGGTGTGATCTGAAGCTTACTTCCGCCTTTACTTTTGTATTTGGCCATAAAACGGGCGTATAAGGAACTGAACGTCAACAATTCTTCCTCAGACCATTTTTCATCCGGCGCTTTCCCTACAGCTTTTTGAAGCTTTCTAAAGTCTCCCTCATGGGAAAACCATATGTAATTAATGGGAGCATACTGATAAAAGTCCATGAATTCATAATAAATTTTGTTCTCTATGTCCTCTGTCCGCTTGGGTACAATGCGGATGACATCGCCAGGTATGGAGACGGCCTTGTGATATTTCATGACACTGGCCCGCTTATTTCCTTCCAGCACATAAAATTTATTCATGTATTCATATGCTTTGATAGGATCACGGATACCTTCCTCCACGTGACTGGTGCTGAGTGTAGCCCATTTTTGGGCAAACTCGGTATTTTCCTGTAAGATCGGCATGAAATTTCCGGCAAAGGAATTGCTTCTTCCAATTGTCTTGGTTCCAGCAATCTGATCTGTAGGTATTTGCACCAGCCCCAATGACGCTTCATAATAGCTTCCTCTTTCCGGCAGGATATCATCTAAAACCTGCAGGGTTGGTTTTTCTCCCCGCAGCATCCGTGCCTGATAATCTTTTTTTCCAAGTTTAAATGCTTTGCTATAATCTTCTCTGCTCATATTTTTTCATAATTCCTCTTTTTCTTTATGTTTATGCTTACAACAAGTAACATAATCTTAAAAAAGACCTATCAGATCTTTTCTCCCCATATTATAAGTAAGAAGCTTTAGAAATGCAAGAAAAAGAGATTTCAGACACTTGAAACATATGTTCGTATATGATAGAATGACTGCATGGATAATCAAAAGATGAAGTGGGATGTCTGCCTGCTGGCAGGAATGCTTTTGCTTGCCCTGCTGATAGGGGGAAGCTTTAACTTAATAAATAAGAAGGAAGCGGGGATCGTGTTTGTTCTCCGGGATGGGGAAGTGATTGCTGAGTATCCGCTTTCGGAAGATCATGCAGTGACGGTTTCTGATGAAAGCGGATATAATCTTTTGATGATAAGCAATGGCGCGGCATCTGTATCGGATGCGGATTGCCCGGACAGACTTTGTGTCAGTCAGAAAGCAATTTCCCGTAAGGGAGAAAGTATCATCTGCCTTCCTCATAAGCTTGTGATATTGATTGAATCCAGGGAAGAAGGTGACGTGGATGCCGTTGTTAACTAAAGGGTTGAATAAAACAGCCTACATGGGACTTTTAACGGCATTGGCATTGATTTTATCCTATGTAGAAAATCTGATTTCCTTCCAGCCCGGGATTCCCGGGATAAAAATCGGACTTGCAAATCTGGCGGTGCTGATCTGCCTGTATCTTTTCGGCTGGAGGGAAGCATTGATACTGACCATTGCTAAGGCGGTGCTGAGCGGTCTTTTGTTTGGCAGTCTGTTTATGATATCCTATTCAATGGCAGGTGCTCTGTGCAGCGCTTTTACAATGATTCTGCTCAAGAAATGCGGGTTGTTTCATGTGCCGGCAGTCAGCGCCGCCGGAGGCGTAATGCATAATATGGGACAGCTTTTGATTGCTTTGTTTGTGGTGGAAACTTATTCGCTTGTTTATTATGTGCCGGTATTGATTATTTCAGGGCTGATGACCGGTCTTGTGATTGGTATGGCGGCATCGCTGGTTCTTCCTTATATTAAAAACATATTAAAGAGAGGAAATATATAATGTATGCATTTGTAAAAGGCAGAATTGATTCCCTTACGGAAGAGAATGTGGTACTTGATACCGGAGGGATTGGTTATAATATAAAGATATCTACCGGGACATTTGCGGCGCTTCCGGGAATGGGGGAAGAGGTTAAGCTTTATACATATACCAGTGTGCGGGAGGATGCACTTTGTTTGTACGGTTTTCTCTCAAGAGATGAGCTGGAAGTATTCAAAAAGCTGATTACGGTTAACGGTATTGGTCCCAAAGGCGGACTTGCCATTTTGTCGGTTATGAGCGCGGATAACCTTCGATTTGCTATTCTTTCCGGAGATGCGGCAGCGATTGCAAAAGCACCTGGAATCGGAAAGAAGACTGCTGAAAGGGTAATCCTTGACCTGAAGGATAAGATTTCTCTTGAAGATACCTTGGTTCATAAAGAGATGCAGGTTGTTTTCAATGAAGAGGGAACACCGGAGCAGAACGCACGGAACGAAGCGGTGGAGGCATTGACGGCATTAGGATATTCCGCTTCCGATGCACTTCATGCGGTGAAGAATGTCCCCATAGAAGAGGGCATGGATGTGGAGACGATATTAAAGCTTGCTCTTAAGAACATGTTTTAGTTTATAAAAGATATTATGGGATTTGTGTTTACTCATTTTTGAGTAAACATGGAGGATAATATGGCCAAAAGAATGATAGAAACAGAATTACAGGAAGAAGATATTCGGATTGAAGGTTCACTCCGGCCACAAAAATTGACCGACTACATCGGTCAATCAAAAATCAAAGATAGTTTAAAGATTTATATAGAAGCGGCCAAACAGAGAGAAGATGCGCTGGATCATGTGTTGTTTTATGGACCGCCGGGACTTGGTAAAACCACCCTGGCAGGTATTATAGCTAATGAGATGGGAGTCAACATGAAAATAACCAGCGGACCGGCGATTGAAAAGCCTGGAGAGATGGCGGCAATTCTCAATAATCTTCAAGAAGGAGATTTGTTGTTTGTAGACGAAATCCATCGTTTGAACAGGCAGGTTGAAGAGGTGCTTTATCCGGCAATGGAAGATTATGCCATTGATATTATGATAGGAAAAGGCCCCACAGCCCGTTCTATCCGTCTGGATCTTCCCCATTTTACACTGGTTGGGGCGACTACCAGAGCCGGACTTTTGACAGCGCCTTTAAGAGACAGGTTCGGAATTATTCATCGGCTTGAGTTTTACTCTGTGGAAGAACTGCAGATGATTATTATGCACTCTGCACGGATATTGAATGCACCAGTAGAACCGGCAGGAGCAATGGAAATGGCCAAGAGAAGCAGGGGGACGCCCCGGCTTGCCAACCGGATTTTAAAGAGAGTCAGGGATTATGCACAGGTAAAGCATGACGGAGTCATTACAGAGGATGTTGCGGTTACCGCATTGGATCTGATGGATGTGGACCGCATGGGACTTGATCATATTGATCGGAATATCCTGCTTACCATGATACAGAAATTTTCGGGAGGGCCGGTAGGACTTGATACGCTTGCGGCGGCAATCGGTGAAGATCCGGGAACCATTGAAGATGTTTATGAGCCATATCTTCTGAAAAACGGGTTTATTAANCGTACTCCCAGAGGAAGAGTTGTAACTGATACGGCATATCATCANTTAGGGCTTGNAATTCCNCNGTAATNTGCTTATAATAGATGTAGTATTATTTACATTGGATAAGCTATATATTTTGTATGTAGAGGGGTNAGCCTGATGNCAGTTAANACGNATACGGAAGTGATCANTNGCNGAAAAGTTTTTACGCTCAGTGGNTATGAAAGTGAAGAATATCTCCAAAAGGTAGCCTCGTACATCAACAATAAAATGTCAGAATATGGAAAGGTGGAAGCTTTCAGACGCCAGCCTCTGGATACCCAGAATGTTCTGCTTCAGCTGAATATAGCGGATGATTATTTTAAAGCCAAAAAGCAGATTACCATATTGGAGGAAGAGATTCAGACCAAGGAAAAGGAACTGTACAATTTGAAGCATGAGTTGATTGCTGCACAGATCAAGTTGGAAAACACGGAAAAAAACGTTAAGTCTCTTCAAAATGAGTTGAATGAAAGTTCCAAAAAGATTATCAGACTTGAAACCGAATTAAAAAGTTAACGAAAAGCTGTCTGTAAAAGATAGCTTTTTTTATCGGAGTGATTATGAAGAAAGTGGAATTACTGGCCCCGGCAGGGAGCTTTCAGGCACTGAAAGGAGCAATTCGTGCAGGAGCAGATGCAATTTATCTCGGAGGACAGCAGTATGGAGCCCGTGCATATGCAGATAATCTTTCTGAGGAGGAAATCTGTCAGGGAATACATCTTGCACATATATTCGGACGAAAAATATACCTTACGGTCAACACGCTGGTCAAAGAAAAAGAACTGGATTTGTTGTACGATTTTATGCTGCCTTTTTATGAAAGTGGCTTAGATGGGGTGATTGTTCAGGATTTAGGGGTATTGCTGCTGGTCAGGAATAGCTTTCCGGGACTGGAAATTCATGCAAGTACGCAGATGTCACTGACCGGATACCGGGGAGCAGACCTGCTCCAAAAGGAAGGGGTATCCAGAATTGTGCCAGCCAGAGAACTTTCTTTGGAAGAAATAAAAAGGATTAAAGAATGTACGGGAATTGAAATTGAGTCATTCGTTCACGGCGCTATGTGTTATTGCTATTCCGGGCAATGTCTTTTCAGCAGCATTTTGGGAGGAAGAAGTGGAAACCGGGGGCGGTGTGCACAGCCCTGCCGCCTGCCTTATCGGATAGATGAGGGAAGGGAATGCTATCCTTTAAGCATGAAGGACATGTGCACGCTGGAAATTCTGCCGGAACTTATTGAGGCAGGAATTGATTCTTTTAAGATAGAAGGAAGGATGAAACGGCCGGAATATGCCGCAGGTGTAACCGCTGTTTATCGAAAATATATTGATCTGTATTATGAAAATCCTGAAAATTATCGGATTGATCCCAAAGATAAGAAATGGCTCCATTCTCTCTATATCAGAAGCAGTGTGGGGGAAGGCTATTATCATAGACGAAATGGAAAAGAAATGATCACTTTGGATTCCCCGGCGTATTCGGAGACGGATACCGGACTGCTTAAAGCAATTGAAGCAGAGTATTTAGCTTCGAAACCAGTGATACCGGTCCGGGCAGTCATTGTTTTGAAACCAGGAGACAATGCAAGACTTTCGCTGGCATGTGAACAGGCTATGGCAGAGGTTTCCGGGGAGGTGGTTCAAGAGGCATTAAAGCAGCCTCTTCCTGAAGAAAAGATCGTAAGTCAGATCAAAAAGAGCGGCAATTCGCCGCTTGACATCAGAGAAGTAAAAGTAGACTGTACGGGTGAAGTTTTTATGCCGGTTAGTGCGTTAAATGAATTAAGAAGGCAGGCTGTTGCTGCAATGGAAGCAGAATTAATAAAAAAACATGGCCTTGCATATGAGAACAGACATGGGGTGATGCCGCAGAAGGTCAATATTGTCAGGGATCGAAAAGTTTCGCAATGGAGACTTCATGCATCGGTTTTGACGAAGGAGCAGCTTTTGACGGCAATCCAAATGCAGATAGAAAGAATTTATATAGATTATCGTTTGTTAGTGGAAGCAGAAACTGACGATATCGAGAAATTCCTGAGAAATAAGAAATTAACAGGACAGGAATTTTTTATAGCAGCCCCCTATATTTCCAGAGCAGAGGCCGAAGAATGTCTGATTAAGATCAGACAGGCAGTGGAAACCGGAAGGTTTCAAGGAGTATTGATCCGGAATCTTGAGAGTTTTGGGTATTTTGAAAAGTGTCTTATGCCGGGACAGCTTGTGCTGGATGCTGGAATTTATGTATGGAATCGAGAAAGTATTCGTTTTTTTGACAAAAGAGTATCCGGGTATTATCTTCCGGTAGAATGTAATGCAGGAGAATGGAAAGGGCTGCTCTCAGTCTCAAATGAAGATTTGGAGCCGTCAGCACTGGTATATGGGAGGCTGCCTATGATGATTACGGCAGGCTGCACTTCCAAGACAGATGGGAAATGTCAGAAGGCTTCCGGGATTACCATGCTGAAAGACCGCTATGAAAAGACATTTCCTGTTTATCGTGACTGCATCAGCTGCTATAATATAATTTATAACAGTGTTCCCTTATCCCTGCACCGAATGTTTCATGACGGAATGCGGCCTATGTGCTGTCGTATGGACTTTACGGTAGAAAATGGCAGAGAAACAGCAGAGATTATTAATCTTTTCAGACAGCTTGCTTCGGGAGAGCACAGGGAGCCTGCATATAAGCAGTATACCACGGGACATTATAAACGAGGAGTCGATTAGAAATCCGACCGGAATTTTTGACCGGAAAGACCGCTGAAGCGGCAGAATGAGAGGAAAAATGGAATTATATGTCAGCGAATTTTCTAAATATGTTATGGCACTGCTGATAGTCCTGTATACCTATGAATGCTTTGCGGTTTTTCGGTATGACGAGGAGGAGCGGCGTGGCGGAATTTATACCAGACAAAAGCTTCTTATGTTCGCATTTCATTTCAGTAGTTTTTTGGTGATCTGTTTTGAAACGGGAGATATTACTTATTTGTTTTTTTATGCTTTTCAGCAGATTGTTTTATATGCGGCGGCGGCGCTCTTTAGCATGCTGTATCCAAGGATCAACCGTCTCATCATCAATAACATGTGTATGCTGCTCAGCATCGGATTTGTGATTTTGACTAGATTAGATTTAAATAAGGCGGTAAAACAGTTTATTATTGTGACGGGATCCCTGATTGTTGCACTTATTATTCCGTTTTTCATGCATAAATTTTCTTTTCTTAAAAACCTGAAGTGGGTATATGCGCTGGTGGGAATTGCGGCTCTTTCCACGGTAATGATTCTGGGTCAGACTACATATGGAAGTAAGCTGTCTTATNCCATAGCGGGAGTGACCNTTCAGCCCTCTGAATTTGTAAAAATTTTATTTGTATTTTTTATGGCAGGTGCGCTGTATCAGTCTTCCGGATTTTTTGAAGTATTTACGACAGCGGTAATTGCAGCAGCGCATGTAGTGGTGCAGGTACTGTCAAAAGATCTGGGAAGTGCGCTTATATTTTTTATTGTTTATGTGTTGATGGTCTTTGTGGCTTCTCGGAATTACTTTTATCTTTTTGCCGGATTTGCCGGCGGGAGTNTGGCCGCATATATTGCATACAAAGTGTTTNNCCATGTACAGNTCCGCGTGCAGGCATGGCAGGACCCCTGGAGTCTTATTGATTCTGCAGGGGGATATCAGATCACGCAGTCGTTGTTTGCAATTTCCAGCGGAGGCTGGTTTGGACTGGGATTGTATAAAGGGACGCCGGAGTCAATTCCGGTAGTGGAAACGGATTTCATTTTTTCGGCCATTGCGGAAGAAATGGGAATCCTCTTTGCGGTATGTCTGATTCTGATCTGCGTAAGCAGTTTTATCATGTTTATGAAAATTGCTTCGGGACTAAACGATAAGTTTTATCAGCTCATTGCTTTTGGACTTGGAGTAACTTATATTTTTCAGATATTCTTGACGATTGGCGGAGGAACAAAGTTTATTCCGCTTACGGGAGTAACACTGCCGCTAATCAGCTACGGAGGAAGTTCTGTTCTGACTACACTTGCTATGTTTTCAATTGCAGGCGGACTTCAGATCATTAAGCAGGATGAGGAAGATCGGGAAAAAGAGGAAAGAAAGAAGCGGATAGCGGCAAAGAAAAAGCGGAAAAAGGCCGCAGTCTCGAAAACTCAGCCTTTGACAGAATATGATGAGGAAGATATGTCTGAATATCAGNCGGNTAAGGNTTTGTATGATGAAGAAGAAAGGTAGGAATGTCCAAAAGAAAAAGAAAAACAGGGNGATCATGNTTGTCACATGGGGATTTACTGTTTTATTTCTTGTGATGACAGGATATATTGCGCATTATTCCGTTACCCANNAACAAGAGNTGATCAATAACAGTTATAATGGACGTCAGAAAATGCTTTTGGCACAANATCNGAGAGGGAAGATTTTCTCTGCCGATGGAGNAGTACTTGCTCAAACTGTAACGGATGAGGAGGGAAATGAAAAAAGGCAATACCCCTATAATAACCTTTTTTCTCATGCAGTCGGATATGCAAGCAACGGCA
>WFLX010009549.1_pt1 | contig 12473 bp, 7 predicted proteins | sample 4967041 | NCBI WGS metagenome assembly WFLX01 (sample SAMN12857096, study PRJNA449069) | gut metagenome | isolation source: stool from male and female vole | host: Microtus ochrogaster | place: USA:Florida | collected 2017 | reverse complement strand
CAGTCAGTAAATTCCTGCATTCTCTCCTCTACATTGACGGCCAGCGCTGGGTCGACATCATAGTAGTCACGTATTGCATACGGGCTGCCGGCCTCGCCTTTTACAACATTGGGATTATCTGACGATATGCCCCATCGGGAGAAGTCACTCTTGGTGGCGTGTTCGATTACGCCGGTGAACCATATACAATTTACCCCTAATGACTTTATGGATTTGATGAGCTTCGGCGTATAATCGGCCAGATGACCGCTGCCGTTTTGCTCGAGAGTGCCGTGCACTACGTTGTTGGAATTGGTGTTGGTAAAAATTCTGGGAAAAACCTGATATATAATTAGACGTTCACCTTTTACCATAAGATTTTCTATTTTGAGGAATTAAATATTTCTTCAAGCACTATACATGCGCGGTCATATCCGGCCATTACNGCCTTTTGCAAAGAGCGGAGGNCGAAAGTGCCGAACTGTTNGGAGTCATCCTGCTGAATGACATAGTCGCACAAATTAAGGTCTTGAAGCGTATTGGCCTTTGACATAAGATTATACGTGCGCAGCATTATATCGGTGAGAGAAGCCCGGTAGGAATAATTGCGACGTATCGGCGAGCAATTCAGACCGTAGAGTTTTTTGCAGTATTTACGGATCGCCCACGCCGGAAGATTGCGCAGCACTCCCCCGTCGACATAATGCACACCATTGATTTTCTGCGGATTGAAAATGATCGGGATACTGCATGAGGCGAGCACACGCGGCACGATCTCACCCTTTGACCATCCTATGGAGCTTCCCTTGTCAAGGTCTGTGGCGCAGACCACTGTGGGTATCTTCAGTTCTTCAAGATTTTGAACCGGGAGCCAGCTGTCAAGCAATTTGCCAAATCGGCTGAGATTTAAAAAACCGGTGCGCGGAATGTTCCATTCTGTAAAATCCCCGAATTTAGATGACTCTTCAAAGCATTCCATCATCTCGCGAGGCGTGAGGCCTGCGCCATAAAGCACGGCAGCAATAGAGCCGGCTGAAACTCCCGACATTATATCAGGCTTTATACCGAAGCGTTCGAAGGCCATCAAGGCGCCGATATGAGTGAAGCCCTTTGATCCACCACCGCTGAATGCGAATCCCACTTTAGGAGGGTTGGCCAGGCCGAGACGTTCCAGAATACCGTCGATGAGACTTTGCCCGTTATTCATCATTAACTTCCTCCTGCACCACGTAGCAATTACGCAATAGATTAATAAGCATTATCAAGCCATGATTGGTGGCCGACTCTATGACAGTGTTACGGTCGCCGGAAAAGTGGACGCATTCACTTACTATCTGGTCATTGTATTTGACACCAATCCACACGGTACCGACAGGTTTGTATTTGGTGCCTCCATCCGGTCCGGCTATACCGGAAGTAGCAATCGCACAGTCAGTACGCATCAACTTAGCCACACCCTCGGCCATTGCTTCTACCACCTGCCGGCTCACAGCGCCATACATGTCGATATCCCGACGGGGCACATTCAAGACGCTGGCCTTGACATCATTGGAATAACTCACCACGCTTCCGAGGAAATATGCGCTCGAGCCGGGCACTTGCGTGATGCGGTGAGCAAGATTGCCACCGGTACAACTCTCCGCACAAGANACGGAGAGCTCACNCTCCACANGAAGNTGANCGAGCACCTGGGCAGGCGACTTATCCTNAGTGGNGACCACCTCTTCCNAAANAATCATATTCAGATTCTGATGAAATTTATTCATCTTAAACCTGAGTAATTCCAATCCGGAGTTGACANCTGTGAGNGTGATTTTAGTCACCAGATTACTATTATCGATGGTGATTTTGACGAAATCGGGCAACTGGCTTTCAAAATGACGCATCACTTTTGAAAGTTCCTGACGCGTATATCCGTAGATCACCAAATGTCGTGTCTCTGTGTGCTGACCGCCATTTGCTGCAGTTTGCTTCTGTTTGTTATCTTCTGCCATTGGTATTATAAAATTCAAATGGTGACACGCGCATAAGGAGGCGCTGCGATGTCGCAGAAATCCTTATTACGATATTTAAACATTCCGGCGATGGCCACCATCGCTGCATTGTCGGTGGTAAATTTTCTTTTGGGCAACCACGGTGTGACTCCCTTCTCGATACACAACTTTTCAACGGCTTCACGCACGCCGTTATTGGCCGACACACCGCCACCTATAGTAAGATGGGCGGGGCGATACATGTCAACGGCCTTTTTCAACTTATCCACGAGTATCTCAACGATGGTATGCTGAAGCGAGGCTGCCAGGTCGGCCATGTTCTGCTGTATAAAGTCCGGATTATTTTTCAGATTATCACGCAGTGTGTAGAGAAAAGAAGTCTTCAGTCCGGAGAATGAATAGTCGAGTCCCGGAATGTGAGGCTTGGCGAATTGAAATCTGTGGGGGTCACCTTCGGCAGCGAGTCGGTCAATATGCGGACCGCCGGGATAGGGAAGTCCCATCACTTTGGCACATTTATCGAAAGCCTCGCCGGCGGCATCATCTATGGTCTGGCCAAGTATCTCCATTTTTTCGGGAGAATGAACCATGATAATCTGTGAATTGCCTCCCGACACCAAAAGAGTCATGAAGGGGAACTCCGGCACTACATCATCCTCCGTCTCCCTGATGAATTGCGACAGCACATGACCATGGAGATGATTGACATCTATCAAGGGGATATTCAGACCGAGCGCGAGCCCTTTGGCAAAGGAGGTGCCTACAAGGAGCGAGCCCAACAGACCCGGTCCGCGTGTAAAGGCTATTGCCGATAAATCCTCTTTGGAAATACCGGCTTGACGCAGCGCTTCACTCACCACAGGCACAATATTCTGCTGATGGGCACGGGAGGCAAGTTCGGGTACGACCCCACCATAGGCTTCATGCACCTTCTGACTCGCTATGACGTTGGAGAGAAGTAAGCCGTCTTTGATTACGGCAGCCGACGTATCATCGCAGGATGACTCTATTCCCAATATTATATCGCTCATCACATTCCAAATTTAAAGCAAATTTACGAAAAATACATTAACTTTGCAATTATGAATACAAAGAAGGTGATAAAAAATGGATATAAAGTGGCGAGAAGCGTTCTCTTTACCACCATTTGCCTGATTGTATTCATTTATGTGGGGCTTTATATNACACTCTCCNNTCCGGGTGTCCAAAATAAGATCCGTGATATAGGAGAAACTCAATTATCCTCCTTTCTTGGCAGCAAAGTGACAGTCGGCAAACTCTCTATCATGCCATTTAATGAGGTAATAATCAATAATTTAAAGGGTTATACGCCGGATAATGAATTATTCCTGGAGGTTAACACGCTTGGAGCCGGAATCAGTCTTTATGACCTGATTTTCCATCAAAAAATAGTAATCACATATGCCGAACTGACAGGTCTTGACGGCAAGGTATGGCAGAAAAGCGCAGACACGCCTTTGAACATTCAATTTCTGATAGATGCCTTCTNGCCCAAGGACAAANACAAACCACCTGCCNAATTCAATCTTGNCATCCGAAATATCGTAATCCGAAAATCTGCAATCAGTTATGACAGNGAGTTTTGTGAGCGCAAGAATAAGGATGACCTGACGCGCTTTGATGCCAATCATATTGCGGTAAAGAATTTTTCTGCAGACGTAGCCATACCGGTGCTCTGCAACGACTCCGTGTGGGTGGATTTAAGAAATCTCGCTTTTGAGATGACTGACGGTCCNGACATCCGANACCTGTCTTGTCGCGTAAAATATAATCCACATAATCTNCAGTTAGCCAACTTCATACTCCGCACCAACAATTCTCNNCTCAATATTGCTGACCTGGATATTGAATATGAAAGTACGGCTGACATCCTGAAGCATCGTACTGACGCCAATCCCCTATCGCTCTCCATCTCAAATTCCTATATCACTCCCTCAGACTTCAAATGCTTTTTTGGTCCTCTCTCATCGCTTGATAAGGCATTCGACCTGACAGCTGAATTAAGATATTCCTCTAAAGAATTGGATGTAAGCAAACTGACACTTTTTTCCAAGACCGACAACTTCCTGATAAATATCAAAGACGCGTCAGTGAGTGCCTACGCTGATGACGAATACAGCAATATTTCGTCCATAGCGCGGAGCAATATTGAGATAGGAAATCTGCTTGTCAACATTCCGGCTCGATATACTAAAAAACTACCGGAATTTCTTCCTAAAAATTCAAGAAATACAAAGTGGGAGGAATCGATTGAAAGGACGGGAGATATTCTACTTGAAGCCTCCGGAAGAGCATCGTTGGCAGACTTGAGTGCCGATATTAAGATAGAGGGTAAAACCGGTGCCGGAAATTTCAACAGCAATCTTTTTACAGAACTCAGTAAGAGTCATAATCTGAGGAATATATCATTTGATATTTCCACTACTGACCTTGATATCTCCAATTTTGCCACCAATATACCGTTATCCAATTTGACCTCCGATGTAAAGGGAGACATCACACTGCGTGAAGCAGCCCTCTCTAAATTATCCACACGCAATATTGATGGGATATGGGAAGCGGTGAAAAGCGCGGATGTGACTGTAGACATAGAAGAGATGCGATATNACAACCACGATATATCGCATGTAAATGTTGATTTAACAAAAACCCTCAGCGACCTGCTACTGACAGTTGCAGCACCTCAGTCAGGCCTGGGAATTAATTTAACAACTCAGGTACACCGACAAGATAATACATATTTCACCGACCTGAACGCAGACATAGATAATCTGCTACCCGGATTGTTGATGCCGTCGGGCAGTTTGCATGACGAAGTAATCAACGGTGCTGTGGCGGCCAATATATCAGGCTCAACGCTAAATGATTTACAAGGTAAGATTGCACTGAGTGGTTTTCGATTTGACTCCGAATTAAAAAATCGGCATATAGCCCTCCACGACCTGAGCATATCCTCTTACCTGACAAACGGAGAGAGTAGATCTGCAGAAATCGGCGACACTCAACGAATTACCGAGTTGTCAAGCGACTGGATTGACGGCAGAATCACCACCTCGGGAGAGATTAAAGATATTATAGCCGGGAGTAAAGAGATGGCACGTCGTATTATGCCCGGACTATTGACGTCATATATTCCTGCGGCTAAAAATTCAGNACCGAAAGGAAACGTNTCCTTCNNCTTCACCATTGATAAATCAANNNCAGANGCNCAACTCTTCACTCTTCCCGCCACTCCCCTATATCACGTCACGATAGGCGGAGACTTAAATCTTGATGCCTCGACAGCCAATCTCGTAATAGACGCTCCATATCTGAGGCAAGGGCGTGACAAATTGATTAGAGGCACTCGGATGGACTTGAAAGTGGCTGATGATAAAGCCAACTTAAACTTCCATTCCACCATTCCCACCAAGAANGGTATTCTCGATCTTTTTGCCGACATANCTGCATACGATNATACTGCTGATGTGAATTTACACTTCAACCCGCTGACCAAAAGCGGATNTTATGGTGATTTAAAATTGCAGGCGGCTTATCTTCCACAGATTGCAGATAGGAGTATGCAGGCACGTATACGTGTACTCCCCTCTTTCCTTTACCTCAACGATGCAGAATGGTATGTGGGTCAAAGCACGGTGACTTACGCCGATAACAAACTGACGGTACGCGACTTCAACATCGCTCATAATGACCAGCATATATCCATCAACGGAGTGGCGTCTAAGTCGGAAGAGGATATGATGGTGGTAGATCTCAACGATATCAATCTTGACTACATATTTGATACCCTCAACATCAACTATGTGTCTTTCGGCGGAACTGCCACAGGTCAGGCGATAGCAACGGGAGCCTTCTCTCCTAATCTTGACGCACACACGCGCAATCTCACGGTCAAAGACTTGAGTTATAATCACTGCGTGCTTGGTGACGCCAAAATGTACGGTGATTTCAATATTAAGGAGAAGCGTGTCGGTATAGAGGCGGATGTAGCCGAAGCAGGGCGTCACGTAGCGGATATCAAGGGAGGTATATGGATTGGCGGAAAAGACTCTCTGTCTTTCGGTATTAATGCCGACAAGGTGCGCATTAATTTTCTACAGACTTTTATGCACGCCTTTTCTTCTGAAGTCAGTGGTCGGGCATCAGGCGAGGGGCTTCTGTATGGCACCTTCAAGGATATTGACATGACCGGAAAATTCTTTGCCGACACCATCAGCGTGAAGGTGGATTATACCAACGTCACTTATTCCGGTCGCGATTCGGTAACACTTACTCCCGGCAAGGTAAGTATTCCCGCCTTCACTCTGTATGATAAATATAAGAATACGGTAAGACTGAGCGGCGAACTGACCCATAATTGTTTTCATGATCCGTATTTTCATTTTGATGTGAGAAATGCTGATAAAGTGCTGATATATGATACTAATGCGAGCATGAATCCGATATGGTACGGTAAATTATTCGGCACCGGCTCGGGCATAATCAATGGTACTCCGGAGAAGGTGGAGATTATCGCTGACATGACCACGGAGAAAAATTCTGACTTCACATTCGTGATAGATGACTCGCTTGAAGCGGCCGATTACACCTTTCTCACCTTTACCGACAGGCGCAAAAAGGAGCGGGAACTGCTGATGGCCTCTGAACAGACGGAGGAGGACGCCATTGTGGCGGCGTTCAATCGCAAAGTGCAGGAGCAGAATGAGTCGAGTATGGCATTCTCAATGGATATACGCGCCACCGTTACACCGGCGGTAAATCTCTCATTGATAATGGACCCATCGTCGGGAGACAAGATTACAGCACGGGGCGGCGGCCCTATCAATATCACCTATTCATCCGTCAATGATGAGATGAAGATGTATGGCAAATACACCCTTGATGAGGGCAAATATAATTTCACTCTTCAAGACCTGATATTAAAGGACTTCATAATCAAGCCGGGTAGCAGCGTGGCCTTCAACGGCGACCCTATGGCGGCAGATCTTAATATTCGTGCCGCATACAGAGTCAATACCAATATCACGGATTTGGATCAAAGTTTTGCGAACGACCGGGATTTAAACCGCACCAATGTGCCGGTAGATGCTATGCTGATTGTCACAGGCGACATGACCAATCCGGATATCTCGTTTGACATTGAATTTCCGACACTCAATGAGGAAGTGGCTCAGAAAGTTAGGAGTATCATATCATCTGACGATATGATGAGCAGACAGATAATCTATCTATTGGCGCTCAACAGATTCTATCCATCGGAATATACGGGCAACAGCGGTTCGGGTGGTGAATGGGCTTCGGTAGCCTCTTCCACCATCTCCTCACAACTTCAGAATATCCTCGGTCAACTCACTGATAAATTTACCGTGGCTCCCTCGCTGCACAGTGACAAGGGTGATTTTTCCGATTTGGAGTTTGACGTGGCCCTGTCATCACGATTATTCAACAACCGCCTGCTGATCAACGGCAATCTGGGCTATCGAGNTCCCAGCACNTCATCCACCACATTTGTCGGTGATTTCGATATAGAATATCTGCTTACGTCAAATGGTAATCTGCGACTGAAGGCATACAACCACTTCAACGACCAGAACTACTATCTGAAGAGCGCCTTGACTACACAAGGCCTCGGCCTCATCTTCCGCCGGGATTTCGATGAACTGATTCCCCGAAAAAAGAAAACGAAGAAAAAATGAAGTCTCAGTAGAAAACCGGCACTGAGATTAGACCCCATTCCACAAAAAAATGTTAACGCAGGGGTTTTAGATTAAAGGAAAGCACCTCAACGACGAGCGTTTTAACATTTTTTGTGACGGGGAATTAGCATAATTCACTATTTTTCATTATGTTTGCATAGCAAAACAATTACCTGTCATGAAACAATATAAAACGTTATTCAGTGCGTTGGCAATGTCGGCAGTGCCGATATTGTGCGCCGCTCAACATATTCAACCCGGATATATAGATTGGGGCACCACCGGATCGGACTTTCCGGCAGCCCTTCAATCATGGCAAAAAGGCGACAAATGGAGTGAAGATGATAATTTCTTTATCTCACGGGTTAAGCCGAAGATGCGATTTCGCAATGCAGCCACTCAGGTCAATCCTGCGCTCGATGAGAGCAATGATAAAAACCTGATATTCTGGGTGCCAATAAATAATTCTGACTACAATGCCCTTCCGGATGGAGTCTTTGACAGTGAGGTATTCCCGATGTGGTCATATATCACTCACTATGGCAACTGGTCGACCTCTCTTGTGCGAATGCCCGGCAATTTCATAGATGTGGCTCATAAGAACGGAGTGCCGGTAAGTGTAGTCGCAGCCGTGCCTTTTGGCAAGATTACGACTCCATGGAAAAATGCCCTCAACACGCTTGTAGAGACCGGACCTGAGAAAATGGCTGATTTTCTGCAATATTATGGTGTGGACGGATTGGGCTACAATTCAGAATTTCTTTCCGATGCATCAATTCCTCAGAATTTAGCCACTTACCATGGTACGCTTATAAAACTTCTGAAGAAATCCGGACGTATGCCTTTAGCCGAAAATATATGGTATGACGGCACCAACGTCAATGGCAAAATAACGTTTGACCAGGGTTTGGGTGATCACAATGCGCCCTTATGGGGAAGTGCAGATGAAGTGAAGACCTCTCTCTTCTTCAATTACAATTGGAATGAACCCGACTTGCTGTCAAGTACAGTGGATAATGCCCGAAAGTTTGGCAGGACTCCCCTGGACCTTTATTGTGGCATCAACATGCAGGGCAAAGAACCCCTTGACCGCACCAACGGAGTATGGACGTTGCTTAAGGACTATCCCCTCTCGATAGGACTCTGGGGTGCACATTCAAAAAACATGTTTTTTGAGAGCAGAGCAGAGAAGGGCACGGATCCGGAAATGAAGCAGCGCGTCTACCTGCAACGTGTGGAAAGATGGTTTACCGGGGGCAGTCGAAATCCGGTTAATTCTCCGGCCATCAACAACTCCATGAAAATAGCCGCTGATAATTACGACTTTTTCGGTATGTCGAAGTTGATGTCTGCACGTTCGGCTCTCAGCTGGGACTTGAGTGAAGAACCGTTTTATACCTATTTCAACCTCGGCAACGGACGTTTTTTCAACTTCCGGGGCATACGTCAGCATTCCAAAGAATGGTACAATATAGGCATGCAAGACTACCTGCCGACATGGATGTGGTGGTTTGCTAATAAATTTATGGGTCGCACGCCGGCCGACGTCTCCACTGCCGGACTGGATGCTGAATACACTTGGGATGATGCATGGATCGGCGGTTCGCTGCTCCGTGTCTTCGGAACATCCTCCGACGAATACTTGCATCTCTTTAAGATGGACTTTGACTTGAAACGCGGTGATATTATAACTATCAGATATAAAGTAGTTTCAGGTGCTACCGATATGACGTTGGCTCTCTCTACCGTAGGCAATGAAGCCAACCCGGTCGTTGAGTCAAAACTTAAGGTTATCAAGAAAGAAGAAATTGTAGCCGGTGCGTGGAATAAAGTATCACTCAAGCTTGATACTGAATTGTCAGCCCTTGAAAACAAACGACTTGCAATGGTAGCACTTCACTTCACCGGTGCTGACAAACTTGACCTGCGTCTCGGCGAATTTTCAATCGTGCGAGGCAATGCCACCTCAGCGACCCCTGCGAAGCCCGTTATCGAAAGTGCATCTCTCCTTGCTGCCAATGCTTCCGGAGCCGACGGAAAGATAATATTTAATATGCCTAACAATAAGGGAAATGACGTCTGCTATAATATAGATGTGCAGACATCCCTCTTCAAGATATACTCCCAGCAGAAAGGCAGCACCCCGGTATTGATGGGCATGACACCCTCATGGGCCGGCATGATCTACGCTGCTCCTTTAGATAATACCGTTTCCGACGCACAGGTGAGATTTGGCGTATCTGCCATGTCACTTGATATGTCTTCTGAGTCAGATATTGCTTGGAGCAAATATTACGCCATCGATGATATGTATGAGATAAATGACGATATCATCATCGACAAGCCCCTCATCTCTATCGGCCAACCCTTCAGCATATCATACGCTGATCCTTGCCATGAAGCGGCCGACTGGATTTTAGAGGATTCAGAAGGTAACAAAGTCGCCTCCTCCGATAATTCCGTCTNACTTGATATCGNGTCAGGCCTGGCACANGCAGGCAATTANGACNTTANAGTGACGGGATATGNATCCGGCGAGGAANGCAGAGNAAAGGCANCGCGCNGACTGCCGGCATTTGTCCAGGTTATGGATGAGAGCAAAGGTAATCTGCCTGAGATCAAATCATTTGTAGCGGATGGTCAGTCGGACGCAATCCGTATCGATCCGGGCGATGAGATCAAGTTTGAATATGAGAACGAGATCAACGATGGCACCATATCTCGCGGCATACGCGTAAATGGTCCCGGTCTCGGCTTTAATATGTCTGAGTCAGGCTATAACGAGGGAGACCCCTTCTCTATATCATTCTGGATCAAACCGGATGGCTTTGATAATAACGCGCTGCATCTTTTGAGTATAAGAGATAAGGGCGACAAATGGGCCAACAACAACTGGGGCTGGTTTTGGAATACACTCAATCCCGACGGCACCTTCTCTGAATTCAAGATACGGGACACCAGCAACTTTACCATCGATTATAATTTCGGAGATGTGAAACTCCAAGCCGGTGTTTGGCAGCATTTGACCTATGTGTTTGACTTTAATAAAGCCGGTGGTGTGATGCCGTCACTATATCTCAATGGCAAACAAGTGCCTTTGCAGTCATACATGCGCGATGATATGGAATTCTCCGGAGACGAGATGGAATATGAGATCATGCTCTATCCCTGGCGTGCAGGAAATGTAGCGGCTGTGGGCGGTTTTCTCCACAATAGCGGTTCGATACGCGGCGCAGTGGATAATTTCATGTACTGGGACAAGGCACTCAATGCCGAAGAAGCAGCGACAGCAATGGGTAGCATAAGTGGTGACAAACTGCCTTCCGGTCTTCACGGATATATTGACTTTGAGTCAGACGCTTTGCCGGGCGGAAAATTTGTAAATCAGGGCAGTGGCCAATTTGAAGCCGGCATCCATGATTACGCCGCCTCAGAAGAGGAGGGTCAAGGCACGCTTGTATGGCAGGAACCCGAATATTGTCCCGGTGCTCCCTTCGTAGACGGAGCCACATCGGTCATCTCTACTTCTTTGGAATGGAAGACACCCGGAGCTATAGTAGTGTCACAATCAGGAGATATGACGAGTGGCTCTTCAACGATGCGCTTCCCTGTGGCCGGCAGATATGAGATAGGTCTCAGTCTGAATAATGCTTACGGTAAGACAGAAAAATATGTAGCTGTATCCGTAGGAGATGCCGACCACGTAGAGGAAATCGCAGAGGATACCGGAATGAGAGTGTCTCCCAATCCGTTCGAATCAGAGATCAATCTGACTCCGTCAGCCGCCGGCTCATACGTGATAACCCTTCACGATATGTCCGGCAGAACAGTGGGCAGATGGGCTGCGACGATGACGACAGGAGAGACATACACCATCGCTCCGCAAGTGGCAAGAGGAATTTATCTTCTGCAGATAGTGAAAGATGAAGAGAAAGCCACGACCTATAAACTCATAAGGAAATAAGCATTGAAAGCACGAAAAGTCGGCTTCTCATGAAGATTTTTGTGCAAATATGTGATTTTAAGAATAAAATATTTTGCNGNGAAANAANAATTGTCTAANTNNGTAACAGATATGTGGCANATNCTGTAAAGNTNCTANAAAGATGCATTTAGCAANGATATGAGANCTGAGATGGCGGCCTCATATTGAAAAAGATAGAAAACGAGATTTTCAAAGTAAAAGAAAAAGAAACAGCCATGTCAAAAGTTTGTCAGATAACAGGCAAAAAGACGCAGGTGGGCAACAATGTATCTCACTCAAAGCGTCGCACGAAGCGTAAATTTGAAGTGAACCTTCACAAGAAGAAATTCTACTGGGTAGAGCAGGACATGTGGATTGAGCTCACAGTCTCCGCTCATGCACTTCGCACCATCAACAAAATCGGTTTGAATGCCGCTCTGAAGAGAGCTGAAAAAGAAGGCATTCTTGATTTTAAAGATATCGTAATCCTTTCACTCTAACACTTAGCAAATTATGGCAAAGAAAGCAAAAGGCAATCGAGTGCAAGTGATTCTCGAATGCACCGAACACAAGGCAAGCGGCATGCCCGGTATGTCACGCTATATCACTACCAAAAACCGTAAGAACACCCCGGGACGTCTGGAGTTGAAGAAATACAACCCGATCCTGAAAAAAATGACCATCCACAAAGAAATTAAATAATCGTCTGAACTATGGCAAAGAAAACCGTCGCGTCACTTCAGAAAGGCGAAGGACGCACATACAGTAAAGTCATCAAAATGGAGAAATCTCCCAAGACAGTCGCTTATGTCTTCAAAG
>WFLX010038592.1_pt1 | contig 12476 bp, 10 predicted proteins | sample 4967041 | NCBI WGS metagenome assembly WFLX01 (sample SAMN12857096, study PRJNA449069) | gut metagenome | isolation source: stool from male and female vole | host: Microtus ochrogaster | place: USA:Florida | collected 2017 | reverse complement strand
TTTGTTCTATATATTTATAGTAGCAATTTCAAGAAGTAAATCAATAATCAAAATGCTTTTTATGTACGATACGGAACATTTTGATTAAAATGTGCGGAGATGTTATGGATAGACGACAACAGAAAACAAGGCAGGCCATTTTTAATGCATTTAGCAGTCTGCTTGAAAAGAAAAATTTTAGCAATATTACTGTTCAGGAAATCATAGATGAAGCGAATGTAGGAAGAAGCACTTTTTATGCCCATTTCGAAACAAAGGACAGTCTGTTGAAAGCAATGTGTACGGACATTTTTCAGCATGTATTTTCCGATGATTTAAGACAGGAAAGCAGTCATGACTTTTCCCATGCAGGGCATGATTTTCAAAAAGAAATCTCGCATATTTTATACCATTTACAAGATAACAGAAAAAATCTGAAAGGACTTCTTTCCTGCGACAGCGGGGATATCTTTATGGGATATTTCAAAGAATATTTGGAACAGACATTTCCCATATTTATCAGGGAAATGCATTTCGATGTTCCGGCAGATTATCTGTTAAATCATGTTGTCTGCAGTTTTTCTGAAACAGTGCGGTGGTGGATTACCAAACATGAGCAATATACGCCTGAGCAGATAGCAGCATTTTTTGTACAATGTGTGCTAAAGCAGTGAAGGAAAGGGATATAAAGATGAAAGAAAATGCCAGAGAATCGGTGTTGGATATTTTGCTTACGCTGGAAAAAGAGCATACTTTTTCCAATAAGCTCATAAAGGAAACTTTGGACAGGCAGGGCTCTCTTCCCGGCAGGGACAAAGCCTTTATAAAGCGTATGGCGGAAGGAACCATAGAAAGACAGATAGAACTTGACTATTATCTGAATCAGGTGTCATCCGTGCCTGTTGCCAAAATGAAACCCCTGATCAGATGTCTTTTGCGCATGAGCGCTTATCAGCTGCTTTATATGGATGCCGTGCCGGACAGCGCAGTGTGCAATGAAGCCTGCAAGTTAGCCGAAAAGAGAGGATTCCACCGTCTAAAGGGATTTGTGAACGGAGTCTTAAGGAATCTGGCAAAGCAAAAAGACAGTCTGTCTCTGCCGGAGAAAGGGGAGGGAGCGGAATTTTATTCCGTGAAATATTCCATGCCCAAATGGCTGGTGGAAATGTGGATTTCCCAATATGGGGAGAAGGACACGGAGACCATTCTGGAGGGGCTTTTGCAGATTCACCCCGTGTCTTTACGATTCCGAACGAATTTGCAGGAGGAAGAGGCCAAGAATCTTGTGGGACGGATGAAAGAGGCTGGAGCCATTGTCACACAAAGTCAAGTCCATCCTTTGATTTACCTTGTGAGCAATATTGATGGTGTAGACTCCCTTCCGGGTTATGGAGAGGGAGCTTTTATGGTGCAGGATGCAAGCTCCGCTTTGGCAGTGGAGGCGGCGCAGATTAAAGAGGGGGATTTTGTCATGGATATTTGCGCAGCCCCCGGCGGAAAAAGCATTTTTGCAGCGGAAAAGGCAGGAAGCACGGGGCAGGTGCTCGCAAGGGATGTGTCTGAAGAAAAACTTGCCCGAATCAAAGAAAATATAAGCCGCATGAAGGCGGATAATGTCAGTACGCAAATGTTTGACGCCACTGTGCAGGATGGGAAATACAGGGAAAAAGCGGATGTGCTTTTGGCGGATGTGCCCTGCTCCGGTCTGGGAGTCATGGGGAAAAAGCGGGATATCAAATATCATGTGACAAAGGAGAGCCTTGGGGAGATTGTGGCTTTACAGAAAAAAATCATAGAGAACAGCTGGCGGTATGTGAAACCAGGCGGCATTCTTTTGTACAGTACCTGTACCATTCACCGCGGGGAAAATGAGGAGATGGTGAAGTGGATTGTGGAGAATTTTCCCTTTGAACAGGAAGCTTCCAATCAGATTCTGCCGGGAATTGCGGAATCGGACGGCTTCTTTTATGCAAGGCTCAAGAGAAAGATGGAAGAAAGGGCAGGAATTGGGATATGATAATCAAGGAGGCAGTCTCAGGAAAAACGGACATAAAATCCCTGACTCTTAGGGAGCTTACTCAGGAATTGGAGAAGAGAGGGGAACCGGCTTTTCGGGCAAAGCAGATTTATCAGTGGCTTCATGTAAAATGTGCAGGAAATTTTTCGGAAATGACCAATATTTCCAAGGCTTTGCGGGAAGAATTGGAGAAGGAATACTTTTATACTGCCCTTAAGGCTGTGAGGGTGCAAGAGTCCAAGCTGGACGGCACTAAAAAATTCTTGTTTGAACTGTCCGACGGAAATCTGGTGGAGAGTGTCTGGATGCAATATAAGCACGGAAACAGTGTGTGCATATCTTCTCAGGTGGGATGCCGCATGGGATGCCGTTTTTGTGCTTCTGCCATAGGAGGTCTTGAGCGAAACCTGCTGCCCTCGGAGATGCTGGATCAGATTTATGCCATTACGCGAATTACAGGGGAGAGAGTCTCAAATGTAGTGGTCATGGGGACCGGAGAACCTTTGGATAATTATGATAATTTGTTGACTTTTATCCACATGCTTACAGATGAGGATGGATTGCATATCAGTCAGAGGAATGTCACTGTCTCCACCTGCGGCATTGTGCCAAAGATGCGGGAACTTGCAGGGGAAAAACTGCAGATTACTCTGGCGCTTTCCCTGCATGGAACAACGGATGAGAAGCGAAGAAGGCTGATGCCCATTGCGGAGCGCTATTCCATGAATGAACTGATGGAAGTATGCCGCTATTATTTTGAGCAGACCGGCAGGCGCATAACTTTTGAGTACAGTCTGGTGAGCGGCGTCAATGACACGGACGAGGATGCCAGAGAGTTGGCGGCGCTAGCGGCTCCTCTGCATGGACACATCAATCTGATTCCGGTCAATCCCGTTAAGGAAAGAAATTTTGTACAGCCTAACAGAGATAGGATTAATGCTTTTAAAGATAAACTAGAAAACAACAAAGTGAATGTCACTGTGAGAAGGGAGATGGGCAGGGATATTGACGGTGCCTGCGGGCAGCTCAGACGAAGCCATATCACTAGCGGGAAGATTGTCAATTCCGACGATTTGTGAATGATATAGTTGAAATGTTACAAAAACGCTGTTGTCTGATACTTGCTCTTTTGAAATTTGTATGATAATATTGTTAAATGTGAAATAATGTATTATGAGATCTATGTACTAACGGAGGAATAGAATGTGATCAAGACATTTTCTTTGACCGACATCGGTAGAAAAAGAAAAGTGAATCAGGATTATGTATATACTTCGGAACAGCCTGTAGGAAATCTGCCCAACCTTTTTGTGGTGGCGGACGGCATGGGAGGACACAATGCAGGAGATTATGCATCAAAGGTGACTGTGGAGACAATGGTGCAGGAAGCCGTTTCCTGTTTTGAGAAAAATCCCATTATGATTATGGGCAAAGCCATTGAGGCGGCGAATGAGGTAATCTATCAAAAAGCCCATGAGAGCACCGAGTTTGAAGGTATGGGAACCACTGTTGTGGCTGCGGTCTTTATCGGCGGTTATTTACAGGTGGCCAATGTGGGTGACAGCAGGCTGTATATAATAAATGAAAAAGAAATCAGACAGATTACAAGGGACCATNCTNTTGTGNAAGAGATGGNGCGGATGGGAGGCATTCNCAGAACGGAAGCCAGAAATCATCCGGATAAAAATATTATAACCCGCGCAGTGGGCGTAAACGAGGCAGTGGAAGCAGATTTCTTTACTGTGGAGCTTTCGGAGGGAGATACCGTGCTGATGTGTACGGACGGACTTACCAATATGCTCGAGGATGAGGAAATCCGCATGACCATAAGCGAGGGTCGTGACATCGTGGAAAAGGCGCAAAATCTGGTGAAGACAGCCAATGAAAATGGTGGCAGAGACAATATTTCCGTGATAATAATTGAGCCTTTTGCATAGGACTGTGTTACGGATACTTAGGCTGATGGGAATGGAGAACAAGCATGATTAAGATAGGAATGATGATAGGAGACCGCTATGAGATACTAGANAAAATCGGTACCGGCGNCATGTCAGNTGTATATAAAGCAAAATGCNATAAATTANACCGNTTTGTGGCNATTAAAGTGTTGAAGCAGGAGTTTGGCGAAAACGAGAANNTTGTGTCCANATTCNATGTTGANGCCCAGGNGGCAGCGGGTCTTATGCATCCCAATATTGTAANTGTCTATGATGTGGGAGAAGAAAATGGCATTCATTATATTGTCATGGAATTGGTGGAGGGAATCACTCTCAAAAAATACATTGAAAAGAAAGCGCGGCTTACTTACAAAGAGGCAGTCAGTATTGCCATTCAGGTGAGTATGGGAATTGAGGCNGCGCATAACAATCATATTATNCNCAGGGATATNAAACCTCAANACATTNTTATATCCAAGGACGGAAAAGTGAAGGTGACAGNCTTTGGCATTGCAAAGGCTGCCACCAGCAATACCATTACCTCCAATGTGATGGGCTCTGTGCATTATACTTCCCCGGAGCAGGCCAGAGGCGGTTATAGTGATGAAAAAAGCGATATCTATTCTCTGGGAATTACCATGTTTGAAATGCTTACTGGCAGAGTGCCTTTTAATGGCGAAACCACAGTGGCAATCGCAATCAAGCATATTCAGGAGGAGATGCCATCCCCCAAGGAATATGTGCCGGAGATTCCCGCCAGCGTGGAAGGCAGTGTATTAAAATGCTGCCAGAAGTCTCCTGACAGGCGTTATCAGAATATGCAGGAGCTGGTAGGGGACTTAAAGCAATCTCTTTTAAATCCCGATGAAGATTTTGTTGCCATGAATGATCCTGATATGGAGGGCGGCACAAGAATGATTTCGGATTCTGATATGGAGCAGATAAAAAGGCAAACTGCTCCGCCGTTTGCCTCGCAGTCTTCTTATCAGAGTTATGCGGAATATCCGGAGGAAGAGCCTATGCGGCTTCTCTCTGATACAGCGGCACTTTATGAAGATGCCGGAGAGATGGAGGACGAGGATGACTATCCGGAAGATTCCAAAGTGGAGCGTATTACCACATTTTTTGCCATATTGGCGGCAATCATTATTGCTATTATCTTTATCATTATTGTGTTTATGATATTTGAAAATCGTGAGGAAGGAACCCGGCCAAGCGGTCCTATTGTAGACGACAGTACCTCACAGACATCCTCGGTTGAGTATAAGGATATGCCCAATGTGGTGGGGCTGAGCGTGGAAGATGCCAGAAATACATTGATAAATCTTGGATTTTATGTAAATGTGCTTTATGAAGAGTCGGATACCATTGACACAGGTGTTGTGATTAGAGCCGATGCTGCGGCAGATACTCCGATTCAGGTTGGCAGTACCATTACCCTTACCACCAGCATGGGAAAACAGGGTGTGGATGTGCCTTATGTCACAGGATTCAGCTATGAAGAGGCAAATGCGGAACTAGTCAGCGCAGGATTTACGGTAAACAAGAAGGAAAGTTATTCCGATACGGTGGAAAAGAACCTTGTAATCAATCAAATGCCGNAGGGCGGCAACAGAGTGCCCAAGGGNAGTGTGATTACCATAGATGTCAGTCTGGGTAAAGAAGAGACCNANGTGNGTGTGCCCATGCNGATAGGCTTGACAGAACAGGACGGAACCATTACAGCCATTGAGGCGAAACTGCGGATAGGTAATGTTANCTATGTGTANAGCNATACGGAAGCGGAGGGAATTATCNGTTTTCAGAGCTATTCCAAAGACGTTATGGTGGATCCGGGAACCGAAATTGATATTAAAGNNAGTCAGGGACCATCACCGGTCACTTATAAATATAATGCTAATATAGCAGCCCCCACCAAAGATGAGGCGCCGGATTATATGCCCGGCACGGAGGTGAAAATCGTTTTAGAAACGGACGATGGTAAAGTTTTGATCGATACGAAAGATAGTGTGTTCCCAAGGTCGGTGAATTATTATGGACTAACTTCTTCAGGGGGAACTATTACCATGACTTATACTGTGGCTCAAGCCGGTACCACGACAACAGATCCAAATACCGGAGAAGTGGTTAATACGCCCGGAACTACAGAGGAAAAATCCTTTACCAGACGGGTGGAATTTGTAAAGGAATAATTGCTGTGATTGGTAAAATTGTAAAAGGAATCGCCGGATTTTATTATGTGCAGGCAAAAGGACAGGTTTATGAGTGTAAGGCCAAAGGGGTGTTTCGCAAGGATAAGAAAAAGCCTTTGGTGGGGGATGATGTAAAGCTGGATGTGCTGGATGCGGAAAAGAAGCTGGGAAATATCACGGAGCTTTTNCCCAGACACAGTGAACTTGTGCGCCCTGCAGTTGCAAATGTGGATCNGGCGCTGGTAATCTTTGCCATAGTAAAGCCCNGGCCCAATTTTAATTTGCTGGACAGGTTTTTGNTTATGATNNGGCAGCAGAAGCTGCCCTGTNTTATCNNCTTTAACAANTTGGNTATTGNNGAGANGGGGGNTAGCGCTGTATNCGAGAAAATTTATCAAGACAGCGNATGTAAAATTCTCTGTGTCAGTGCAGNAAAAAAGTACAANANAGATGTGCTTAAGGAAATGCTTCGGGGAAAAACCACCACAGTGGCGGGACCAAGCGGCGCTGGAAAATCTTCTTTGGTGAACTGCCTGCAGAGCGATATTGTCATGGAGACAGGCGATATCAGTAAAAAGATTGAGAGAGGGCGGCATACCACCAGACACTCGGAACTGATTGCCATAGAAGACGATACTTATATTTTGGATACGCCGGGATTCAGTTCCCTTTCTTTGTTTGACATGGAAAAAGAGGAATTGGCAGCATACTATCCTGAGTTTGCCGATTATGAGAAGTATTGCAAATTTGGGGGATGCTCCCATATAAACGAACCGATTTGCGGCATCAGGGATGCCGTGGAGGAGGGAAGCATCAGCAAAATGCGGTATGACAATTACTGCCAGTTGTATGCAGAGCTGAAGGAGCAACGAAAGTATTGAACATAAGAATATGCCATTGAATAGAAAGGCTCTGTGCAATGCAGAGCTTTTTAAGTGAAAGATAGATGAATAGGAAAGAAGTTTATATGAGAAAAATTGCGATTGTAACCGGTGCATCCGGCGGTATAGGACAGGTATTTGTGCGGGAACTGACNAANGAAATTCTTGATGAAATTTGGATAGTNGGAAGAAACGAGCAGCGGCTTCTTGCGCTGAAAAATGAATTCGGCGGGAAAATTGTGCCTATATGTAAAGATTTGACAAAAAGTGCAGATTTGCTATCTTTTTCTGATTTATTGAAAGTGCAAAAAGTGTCTGTATTATGGTTAGTAAATAATGCCGGAATTGCAAGAATGGCACCCTCAAAGGAGTTTTCATTTTCAGAAATAGAGCAGACAATCGACTTAAATTGTAAGGCTCCGGCTGTCCTTATCAACCTTTGTATTCCGTTTATGGAAAAAGGGGCAAAGATACTTAATATTTCTTCCGCTTCTGCGTTTCAGCCTGTGCCCTATATCAATTTATATGCTGCCACAAAAGCCTTTGAACGCAGCTATTCACGGGCTCTCAATGCAGAATTAAAACCTTGTGGAATTACAGTGACAGCAGTTTGTCCAGGTTGGGTAGATACTGACATGCTGCTAAAGGAGATAGAGGGGAAAAAGGTACATTTTCCGGGCATTGTTGCGCCTGAAAAAGTNGTGAAGAAGGCATTACAAGATGCAAAAAAAGGTAAGGATATGTCGATCTGCTCTTTCTATGTAAAGTGCCAGCATTTAAATGTAAAACTGCTGCCACAAAGATGGACAATGAAAATCTGGTTACAAGGCATTAAAAAGTATTTGTGAGGATTAAACTTATAAATCGGATATGATTGTAAAAATTAAGAAATGTGATATAATTTATCTGTATGACATATTAGACACAAAGGAGATTACACAATGGAATTACAAAAGCTTAGTTCAAATGTCAATAAGAAAGCTGGTCTGTTAATCAGAAGAATCATCTTCGGATTATGTTTATTGGCCGGGGTAATAATACTTGCTATTATTATTTCTTATACAATTAAAGATAATAGTAAGCAGGTGCAGTTATATAGCTCGCAGATAGATAATACAATGTCAGAAAAAATGGCATTTATCAATACTGTTGCAACAGGGGCTTCTTCCGGAATGGCAGCTTCAGACTATTATGCGTATGTGGATGCGATGGTGGAACAGTATGATGATGTATCAGCGGTATATGTTTGCGTAAAGCAGAGCGGCGTGATCTATTCAGATGGAATCATGACTTATATGTCAGGCGGATGGCTTCCGGGAGAAGATTTTGTGGTGTCTGAGCGTTCCTGGTATAAAGGTGCGTTAAGTACACAGGGCGTGTATGTGTCGGAGCCATATGTAGATGAACAATCTGGAAATATCTGCATCACTCTTNCGAAAGCGATATATAGCGGTGATTCCATCATTGGTGTNGCCGGAATGGATATGTATATGGATGATCTGGTTACACTGATTGAAAGTTCTTATGATGGCGGAAATTATGTGTTCTTGGCATCAAAGGAAGGAACCATCCTGACACACCCGAATGAGAATATTGCACTGAGTAATGAAAAAAGTACATCGATAACAGAGGCTTTGAACGGAAAATATAAAGGTGTATATGAAAAAAAGTTAGCAACAAAGCTAATTTGGGATTATAGCGGCGGATTAAAATTTGCAATCTGTAACATTGCGGAAACCACAGAGTGGAATGTGATAGCAGTGATCTCTCTTACATGGATAATGGTGGTAATTGTTTTGATCATTATACTGACAGTGGTATTTGGCGTTGTTCTGGGGAGTTTGGCAAAACAGCAGTTGACTAGTGGAATCAATCCCATGTTTTCACCGCTTGAAGAGTTGGCAGCAAATGTGAGTAAAATATCCGAAGGTGAATTGGATTACGTTTTTCATGTAGACGAACGGTCGCAAGAAGTAAATGCACTGTCAATAGCGCTTAATGATACAATGAAAGGACTGCAGCATTATATTTCAGAGATTACCAATACCGTAACTTCTATTTCGGAGAAGAATTTGAATTTTAGTATTGCTGGAGAGTATGCAGGAGATTACGCAAAAATAGAGACTGCATTGATTGACATTACGAAAGTGCTGAATGAAAGCTTTGCAGAAATAAATGAACAGGCAGCAACAGTGCTCCAATATTCGGAAGATTTATCAGAAACAAGCGAGAGTGTGGCAAATGTGGCGTCAATGCAAAGTGAATCTGTTATGAATGCTTCAAGGGAAATGAAGAATTTGACAGATAATATGGAGAAAATCGCCGAACTTGCAGTTTCTATCAAAGCAAATACGGATAATGTAAATGAACGTTTGTCAGTTGGAAATACAGAAATGAATGAGTTGGTTATGGCGATAGACGAGATAGCAAGATGCTATGATGAAATTGCTGGATTTGTATCAGAGATCAGTGCAATCGCAAGCCAGACAAATCTGCTTGCATTAAATGCGTCAATAGAAGCAGCAAGAGCAGGAGAGGCCGGNAGAGGATTTGCGGTAGTTGCCGATGAAATNGGTACACTTTCAGCCAATAGTTCACAGGCAAGCGCGAAGATACATGANGTGATCGCACATTCCCTGNNATCTGTTGAAANAGGAAAAGAACTTGTTGCACAAACGGATAAAACAATTTCTGACAGTGCAGATTTTTCGGCTAATAATACACAGATAGTCGACGAAATTGTAAATTTTGTTGAAACACAGAAAAANTCTGCNGATGAAATTTCTGCAAGTATTACNAAAATTAGTGANATGGTAGAGGATAATGCNGCNAGCGCCGAGGANAATGCTGCAATTTCNTCCCATTTAGGAGAATGTGCACAAACGTTGATGAATACCATTGCACAATTTCAGCTGAAGAAATAAAGTGGGTTGTCTACAGTCAGCCATCCGTTTTACGGATGGCTGTGTTTTTTGAGTTTTTTTCGACTAGAGCGATTAATATATAAATGAGGAAAGGCTAAAAATCACTTTATCAAAGTGGAAGTTGAAATTTTTTAATTCAAAGGGTATAATATTGAAAAAAGAGGGAACAATATCCCTAAAGTGTCAACACAGGAGGCAATATGGAAATAAAAAAAGCTATATACNTGAAGAAAATAATAAATCGNATNCATAACGGAATNATAAAGGTAATTANCNGAANAAGACGTTCAGGAAAATNATATCTTCTATTTACCATATTTAAAAACTATCTGAAATCAGAAGGCGTTGCAGAAGACCATATGATAGCAATTGAACTAGATATGTTGGAAAATAAGAAATACAGAGATCCTTATGTAATTCTTGATTATATAAAAGGAAAGATTACGGATGACGGTGACTATTACATTTTCTTGGATGAAGTGCAGTTGTTGGAGGAATTTGAAGGAGTGCTTAATTCACTTCTTCATATAAGAAATGCNGACATTTATGTAACAGGAAGTAATTCAAAATTTTTATCAAAGGATATTATTACGGAGTTCAGAGGGCGTGGTGATGAAATCCATGTATATCCTGTCAGCTTTAGAGAATATATGGAAGTATTCGAAGGTGATAAGTATGAAGGATGGAGTTCGTATGTAAATTACGGAGGACTTCCATTAACTATTACAATGAATACTGATGAACAGAGAATGGAATATCTCACAAGATTATTTGAAGAGACATATATCAAGGATATTATTGAATGTCACCATATAGAAAAAGTGCAGGAGATGAATGATCTGATAAATGTTTTGGCATCCGACATTGGTTCACTGACAAATGCTTCTAAAATAGAAGCAACATTTAAAAGTGTGATAGGGTCCGATATCAGCCATAATACGATCAGAGCTTATATCGAATATCTTAAGGANGCTTTTATTGTAAGTGANGCGAACAGATNTNATGTAAAAGGCAGGAAGTATATTGGTACGCCTTTAAAATATTATTTTGAAGATGTAGGACTTAGAAATGCCAGACTTGGATTTAGACAAGCAGAAGAAACGCATCTTATGGAAAATATTATTTATAATGAGTTGCGTGTTCGTGGCTGCCGGGTAGATGTAGGTGTGGTAATAAAACGAAACAGAACAGAAGAGGGCATACAGGAAAAAAAGCAGCTTGAAATTGATTTCGTAGCAAATATGGGAAGTAAGCGTTACTATATCCAATCAGCTTTTAGTATTCCCGACGATGAAAAGAGAGCGCAGGAAAAAGCATCACTTATTAATGTCCATGATTCATTTAAGAAGATTATTATTGTGAAGGATGTCATCAAACCATGGCATGATGATGACGGAATTTTAACAATGAGTATCTATGACTTTCTATTAAATGAGCATAGTCTGGATATCTAAATTGTGGCGGAGACAAAAAAAGTAGACTGCTCTTTATATCTGAAACAATATGTATAGAACATATGGCTTAGATTTTATACCAAAGGGTAAAAGAAACGGATGGAATATTATTCGCTGAACAATTATTTAAAGGATACTTTTGGAGAAAAGGTATATAAGATCGCGTTAAACGGCGGTTTTACCTGTCCGAACAGGGACGGCACACTGGATACGAGAGGATGCATCTTCTGTTCCGGGGCAGGTTCCGGGGAATTTGCCGGAAAGATGGAAGATTCTATTACCGTTCAGATTGAAAAAGGAAAAGAACGGTTAAAAGAAAAAATAAAAAACGGGAAATATATTGCCTATTTTCAGGCGTTTACCAATACCTATGCCCCGGTGCAGAGACTTAAAAAGCTCTATGAAGAAGCGATATCCCATCCGGATATCGTAGTCCTGTCCATAGCCACAAGACCGGACTGCCTTTCCGAAGAGGTCATGCAGCTTTTACGGGAGATGAACGATCGAAAGCCGGTGTGGGTGGAACTGGGGCTGCAGACGATTCATGAGAAAACAGCTGAGTATATTCGGAGAGGGTATCCGCTGCCTGTTTATGACGAGGCGGTAAAGAAACTGAAAAAGGCAGGGATACAGGTGATTGTCCATGTGATCCTCGGGCTTCCCGGAGAGACGATGGAAGATATGAAAGCAACCGTGTCTTATGTCGGAAAAAGTGGCGCAGACGGGATAAAACTGCAGCTTCTGCATGTTATAAAGGGAACAGATTTAGAGAAGGAATACAGAGAAGGAAAGTGCAGGGTGATGGAACTGGAGGAATATGCCGCCCTGACAGCAGATTGTATAGCGCTTCTGCCGGAGAAAATGGTCATTCACCGCTTGACCGGGGACGGAGATAAAAAGACGCTGATCGCGCCCGAGTGGAGTAAGGACAAAAAAAGGGTACTGAACGCACTGCATAAAGCGATCAGGGAAAAGGAGAGGGAATGATGCAGTTTTATCTGGCTCCAATGGAAGAAGTGACAGGGTATGTATATCGGAATGTGTATCATGCGCTGTTTGACGATGTGGATAAATATTTTACACCGTTTATTA
>WFLX010037607.1_pt1 | contig 12480 bp, 6 predicted proteins | sample 4967041 | NCBI WGS metagenome assembly WFLX01 (sample SAMN12857096, study PRJNA449069) | gut metagenome | isolation source: stool from male and female vole | host: Microtus ochrogaster | place: USA:Florida | collected 2017 | reverse complement strand
GGTGGCGGTGCCTATGGCAATGGCCCTGACGAGGCCGCTGGCGTCCACCGTGGCCACGCTCTCGTCNGAGCTGCTCCAAGCCAGGGTCTTGTCCGTGGCGTTCNCGGGGAGCACCTCGGCCACAAGCTGCTCCTCCTCGCCGGGCTTCAGCTCAATAGCCGCCTTGCTCAGGTTCACGGCCTCGGCGGGCACGGGCACGACTTCCACGAGGCAGGTGGCTGAGGCCTCGCCGCAGGTGGCCGTGATGGTGGCGGTGCCTATGGCAATGGCCCTGACGAGGCCGCTGGCGTCCACCGTGGCCACGCTCTCGTCAGAGCTGCTCCAAGCCAGGGTCTTGTCCGTGGCGTTCTCGGGGAGCACCTCGGCCACAAGCTGCTCCTCCTCGCCGGGCTTCAGCTCAATAGCCGCCTTGTTCAGGTTCACGGCCTCGGCGGGCACGGGCACGACTTCCACGAGGCAGGTGGCTGAGGCCTCGCCGCAGGTGGCCGTGATGGTGGCGGTGCCTATGGCCATGCCTCTCACATGCCCGGACTCATCCACTGTGGCCACAGCGTCGTCGCTGCTGCTCCACACGATGTTCATATCCGCGAGCCCATCAGGAGCAATTACAGCAGTAAGAGCGTAGGCTTCTCCTACGGGTAGCATGATTTCCGATTTGTCAAGGGCCAGGCTCCACACTCCCAGGCGACACTCGGCGGCCTGCCCGTAGGCGCTTTCGGCCCGGATAGTTGTGTATCCCGGTGCTACGGGCTTCACAAGACCTGTGGCATCGACCGTGGCCACGGCCTCGTCGGAGGAAGACCAGGTCAGAGTCTTGTCGGGCAAATTTGCCGGGGCGATTGCGGCGGTGAGCTGCAAGGTCTTGTCGATGTTGATGAGCTCCTGCGGGTTGGTGATCGCTACTTGCACGACATACACGTCGCATTCGGCTGTGCGCACCACGGCGTCGCCGTTCATTAGCGATGCGGTGATTTTAGCCCTGCCGGGCGAGTGAGCGGTGATTTTTCCGTTGGCCACGCTTGCAATGTCCGGGCGAGACGACGTCCACACCACGTCCGCGGCAAGCTCGGCCGGATTGGTTATGGCCCGGATTTCCGCTTCTTCATCCTCGGCGAGAAACAGCCGTGAGCGGTCGAGCGACAATGTCCACGATTNCGTGNGGTCGGGGTCGGGATAGNTTATGTANTTAAANGCATAGAATTNCATGTTGNAGCTGTTGGACACNACGATTCGGTATTTTGTGCCCTNTTTCTGATATTCCGGGGNGATGGGTATGGTGTANCATTCATTGTATCCCGTGACAGCGAAACTATTGATCAGGACACCGTCGGCATAAACATTGCCTTTCACATTTAGGGAGGTTCCCTTGGTGCTTTGCATCTTGATTTCCTGGCAGTTGGTGTCGAGCGAGAACTCCACGTAAGCGCCTTTTTTCTTTATAAAAAGGTAATAGATATTGCCTCCTTCTTTATTAAGGTGGGCTCTGTAAAGAGTATAGTCAATACCTGTGTTTAAAGAAGTGTATTCCACAGCTTCGTCAATGAATGATGTGGGAAATCCGCATGAAGTGTTGGTGAAGTCTTCAGTCACTTCCTCGTCCCATTGTGTCGATTCGGAGACTACGTAGATTCTGCAAGTGGCGCTCTTGGAGCCACATCGGGCAGTAGCGACGGCGGCTCCCTGTGCAAGGGCTTCAACTATAAATTTCGTGGGCGAGCTGCCGGGTTTTACGGCGGCTACACTCGCGGGCTCCACCGACCATGTTATCTCGCCATTGCCTGCAAGGGACGGCGGAACTACAACTTCAATCTCCCGGGTGTCGCCGATATTATACAGCCTGACCGACCCGGGTTCGATTTCGAGTTTCTCTTCAACCGGCCGAACAATAGAAATCTGGGCCTTGGCGGTTACGCCTGATCCGTCGGTAGCTTTGGCCACAAGCGTTACATTTCCGAGCTCTATACCGATTAATTTCACGGTGTTATTATCGACAGGCACTAATTCTGCGTACCAGCTATTCGACTCCAGTTCCCAAGAGATATTCCGATTAGAGGCATTTTCAGGGAATACGACGGCCGTAAACAGGCAGGTGTCTCCCTGCTGTACTGTCTGCCGGGACGGCGACAATTCAATCTGTCTGACCAGTTCGCCGGTCACAGTCACCGATTTGCTGGCGGTGAGGTTTATGAATTTTGCGGAGACAGTGTATTTGCCGGGCCTCTTGCCTCGCAAAATATAGTGGCCTGGCTCCTCCATAGGATCGATGTCCATACAGTAGCTATTGTATGTCCAGTCTACCGTCACAGCTTTCTCTTCGGGGTGCAGTATCGGGACTATTTCCCGCTCCTCTCCCATTTCGAGAATTATATCGCCCGCAGGGCTTATATCAAGATAAGAGCCTTGCTTATTGACATATATCGTGGTCGTGGCCCTTACGGACGGGCGGCCGGTCACGCTCGCCACCAGCGTGGCGGAGCCGGGTTTGCATCCCTCGACCGTAACGTAGTACTGGCCGTTTCTTGTTTCTGTGGAAACGATTCTTGCATATTCATCGCTCTGCTCCAGCGACCAGTCCACTCCTTCCATGCCGATCGCCGTGGATGGATTGGGGGTGGCATATAATGAGCATGTCTCACCCACTTTTATATAGTCAGACCCATCATTGTGGATGCTCAGGCTTGTCACTACCGGCGCCTCATAGGTCACTTTTATGCGGTAGATATACACTTTGGAGGTATTCCACTGATGGTCGGTATTTGTGGCGTAAATGTCGACCGATGAACTATTGCCGTACCACGTGGGGGTGGACACCTGCCGCCTCAGCTCGGTGTCGTACGATGTGCCTTCTGTTTCCTCGAGAGAGCCTGTGGAACATTTGATGTTGTTTGTCCAGTTGGTGGACGATGTCGAGGCAAACTCTATGGTTTTTATTTTCATGCTCGTGGGGCATGAAAATTGCAGCTTTGAATAGACATAGGCATTTACATAGTTGAATATGATAGACGGCGCCCCGAAATACGAGCTGTACTCCGTATTGGCGTTCACATTCACAGCACGCATCTGGATATAATCGTCGAGCATGAATGTTTCCGTGAACATATCGAGATGGCCCTCGGCTTCAAGGGATGTGGCGTAGAACGTTGCAGTGCGGGTCTCTGTCTGCGACAGAGCCTTCTGCGGGCAGAACACAACGAGCAGAAGCGCCGCAATCAGCGCCGGGCAAACGGATAGTCTCCGAAGGTTTGTTTTATGGTGCATGGCGGGTGGGTGTCAGAAGCGGGTGAGGGCGGAGAAGAAACCGCAGTTGGTGATTATTCCGCCGGTGATGTTTACGAGCAGGTCGCCGAGGTAGTCTTTCCAGGATTTCCGGGATGTGGAGTTGTCTTGCCTGGCAGTCTGGCGGATGTTGTTGCCTTGGGCGACGTTGAAGTTGCCGCCGTTTATGTTGACGGTGATGTTTACGTTCGGCCCGGGTGCGGGGTCGCCGGTCCGGAGCATGGCGGTGAATCCGTCGGGGGTGTGGGGGTCGGATGCCGGCTCTTTGTGGCGGATGAGCACGGGGTCGGGCATCTGCTGCTTGAAGAACGAGAACTGCAGCCCGGCGGCCACCTCGACGAATCGCCGGCGGGTGTAAGGCCGCGGCGCGCGCAGGAACACTACGTGGGTGAGACCGCGCTCGGCCACGTCGGCCTCCAGTCGCTCGGGCGAGTAGTCGGGTGCGGCGATGAGAGCCACGCGTTTGCGCCCGAGCTCCGCGATGCGTCCGCCTGGAAACGGCCGCACCTTAGCCACCGTTTTGCCCTCGAGCAACTTCTCGGCCACGGAGTTGCAGATTTCAGTGCAGATACTGTCGATTTCCCGGGGGCCGAGGGCCGGTTGTTCGCGTCGCAGGATTGTGTCCAGTCCCGTGAGCCAAAGTATGTAATTGTCTTGCATAGGTGTGATTTTCGGGAATCCCGGCGGGCACGTGGTGCGCCCGCCGGGGGTGAGTTATAGCCTTCCGCTCAGTCCACGAACACGATTTGGGTCTGCTCGGGAATGTAGATAGAGCTGCGGTTTGTGGTTATGTAAGGTATGTCCCAGCCTTTCTTCAGATATAGCGTCTCGAGATTGGGATTAAATGCGCAGTTTAAAGGATTCGAAACTGTACTTTTATTCAGAGCCGTTTTGGACACGTCGAGCGTAGTCAACTCATTAGAGTTACAATTTAGTTCTTCCAGGCTGATGCAAGAGCTTAGATCCAGAGCGGAAAGCTTACATGAGTGACATGAAAGATCTTTTAGTTCAGAGCAGCCGGTAAGAATCAGCGTGTTCAAGGTTTTATTTGAGCATGAGACGGATGTGAGTTTAGGATTATGGCTCAGATCCAGGGCTTGAAGCTGATTACTATATCCAAATAGATTCTCTAATATAGGACATTTTGAGAGGTCAAGCTCCGCAAGCTTGTTTTCAGTACAATATAGAGATTTTAGTGCGGTGCATTTTGAGATGTCAAGCGTTTCCAAATTATTGTTGCAGCAGTTCAATGTCTGTAGCGCCGTGCAATTACGTAAGTCTATCTCAGTCAGTTGGTTGTCGTCAAATGACAGGGCCCGCAACAAAATGCAGTTGTCAACATTTAGACTGGTGAGCTGATTATTAGAACACTCTATNCAACCGAGNTTAGTATTGTACTGAAGGTCNAGTGATGTGAGATTCTNATTTCTGNAATGCAANTCGTTCAAGTTGGCAAAATATTGGACACCTTCAAGGGAGTAGATATCTTTCTTGAAGGTTGACTTGTTGAGCATTAGTGCACTAACGCTCGCCGCCTCGTCCTGCGAGATTACGCCGTCTTTGTCCCTGTCGAAATTGGAGAGAACGTATTCGCGGAATACGGGGTCGGGGAAGGCGATGGTCATGTCGGAGGGGATGGCCGGGGTTTCAATCTGGGTGGGACGGCCGGCTTGGCTGATGGNTATTTCGGCAAATNATTCGCCGGATTTTCCGGTAAGAAGCACAGTGGTGCTACGGGGCTCGGCCGATGCATTNGCGCTGATTGNGAGGGTGATGGTCTCCCGGCGCATGGCGCGGGAGCCAACGAGCTCTACCCACTCGCTTGCGTCGGAGGGAACGGCTACGGTATATTCTGTGTTGGTCTGGATTGTGATATCGATGTTGCCACCGGCAGCGGGTACGGAGTAGGATGTTTCGCCGTCCACTATGAGCATCCCTTGTTCCTCAAAGGATATGCTACTCATGGCGGTGCTACGGCCATTGCTGGCTATGAGCATTACCTTGTCAAATTCGTCTACCGTCGCNCCGGTGTAGATGGTGATGGTGCCGCTTGCAGCGGTGGGGTCGGCAATACGGGCTTTGACGTTNCCGGAATAGAGCACGTCTACGTGCAGCGCCGTGGTATTGCCCTGGATGGTGTAGGCCACTGTGCAGGNGGAGTTGGGTGCAGNCTTGNTAGATTNGGCATTTTCAAAGCTTATGCTGAGCGCCGAGTCGCGGGGAATTGTGAGCTGTGTGCCGTTGGTGAGGGTGAAGACCACGAAATCGGGGTCGGAGGTGTCGATGTCGGCAAACATCGAGTCGCCGTCTTTGCCATCCTGGCCGTCTTTGCCGTCTTTGCCATCCTGACCATTCAGGCCGTCTTTGCCATCCTGACCATTCAGGCCGTCCTGGCCGTCCTTGCCATCTGCGCCGTTCAGGCCATCTTTGCCGTCGGCGCCATCTTTGCCGTCGGCGCCGTCTTTGCCGTCGGCGCCGTCTTTGCCGTCCTGACCATCCTTGCCGTCGGCGCCGGTTGCGCGTCCGAGGTATTGCCACGTGGCGCCGTTGTCGGTGGAGATGTACCAGTCGCCATCTTCAATCTTGAATTGCGGAGTCACGGCATCCTTGCCGTCGGCACCATTCTGACCATTCTGACCATCCTGACCGTCTTTGCCGTCCTGACCGTTCTGACCATCCTGGCCATTTTGGCCATTCTGTCCGTCTTTACCGTCCTGTCCGTCTTTACCGTCCTGTCCGGGGAGGCCTTCGGCCAGAATTTTCTGGCCGTTCTGGTCGGTGAGCCACTCGCCGTCGAGGGTCCAGTAGTAGTGGCCGTCGGTGTCCTGCTTGATTGAGATGGAGGGCGTGTAGCCGTCCTTGCCGTTCTGGCCGTCGGCGCCGTTCTGTCCGTCCGCTCCGTTGGCTCCGTCCTTGCCGTCCTTGCCATCCTTGCCATGATAGATTGTAATGGCCGGACTCTTGACGAAAGTGATGATATAGCCCACCACCTCGTTGCCCTCCTTGAGGGGCGTCACGGACGTGATGGCGTCGTTGGCGTTGATGGCATCGACCAGAGCCTGGAGCGAGGCCACGTTGGTGTTGATCTGCTTGCACAGCGTCTCAAGAGCAGAGACGCGCTGCTCGAGGTTGTCCACGCGGTTTGTGAGAGCGCTGTCGTCGTACTTGTCGCAGCTCCACAGAGCCATGAACGCGACAGCGAGGAGAGATAAAATCAGTTTTTTCATTGTTTATAGAGTGTTATGTGATTGATTGGTTTGGGTAGTCCCGGGCAGGGTGTTACTTTACGAGCACTTTCTTGCCGCCCACGATGTAGATGCCGGCGGGCAGCGCCTCTACCTCGGCCGCCGTGGCCGCGCGCCTTACGAGCACCCCCTGCAGGTCGTAAACATCGGCTGGACGCTCATCGTCGTTCGTCACTTCGCCTATGCCGGTATCTTCTTTTTCCACAATGATGTCGAAATTGCGCCAGGGAGCTTTCGAGTAGTATTTTTCGGCATAGCCGCTGAGTGCGTAAAGTGTGGCGTGGGAATAGAGATAGTTATCGAAGATGTCGTTTCCAAAATCGAGCGGATTCTGTGTCAAATATTCTATTTCAGTGTCGTTTACAAAATACTCATTATGAAGATAGAAGGCCTCGGCTCCCATATCAGTCACCGTGGCCGGTATTTTTACCGATTTCACGTGGGTGCAGTAATAGAAAGCGCGCGGTTCGATGGTGGTTACGGATGCAGGGATGTCAATGGCCGTGAGTTTCTGGCAGTCGTTGAATGCGCTCCCGCCTATACTTGTTAATGTATTCGGGAAAGATACAGATGTGATTGTGGAAGTATGGAACGCATAGTCTCCTATGGCTGTTATGGTGGATGGAATCACTACATGCTTCACCACTTCGCCATTGATGTAGAGGTCGTGGCCATAGTAGAGCGGATTGGATGCGTTGGTGCTGAAATCGATACTGCAAAGTGATTCTAAGCTGGCAAATTCGGCTTTTTTAATACCACCGCATCCTTCGAAAGCATCATTGCCTATCGACGTTACAGAGGCAGGAATAGAAACGGCTTCAATTTTCTTACAGTCTGTGAAGGCNTGCCATCCTATGGTCTCGAGATTGTTTGATAAAGAAAGGGTGCGAAGATTTGTGCAACCATAGAAGCACCATCCTCCAATTGATGTTACGGAATTTGGCATTATCAGAGAACGAAGGCTTTCACAGCCATAGAACGAATAATCCCCGATAGAAGTAACGGTGGCGGGTATCGTAAAAGAAACGACGTTGGCTGCTCTAAAAAAAGTACCATTTCGGATGGCAGTTACGGTTTCGGGAATTACAACGTTTGTCATTTCCTCCCCGTNGATGATAAGCTGCTTGGAGNGATACATGGGGTTAGNATCATAAGATCCCACAAAGNCAATGTTGCACAGTGCTTNTACGCTGGCGAATTCACTTCTTGAGAGGCTTGTGCNTTCAGAAAAGGCGTATTCCCCTATAGTTTTTACAGATTCCGGGATACTTATAGCTGAGAGGGAAAAGCACTTATAGAATGCACTTCCACCAATGTATTCAAGGTTATTCGACAGCGTAATGGACGCGAGGTTGTTGCAATAAGAGAAAGCAGCGCCTCCAAGGGTAGTGACGGAATTCGGAATTGCAATCTCAGTCAACGAGAAGCNGCTTTCAAAGGTTCGTTGCTTAATTTCNGTGAGCCCTTCAGANAGTGTTATNGAAGTAAGGGCGCTTGATGCAAAAGCNCTTTCTCCGATTTCGGTCACAGTATTAGGAACCGCAATGGATGTGAGCGCATAATTGTTGTAAAACCCATGGTCGCCTATCGCAGTGAGTGTGTAGGTTTTATCTCCGTTCATCACGGTTGCGGGAAGTACGATGTCTCCTTCAACCATGTTGCCATAATCAGGTGTTGTGGATACCGTTTTATCANTCTNGGATGTAACGGTGTATGAGATNCNCTGATATTNAAATTTGNCNCCCACTTCGGCCTTGACGGCAGCGGGANTGGNGACCGCGAGAATCACCATTANCANAATTATTACATGTCTTTTCATTGTATATTGGTGTTGGTTTATTCTTAGCCGCTGCCGGCACCTGGCAGTAATCCGTTATACAATAAAAAGAAAAGCGTGGTGCCGAACTCTTTGCTCGTTCCACGTCTTGAGGCCTTCGCATTGCCCGGTACTACAGAACAAGCAAAGTAGAAGACCCACGCTATATGTAGTCCTGCACCCCTGCATCTCCTCGCGGAGATGAAAGGGCGCAGTGAATACACATAAGTGTGCCACTACTGTTGCTCCATTCTGGTGGTACCTAAGAAGTTGCGAAGTTCCAAGACATCAGAATCGAAGCGTAATAGTAACGCTCTGTGTTAATAAGGCCGCCCGGATGTCCACTCTTGGGCCGGGGCAGGCGTCGCAAATATACGACGTTTTTTTGATTGTGGCAAAAAAACGGGCAAGATTTTCGGGCGGCCGGCGGGGGTCTTCTGCCCCGGATGGCTGCAAATATGGTGCCCGTGGCGGGATAGAACGCCATTGTCAGACAGGCGCTCATAATCAAGCGCCGAAGTGATGTTTCACTTCGGCGCTTGCTGAATTATACCATTATGAGGGATTTTTATGGTTTGAAAGGGTTGCCTATGTAGGAGTGGGGGGTGTGGTTGACGACTTTTGCGGGAACGCCCACTGCAGTTGTTCGGGCCGGAATATCAGATGTAACTACCGCACCTGCACCAATAAAAGCGCCGGTGCCTCTCACGGCATCTTCCACCACGCAGCATTGGGGCCCGATGTAGGTTTCATCGCATATCAGCGCGGGCGTGTCGTGGTTGGTGCCGATATTGAGGAATTGGCTGATGTTGACGTTATTGCCGATTACGGTGTGATGGTTAATGACAATGCCCATTCCGTGGCCTATGTAGAATCCGTAGCCTATTTTTGTTTTCCGCGGTATGTCAATGAGCCGACGCCAACCGGCCCATATATGCAGCAGCCTGAAGGGGAGGTTCCACCTCTTTTCAACCGATGCCAGTCTCAGCCACACAAGATAAGAACGAGGATGGAACGGTATAAGGAATGCAAAGGCTAATATTTTTAGTCCTGAGCGGAGTTTGCCCTCATGCCGAAACCAGTCGCTTTGGATTAAAGTGAGGCAGTCGGCAAAACTCTCAGCAATAGGTATGGAGACGGAGTGTCCATGTTGTGAATGCGTTTCAAATCTCATTATCGTATCGTTTTAGGTGCTACGATAATAGAATAGATGGCTTGCTTCATTGATGGGTGATCGGTTTGGTCGCTCGGGTGGCAGCCTGGCCGGGCGGGATAAAAAGAAAAGCGTGGTGCCGAACTCTTTGCTCGTTCCACGTCTTGAGGCCTTCGCATTGCCCTGCATCATAGAACAAGCAAAGTAGAAGACCCACGCTATATGTAGTCCTGCACCCCTGCATCTCCTCGCGGGGATGAAAGGGCGCAGTGAATACACATAAGTGTGCCACTACTGTTGCTCCATTCCGATGATGCATATTAGAAGTTGCGAAGTTCCAAGACATCAGAATCGAAGCGTAATAGTAACGCTCTGTGTTAATAAGGCCGCCCGGGTGTCCACTCTTGGGCCGGGGCAGGCATCGCAAATTTACGACGTTTTTTTGATTGTGGCAAAAAAAACGGGCAAGATTTTCGGGCGGCCGGCGGGGGTCTTCTGCCCCGGATGGCTGCAAATATGGTGCCCGTGGCAGTCAGCGGGTTGCGGTGGGGCGGTGAACAATTTGGGCGGGCGGCGGTTATAATGGTAAAATCTCCTCAAACACAATCACATTATGGACAACTTCACCTACTACGCTCCCACTCTCTATGAATTCGGACGAGGCTCCGAAGAAAAAACCGGTATGCTGGCCTTTCTCACGGGTTCGCGCCGCGTAATGATTGTCTACGGACAGAAATACGTCAAGACCAACGGCCTGCTGGACCGCCTGCGCATGTCGCTCGACGCCATAGGCATCGAAGTGGTGGAGCTGGGCGGCGTGCAGCCCAATCCGGTCGACACGCTGGTCTACAAGGGCATCGAGCTGGGCCGCGACCGCAACATCGACGGCCTGCTGGCCGTGGGCGGCGGCTCGGTCATCGACACGGCCAAGGCCATAGCCATGGGCATCCCCTACAAGGGCGATTTCTGGGATTTCTTCTCGGGCAAGGCCATGCCCAAGGAGGCTCTGCCGGTGGGCGTGGTGCTCACGGTGCCGGGCGCCGGCAGCGAGGGCAGCGGCAACACGGTGATAACCCGCGAGGCCACGCAGCAGAAGAAGAGCCTGCGCACCGACAGCCTGCTGCGCCCGCGATTTGCCGTGATCGACCCTGAACTCACGTTCACCCTCACGGCGTGGCAGACATCGTGCGGCATCGCCGACATGATGAGCCACATTCTTGAAAGATATTTCTCCACCACGCGCGGCGTGGAGGTGACCGACCGCCTGGCCGAGGGCCTGCTCATGAGCCTCGTGGACCTGGCTCCGCGGGTGCTGGCCGACCCCACCGACTACAACGCCCGCGCCAACGTGGAATGGGCCTCGACGCTGGCCCACAACGGCCTCGTGGGCTGCGGCCGCAAGGAAGACTGGAGCAGCCACGCCATGGCCCACGAGCTGAGCGGCATCTACGGCTCGACCCACGGCGCCGCCCTGGCCGTGGTGTTCCCGGCATGGATGGCCTTCATGGCCCACCACAAGCCCTCGAAGGTGGCGCAGCTGGGGCGCCGCGTGTTCGGCGTAGAGGCGCAGGACGACCGCAGCGCGGCCATCGAAGCCGTGGCGCAGATACGCGCCTTCTTCAGCGCCGTGCTGCGCATGCCTCTGACGCTCAAGGCTCTGGGCATCGACGAGCCCGACATCGACAAGCTGGTGGCACGCCTGCACGAGCACAATGGCCCTGAACTGGGCGGCTACTACCGCCTGACGGCGGCCGACACGCGCCAGATCTACGAGCTGATGCTCGACGACACGCAGCGCGCCGCCCTGACGGAAAAAATAGCAGCCTCAGGCCAGATGAGCGCCTGAAGCCGCGTCCATAAAATTTGAGATTAGTGTTTGACAGGGGGGGAGAGCCGAGTGAGAACGGCCCTCCCCCGTTTTTTTGCGCCTCCCCCCCCTCGCTGAAAAGGGATACAAAAGACCGCTTTACATCAAGATGGATGCTTTATTTTGGCCCGGAATAAGCCTATTTACCTGTGAACCGCCGGTCTTAGGGATTGCGGAGCTTAAACAGCTGTTCAATATTTGAAACTGCTTGAAGTATGTCGGCGAAGGGCGGAACTATGTTTTCATATATCATATTACTCACCATCGTGTCATAATCGCTTTCCCATTGTTTCATGACACTCTCCGGGGGCAAGAGCCTGATTCGTTTTCTGACATCGGGCGAATAGTCCACATCACGGACAGAAGTAAATATTTCGCGATGATGACGGATTGTTTCCCATAGTGCATCGTCGAGAATAGCTTTGTGGGCTATTCCGGCTTCGTACATCTTGGCGAGGTCGTATAGGTGGCGTGATTTACGGTTGGCATTAAGGCAGCCCTCGGTCGAGAACAGTTCATGAAGCAGAAAAGCTTTTTCCAGAAAGGTTTTTTCTGCGACAGATGCAATAACCTCTATTTCTTTGTCTTTTGATTGAAGATGAGGGAATGTGTGCGAAACGAAAGATGTGATCGGGGCTTTTGAGGTGGGCTCTATCAGAGAACGGGCGCCCACTTCCAGCAATACTTCATCGCGGAGGTACGGCCGCGCTTCCGCCTGTAAAACAGAGCGGTAGTTTATGTGAATCTGCCTTGGCTCGGGGTAGGTGGAATCCCCTTCGCCGTCGGGCTGGGCATTCACTGATATAAATTCACCCAAGCCGGTTTGTTCAATCGCTGTAGTCAAGTCCCCGGCAAGAGTGTCCCGGACAAACACGGAAGATTCTTTGCGCAGCCTTTTCAATTGCCGCTTGGTTATATCGCCCTCAAAACCGAATATACTCCGGTCTACGGCTACGTCAATATCTTCTGAAAACCGGTGTATTAGCCCCCAAACCTTGCTGAGGGATGTGCCGCCTTTGAACACCATCATGTGTGCATACGGCAGAGAAAACAGGAGGTTAAGCACCTCAGTGACCCAGAAATCTTTCTCTATGCGGCGTTATGGCATTGACTTTTCCGTTCG
>WFLX010342475.1_pt1 | contig 12481 bp, 10 predicted proteins | sample 4967041 | NCBI WGS metagenome assembly WFLX01 (sample SAMN12857096, study PRJNA449069) | gut metagenome | isolation source: stool from male and female vole | host: Microtus ochrogaster | place: USA:Florida | collected 2017 | reverse complement strand
GTGTCCTCTAATCCTTCAATGGAAATACGGATGCCAATCTGTGGAAATTCCCTGCAAAGATCAAGAATACGGTCCGTAAAAAAACCGTTGGTGGAAATAACGATGCGGTCGCTTTTGGTGTACAGTTCATGGACGATTTCTTTTAAATCTGTGCGTAGAAAGGGCTCACCGCCGGTAATGTTGGTAAAATACATGGGCGGAAGCTTTTGGATAGTTTCAATAGAAAGCTCTTCCTCAGGAAGAGAAGGCTTTTTGTAGCGGTTACACATATTGCATCTGGCATTGCATCGATAAGTGACAATGACTGTTCCGTTTAATTTTTTCATGAAAAACCTCGTTTTATTATTTTAATTATATAGAAAATATAGTATTATTTTTTATATTAGCCTATTATTTTTGATTGTACAACCAGTTTGTGAAATTGTTTTAGCAATTGGTGTATGAAATTATATTTTGCGAAAATAATCATCAGGTAGTAGGAGAGTTATGGAACTGATATCATTAATTTTAACAACTTTTAATTGTAAAGACAATCTGAAAATAACATTAGAAAGTATTGAAAGTCAAGATTATCCCAATCTGGAAGTGGTTATCAAGGACGGAGGTTCTTCTGACGGTACGATAGGGANCATAAAGGAATANGNGAAAANCAGCNGCTTTACCGTGAAATGGACTTCCATGTCGGACGAANNCTGTTATGANGCCATGAATCAAGGANTTNCGTTGTCTACAGGGGCGGTTATTTTCTTTTTTAATGGCAGGTTTACGGGAAATGACGTGGTATCCAAGTGTATTCGAAAGATGGAGCAGGAGGGTACGGATGGGGTTCACAGCGATCTGGTGTACGTCGAGGACGGTGTAGTGAAGCGGTATTGGAAGATGGGAAAAGGGCGTATTCGAAGCGGTTGGATGCCCGGATGCCTTACACTGTTTTTGCGGCGGGAGATCTATGAGCAATACGGAAATTATGACAGTACCTACAAATGTTCTGCTGATTTTGAATTTATGGTACGAATTCTAAAGGATGGGAAGGTGAAGCTTTCTTATATTCCGGAAATTCTGGTGGAAATGTATTATGGAGGAACCGGTACGCAGAGCACCGGTGTTTATGGCGTATTGATCAAAGAATCTTACAGAGCTCTTGCAGATAACAGAGTCAGATTTGCATGGTGGGCGGCATTCCTTCGAACAATACGGCTGGTTTCCCAATTTTTTTTAAAGCCCAAAGTGGACAAATAGTACGTAAAATGTGTTATTTATGACATGTAACGCAATATACTCTTTTTATCATGGATAATAAGCTGTCAGCGCTGATGAGAGATTGTTCAATCTGAACTATTTAATCATAGGAGGATTCATGATGAAAGAGAAACTTGTTTAAAAACAAAAGAANANGGANANTGGGGGTGCNNGGANNAGGCNTACNTCTGNTANNNGNAATGGCGGCAGNAAGTCTTAGCTGGCTGNNGCAACGGTCTGAAGTGAAAGCGGCGGAGGAAATGATACAGGTCTCCGGCATTTCTGTTATTGCCCGGGAGGATGGTATTTGTGCCAGCTGTATTTACAGTAATTTCGACAGTAGTGTTTGTACGGTTCAGCTGTATTTGGAGAAGCAAAATGGTTCGGAGGCGGTTCCGGTGGTTTACCGGAACCTGTCAGATGCAGGTGAGGAAAGGCAGCAGACAGAAACGGAAATTTGCCGGGAAGGAACTGGTATTTATCGGGCAGTGCTTCTGACACGGGCTGAGGGTGAGACAGCCGTGGTGAGATTTCAGGACTCCGGCTGGTATGAAGCAACGGATATGGGAGATCATTATGAGGTAAGACCCTATGTGCCCGGCAGCGGAGAAAATACCGCTTTAGGAAGAGAGGGAGCGGAAAGAGAGCCGGAAGCAAATACAGGGAGTGCCTGTGAGCATAAACTGGTACGGGAACTCCATGAGCCGGCAACGCCTCAAAGGGATGCAGTTTTTGGTGATAGCTGCGAATTGTGCGGACAGGTGCTCGGTTATGGTGAAATTCCCAATAGTGCGTATGTGTGTTTTTTGGATCGTGCTGCCGGTATTATTCGGGAAGCACAGCCGGCGGAGCAGGTGGTTGTTGATACAGATCGGTGGATCAGCTTTGATAGGAGGGTACTTGATGCAATAAAGGAGCGGTCGGATGTCTCAATTTTGATCCGGTACCGTGATCAGGGAGAAGAACATCAGGTACTGCTTCCAGCAGGTGCAGATGTCAGAAGCCTTGAGGACGAAAACGGATTTTGCGGGTTTCGTTATCTGGGACAGATCTTCTGAGTCAGATTTTCTGAAGCAGATATTCGGAGAAAAATTTGACGGATAGAAGAGAAACGGATAAAATGTAACTAGTGATGCCGGAAGCCGGAGAGCATTTGACGGATATTGGTCAGAACGTGCCGGCTTTCGGCTATGGAAGAAATGAAATTGAAAGGTGATACGGCAGAAGTTTTGTGATGTCGATGAAATGGGTAGTTTATGAATGCACTGGATGTATCCAAAAGATATTTAATCACCGGAGGGGCAGGGTTTATCGGCTTTTATCTGTCAAAGGCGCTTCTTGAGGCGGGGGCAGTGGTGACCGGTCTGGACAACCTGAATGATTATTATGAGGTTTCTCTGAAAGAGAAGAGGCTTTCTGTTTTAAAGGAATATTCGAATTATCATTTTGTGAGAGCGGATCTGGCAGACAAAGAGGCGGTCTTTGGATTATTTGAGGAGTTCAGGCCGCAGGTCGTAGTCAATCTTGCGGCTCAGGCAGGTGTGCGTTACAGCATTGACAATCCGGATGCCTATATTCAGTCTAATATTGTAGGCTTCTTTCATATATTGGAGGCATGTCGGAAATACCCGGTGGAGCATTTGGTATTTGCTTCTTCCAGCTCTGTTTACGGAGGAAATAAGAAAGTGCCCTTTTCCACGGAAGATCAGGTGGATAAGCCGGTGAGTTTATATGCGGCAACCAAAAAGTCCAACGAGCTGATGGCGTATTCTTATAGTAAGCTCTATGGAATTCCTCTTACGGGACTTCGTTTTTTTACGGTATATGGTCCTATGGGAAGACCGGATATGGCCTATTTTAAGTTCGCCAAAAGGATCATGGCGGGAGAACCCATCCAGATTTACAATCATGGGGACATGATGCGTGATTTTACGTATATTGATGACATTGTGACCGGTGTAAAAAATATTCTCTGTAATCCGCCGAAACAGGATGAAAACGGCGCTGCTTATAAGATCTACAATATCGGGAATAACAAACCCGAAAAGTTGATGGACTATATAGCAACACTGGAAAAATGTCTTGGCAGGGAGGCGGAGAAGGAATATCTGCCTATGCAGCCGGGAGATGTGTATGAGACTTATGCGGATGTGCAGGAGCTGATTGATGATTTTGGATTTAAACCCTCCACCACCATTGAAGAAGGTCTGGGACGGTTTGCACAGTGGTTTGTGGAATATTACAAGGAAGATTTACAGTAAAAAGAGAAAAGGAGCAGGTTTAAAATGAAGATTGCAGTAGCGGGAACCGGTTATGTGGGATTGGTGGCAGGCGTGTGTTTTGCGGAAGTTGGACATGATGTGACTTGCGTGGATGTGGACGAAAAAAAGGTAGATATTATGCGTCAGGGGATTTCTCCCATTTATGAGGAAGGCTTAGAGGAACTGATGCAAAAGAATAATGCAAAGGGAACGCTTCATTTTACCACAGATTATCGGGAAGCGTACCGGGATGCAGACGCCATTTTTATTGGAGTGGGAACACCGGAGATGCCGGACGGAAGTGCCAATCTTTCCTATATTGCCACGGTTTCAAGGCAGATTGCGGAAACTATTGAGAAAGATTGCCTGGTGGTTGTCAAGTCCACCGTTCCGGTAGGGACCAATGATAAGGTGGAACAGTTTATCAAAGATTTCCTAGTGCATGATGTGAAAGTTGAAGTAGCATCCAATCCGGAATTTTTAGCCCAGGGGACGGCGGTTCATGATACCCTTCATGCGGCAAGGATCATTATCGGAACGGAAAGCAGCGAGGCAGAAGACCTTTTAAAGAAAATATATGAACCTTTTGGCCTTCCGATTGTTTCAGTAAAGCGCCGTTCTGCGGAAATGATTAAATATGCATGCAATGATTTTCTTGCACTTAAGATTTCTTACATGAACGATATTGCCAATCTGTGTGAACTGGTTGGAGCAGATATTACAGATGTGGCAAAGGGAATGAGCTATGATGAGCGGATCGGAGCACGGTTTTTAAATGCGGGCATCGGATTCGGAGGGAGCTGTTTTCCGAAAGATACAAAAGCGCTTAAGTTTCTTGCAAGAGAGCACGGGTATCAGCTTAGGACAGTGGAAGCTTGTGTGGAGGTGAACAGTGCTCAGAAGGTGCGGCTGTTTGAAAAGGCCAAGGAACGGATGATTTCTTTTGCAGGTCTTAAGACAGCAGTCTTGGGACTTACATTCAAGGCCGGGACAGATGATCTGCGTGAGGCACCGTCCATTGGCAATCTGAAGCTTTTACTTGCTGCCGGTGCAGAGGTCTATGCCTATGACCCCAAAGGAGCGGATCGGGCAAAGCAGCTTTTCCCGGAAGGGAAACTGGAACAGGGAACCATGCATTATGTGTCCAGTGTGACTGAGGCGTTAGAAGGTGCAAATATCTGTTTTGTATTTACGGAATGGGGTGAGATCAAAGCAGTGCTGCCGGAACAGTTCAAGTCAAAGATGCATACACCGCTGGTTTATGATGGGCGTAATCTTTATGATCCAAAGCAGATGAAGGAAGCGGGAGTGGAATATTACAGCATCGGACGATAAATTTTGTAATTATCTTAATTTTCTTTATGATTTTCTTAATTTTGGTAAAGAGACCTATAAAAAGGTCTCTTTTTTGTTATACTAAAGACAGTTTACAACGTGTTTCGGTTTGTGAGAAACCGGATTTGCGAAAGATGTATTCCATGTTGTCTGGGATGGAATGTCTGTTCGCGTTAAGGCCAAGCTTTTAAAGGAATTGTTTTTGCATATTAGGGATAAGATGAAGTCCGATATGGAAATTCTGTTCCGGTGAGAAGACAGGCTGCGATAAAAGAGCGTGACAAAAGGAAACAGAGGTGATAACGGTGTTTGGTTCCATGTTGTTCCCCCTTTTTTTGGGAACAGTTATATTTGTGTTCTTTTTTCTGCCGGGAAAATTTCGATCGGCAATCCTGCTTCTGGCGAGCTGTCTGTTTTGTGCATATATGGATATTCGAGCGTTTCTGATTCTGCTGCTGATATCGGGCTGGGCCTGGGTGCTGGGAATCAAGATTGAAAAGGGCAGAGAGGCGGCTGACGGAGGCGGGAAATTCTGGGCAGGACTGTCGGTAAGTGTCTGCATTTTTTTGCTGATAGCGTATAAGTATGGGAATGTGACCATACAGCGTATGGATTGGAAGGGAACGGCATCGAACGTAGTATTAAAGAATCTGGTGATGCCGATGGGGTTTTCTTTTTATATCTTTCAGGTGATTGGTTATCTGATAGATATTATGAGGGGGAAAAGCCATGCGGAGAGAAATATTTGTTATCTGATCTGTTGTTTTGTCTTTTTTCCTAAGCTGGTAAGCGGCCCCATTGAGCGGCAGGAAGACTTTCTTCCACAGATAAAAAATCTGAAAGGTGTGAAGTTTTGGGATCGTGGAAGACTATCCACCGCATTTACCTATATGCTTTGGGGATATTTCATGAAAATGGTGGTGGCCGACAGGCTGGCCGTGCATGTAAACATTTTGTTTGAAAGTATGCAGGAATTTGACAGCTTTTGGCTGTTCCTCGGGATGCTCTTTTATGCGGTTCAGATTTATTGTGATTTTGCAGGTTATTCCTATATAGCTGTGGGCTGTGCAAAAGTATTCGGGATAGAGCTGACACAGAATTTTAAGGCGCCTTATCAGGCGGAGAACATCACGGAATTTTGGCACAGATGGCACATTTCGCTTAGCAGCTGGCTGCGGGATTACCTTTATATTCCTCTGGGAGGAAATCGAAAAGGGGTTTGCCGTAAATGCATTAATACCATGATAGTTTTTCTGGTATGCGGCATGTGGCATGGTGCAGGAGTTCATTTTATTGTGTGGGGGCTGCTTCACGGAGTCTATTCCATTTCTGAGATTTTGCTTTCGAAAAAAGGTATAAAAATCCCGGGAGGAAGGGTGATGACTTTTTTGGCAGTTGCGTTTGCCTGGATATTTTTCCGGGCGGAAAGTCTGACGCAGGCACTTCAGTATAGTTATCGGATGCTGACAACAGGATTTCGACCGGAACAGATGGAAAGGGCAATGGAATTGTTAGGCCTTGACATAGTGGAAATCGTGATTAATATTTCAGGAATTGTGTTGGTCTGGCTGGCGGACGAATTGTGCAGCAGAAGAAAGATGCATCTTCCTTTCATGATTCAACAGGGAGAGAATATGGTCAGATATATTGTTTTTTATTTACTTATTGTTTCGATTTTTTTATTTGGAATGTATGGGCCGGGATACCATACGGAACAGTTTATTTATATGCAGTTTTAGGGGCAGATGGAGGGTATATGCATCTGCCGTTTGAGGACGGATATGAAAAAGATTTTGACAAAGAAAAATAGGATTAGAATAGGATTTGTTCTGCTGTTGGTAATTACGATTTATTTTATTTCCAATATACTTCGTGTAAAGTCTTTTCACGGTATCAATCAGATTGAGGGGCTGTACTGGCAGCCGAAGAATACCATTGATGTGGTAATGATGGGCAGCAGTCATATTCATTGTAATGTGAATACGGCTCTGTTATGGGAAAAATATGGGATAGCAGCCTATGATTACAGCGGGGCAGAGCAGCCACTGTGGATGACATATCATTATCTGAAAGAATTATATAAATATCAGAATCCGAAAGCAGTAGTATTGGATCTGTATGCGCCGGTGCGGTTTAAGGAAGATTATCAATATGACTGGATATCGGAAAACATATATGGAATGCGGTTTTCGATTAATAAGCTGAACATGCTGGCTGTAAGCGTAGAACCAACCCGGTTGTTTCAATATTTTCCCTCTTTTCTGGTATATCATGATAGATATGATGACTTGGAGGAAGAAGATTTTGAACACTTTTTTTGGGATGGGGAAGAGAAGGAAGCGTTTAAAGGGTATACGCCTTATTGGAACCGGAAACCGCAGGAGGTCCCGGCTGTTACCGAGAGCGGAACAGGGGAACTCAGCGCAAAGTCCGAAAAATATCTGCGTAAGATTATAGATTTTATGGAGCAAAAGGAGGGGGAGTTGATTCTGATTGCAGCCCCATATGTGATTACAGAGGATGATCAGAGCGTTTATAACCGGATAATACAGATTGCAAAAGAAGAAGGAGTTACGTTTATTAATTATAATGATTATTATGAGGAAATAGGTCTTGATTTTGAACAGGATTTTAATGACGAATCACATCTGAATTATTGGGGAAGCTGTAAATTTACGGATTATCTGGGAGAATTTTTGGGCTCCCTTAATAATGTTCAGGATCGAAGGGGGCAGGAAGGATTTGAATCCTGGGATGATAATGTTAAAATGATCCGGGAGGTATTAGAAAGTTATGAAAATGGTACATTTACAGACTGGCAATAGCAGAGAAAGACTGTTTTAGTTGTGTTTTTGGGTGCCATAGGCTATAATGGATACGAAATGGAGGAGAATATAATGTCAGTAAAATTTCATAATTTTGGCGGAACACTGGGATGGAATCTGCAGAAGCATTTTCCCAAGCTTTCTTCCGAAAGCTACTTAAAGCTGCAGTTTCTCACCAGAAATAAGCTGCAGGAAAAATATATCGAATATTTTTTTAAGAACAATGAGCCGCCTATGCCATTGGTAGTCAATTTGGAGACAATCAATCGCTGTAACAGTACTTGCTCGTTCTGCACCGCAAATAAGAATGCAGAAAAGCGTCCTTACAAAAAAATGGAGGACAAGCTGTTTTATAGCATTATCGACCAGCTCAGGGATTGGGGATATAAGGGACATTTGACCCTTTATGGAAATAATGAACCCTTTTTGGATACCCGGATCGTGGAGTTTCATAAATACTGCAGAGAGCAGCTTCCAGACTGCTTTATTTTCCTTTCTTCCAATGGATTGCTGCTTACCGTAGATAAGGTGAAAGAGATCATTCCTTATGTGAACCAGCTGATCATCAATAATTATTGCAGAGATATGAAACTGCATGACAATGTGAAGGAAATCTATGAGTATGCCAAGGCACATCCGGAAGAATTTAAGGATGTTGACCTGTTGATCCAAATGCGCTATATGGATGCTGTGCTGACAAATCGTGCTGGCAGCGCACCCAATAAGCAGAATACACAGAAGATCATCAAAGAAACTTGCTTAATGCCTTACACAGATATGTTTATTTTCCCGGATGGAAGAATGGGAATCTGCTGTTGTGATAATTTTGAGGCAACAAATCTTGCAGATTTAAATGAGACACCTCTAAAAGAAGCATGGAACAGTGCAGAATATCAGAAACTGCGTCAGGCTATCCGAAAGAGCAGAGGAGATTATTCATTCTGCAAGTATTGTGATTTTATTGATGCGGGCCTGCGTATGGACGCAGTGGATGATACACTGAAAAACAGGGAGGCAAACCACGGGGCAAGACAGTCGCTATTTAGAAAGTAATTCTTTAGAAAGTAATTCTTTAGAAAGTAATTCTCTGTATTGCTTATTTCTGAGAAATTTGTATCGTTTTAAAATAAGATAATCCGTTCCGGCGGCAGAGGCAGCTCTGCCGTCTTTGCTTTCGCGGTCACCGATCATAAGTACATCGGAGGGGTTCTGAATGTTATAATGAGACATGATAGTCCAAATTCCCTTCGGATCAGGCTTCATACAGCCTATTTCCGGCTGCCCGCCATAAAAACACGGGATTGGCGGAAGCTGTAAGGCATTTCGTTTGTCCGTTGCAGGATAATCGGAATAAATTGCTAGTTGCGTTTCCTGCGCCGTCAGGTACTCTATAAGTGTGAGAAGTTTATTATCGCGATATTTACGAAGGATATCCAAGGGCTTTTCGTAAATCCATTTTTGAACAATGTGTTCAATTTCAGCGACGCTGACCTTACAGGAAGCGGCTAATTCCGAATACTGAGCATGGTCGATATCAGTGTTATTGTCGGTTTGGGCAGATTTCTGCCAGTGTTCACGTAATTTTCGAAATTTCAAAATGATGATCATTTCTTTTAAGCCCTGCCTGCTCAGGCAGGAGGCTGCCATTTTCATTCCCATATGAAATTGTAAGGGACGCTGAAAATAAAGCGTCCCATCCATATCAAACAGAATTAACTGATAGTCGGTTAAAGTCTTTTTCATGCTTTCTCCTTATATTAAAAGTTTATCAAGTGAGGATCGCTGAAGGAATGCAGGGAAGGAATATCTATCATGGTCAGCGCAGCTAATATGACAATAAGGAGGAATACCAGTGCCAGTAACTTCTTTTCTTTATACAGTTTCTCCGGTTTTTGTACGGCAGAATCATCGTTAAATGCCATCATCACATAATAAGCAAACAGTGCAAACATAAAAGGCATGGCAATAACGTATTCAATCCGGTATTTTACCAAAAAGATGCCAATACAGAAGGTTGAACATAGGGCATAAAAAAATGAGGAACCAAATAACGTCTTTTCAGTATAATATTTAAAAGATTTTCGATATTTTCCAGCAATTTCCGGGTCGCCTATCATCCGGTATTCAGCCAGACGCTTTGTTCCCATCAGAAAAGCGCCTCCCATCCAGTAGCCAATCAGAATGCTGACAGGAGGAAATACGCAGTCAGTGATGATAAACCAGCCAAGCAAAAGACGGATCATATTATTAACAGATTCCGATAGGACATCCAGAAAAATAATATCTTTTGTTCGAATCGGTTTTACATTATATAGCAGTCCCATCACCAAAAGCCAAATCTCCGTAAATAGAAACAAGCGATTGATAAAGAGAGAGCAGGCAATTCCCAGTGCTGAAAACATCAGGTATTCAAGAATTACGTATTTAAATTTGACATTTCCGCCAACCACCGGCCGGTTTTTTTTGGTGGGATGAAACTTATCAAATTCTGCATCCAGCCATTCATTTATCACATAATTAGCAGAGGCAATAAAGCAGGTTGCCAAAAAACCTATTAAAATATGTGGAAAGCTGATTGTACGCTGTTCATCATTTAGAAGAAGGATTGCTATGGCAATTCCGGGTACAATAAACATGTTTTTGATCCAGTGGTCAATTCGTGCTATTTTAATATAATCTTTCATGACTTCCTCCTAAAAAGAAAATAGGTAAATTCCGCTCCGTTCCATTCATAAGGCGCACTGCTTATCAGTTCATATTTTTCCGTAATTATTTCCGGATATTCATCCCGCGCCAAAACATACAGAGTTCTGCCTTCTTCAATGTAGTGGTACTGCTCCTGAAACATTTCATCGAAAGCGATGCCGTTTGTCTGAAAATATTTGCAAGTCGGCATAATATCCGCAACGGTGTATAGCCCTGCATCCAGACAGTTGATATTCAGCAGAGTAGGATCGTCTTCCTCGGCGATAATATCCCGGAACTGATATAAAAAATAAGAAGACTGATTCTGTTTCATAAAATAGGTGTTCATAGAGTTTGTATAAGAAAATACCATGCTGCTTCCTATAGAAATCAAAAGCGCTATTGGTAAAATACTTTTGCAATACCGATTCAGAGAAGAAACAGGACATATTTTTCCCACCGCACCATCCAGCATCCGGCCGATTAGCACGGTGCCTAAACATGTAAATATGGTTAAGGGAATGGAATAGTAGGGAAGGGTGGAACCGCCCGCGTAAATTCCCAAAAACATCAGACTGGAAAGTAGCAGCAAATTGATTTTTTCGTACCAATGTATTTTGGTGGACAGTAAAAAGTACACGCTGCCTAAAATGATAAAAAAGAAATAGGATAAATTGTCCAGAATCAGCCAGTAAAGGAGTTTGGCCAAATCGTAAATTCTGGTTGATAAACTGATTTCTTCTTTTTGAAAGTTACTATACAAAAAAACGTTATTATATATATAGCACTGATACCAGTCATCCAAGGCATTGTTAATACCGAAGTAGATAAGCCATGGGATAAATGTTAAAAACATTCCCCCCAAAAAGAAAAGGCATGATTTAAAAAAGTCTTTCCATTCTTTTCGGAAAAAAAGAGATAGCGCAATCACAGCCATCCAGGCAAAGTAGAATCCCAGCATAGTGTATTTTACCTGCATAATGATACCGGCACAAATTCCGTTTAGAAATATCATTTTTAAGCAGGGGTTTTGAGGATATTGTTCTTTGAAATATTTAATGGTGCAATACAGGCTGCCCCCCAGGAGGGGAAGACAAAATTCTTCAGCAGCTCCGCCCCAATAAAAGCTTTTGGAAGAGAGAACTACCGCCCCAAGAATAGGAAGTAGAAAACAGGAAATCGGTCCGCTGCAATATAAGCGCAGAATCTTATAGCAGAAAAAGAAAAAAATTGCAACTGCGATAATTTCCAGAACAAAAACGCCTGCAAAAGAAGTATGATGCATCAGATATGCCAGACCGTAAAGAAGGTACAGATAAGGCCCTTTCTGATCATACAAATCCCGATAAATGACTTGGCCGTTCATCATAGATTTTCCCATAGTAAAATAGCTGTTGGCATCATTCCAGTCGTTGCACGGGTACAAAAAGGAAGAACGCGAACAGATCATAAGCAGCAAAAATGCTGTTATAGTGCAGAAAAAGAAAACAGCCACATTTTTATACAATATAGCATTATTTTGGGATTCTCTCATCTTTAATCTACTTCCGCTTCATTTGTTTTGGATTCCTCGTGGTATTCCTGTTCTGTGTTTACATTCCAGATATTTGACTTGTCCTTCTGACCGGAAAGAATATTTTTAACAGTCTCAAAGGAAGTAACCATGGAATGGTCAATGTTATTATACCGATGCTGACCGTTACGTCCCACACAGTATAGATTATCAATAGTCTTGAGATAATCTACCAGAGTATCAATTTCATCGTAAGTATCAAAATAAGCGGGATATGCTTTTTTGACTTTTTCCATATGGGTATCCAAAACCACATCGGCACTGTCAATCAGTCCCATTTTAATCATTTCGTCAATGCCGATTCGGGAAAATTCCTCTTCTGTCATATTCCAGAATTCATCACCCTCATTTACAAAGTATTCCAGACCAATCCAGATTGTATGCTCCAGATCTTTGATCATATAGGGGGACCAGTTATTATAAATCTGAAAACGACCGAGCTTTACGGTTCTGTCCTGCACATAAACCCAGCAGTCCGGGACGATATTGCCCACCGTTTTCCAATTGGTTTTATTCTCTAGATTGATTTTGGGAACAAGAACACCCAATGTCATATAATCACG
>WFLX010228578.1_pt1 | contig 12481 bp, 9 predicted proteins | sample 4967041 | NCBI WGS metagenome assembly WFLX01 (sample SAMN12857096, study PRJNA449069) | gut metagenome | isolation source: stool from male and female vole | host: Microtus ochrogaster | place: USA:Florida | collected 2017 | reverse complement strand
CCCTTTATGCTGAAAGCGGAGAGAAAATATCTCACTTTACTTTCATGTCTTTGGCAAGCGCTTGCTTTGAAGTGTTGGGACTGGATGTTGAAGAAACATACAAAAAAATGCTACAGCTGCTCGGTGTTGAGGTGACGGAATGAAAGTTATATCTCTCGTTAATCAGAAGGGCGGAGTTGCCAAAACAACCACGTCCGCAGCTCTCGCAGATTATTTTGCCAGGCACGGCAAAAAAACGCTTCTTGTCGACTTCGACCCGCAAGGCAGTTTGACGACATCGTTCGGCTTAGCTGACGACTTCGACAACCCGCAAGCGCTCAAATTCTTGGGCTTAGAGAAGGGAATCGAAGTCACTCCGACAGAGATAAATCCGGACGTCTACAACGGAAATTTATTTGTTATTACCTCGGATATCGGTCTTGAAAAGGCTAACATGTCGCTCTCGGTGCGTGCCGGGCGCGAATGTTTCCTGCACCGTGCAATAAATAAGATAGCACAAAAAGAAAAATTCGATTACGTAATAATCGATANTAATCCCTCGTTCTCGATACTGACANTGAACGTGCTCTATGCAAGTAATCACGTATTAGTGCCGTTTAAGCCCGAATTTAANTCATTCAAGGGCATAATGCAATTATACGATAACGTGGAAGAAATGAAAAGTTTTCAGCCTAACCTCGAAGTTCTCGGCTTTGTAATTACAATGGCGCGCAAGAACGTCAGGTCCACGGAAGAAGCAATCAAAGAAATCAGTGATTTTGCTGAAAAGCAGGGTTGCCGTGTGTTCCGCCCCGCCATAAGGCTTGCCGTAGCGTGTGCAGATGCACCCTCGCATGGCAAGAGCTTGAGTTCTTACGCTCCAGACAGTAACGTTGCAAGGGACTACGAGCAGCTCGGACAAGCTGTGCTCGAGGCTTTGGAGGGGTAAATAAATGGGATTAGGAATTACAGGGCTTGATGATTACGCTCCGAAACGCAGCGGAACAGCGACAAGCATAATAAATGCAATTGCGCCGAACTCACAGAAAAAAACCGCAACATTGCAGATTAGAGTAAATGATGACGTTTACCAGCTTTTTAAAGAAGCTTGCGAATCTAATGGAACTGACGTTTCAAAAGCGCTTAGAGCGTACGTACAAGATTATGTATNGNATAAAAGCNTTAATGNCNAAGAGGCCGTTTCAGATTTGTCAGTACAAAATGTACGTACAAATGAAAATGGGCCAACACAANANCAATNAGAAACGACGGCNNACGAGATACGTGGTTGCTATGCATAACAAAGAGCAGCGCGAGGAATGGTTGAGAAATTTCCGCTCTTGGGGTATCTGGCTCGACGTTCCAGAAGTTAGCAAAAAGTTTTACCGATTCGATTTTGTAAACGGTTGCTCCGTCATCGTAGAAGTCGGTGTTGAATATTGGGATTCCTTCTCTGTGCATCGTGGAAATGCCCACGAGCGGATTTCATATTCGATTATTGATAACGAACACAAGCAGTTCAATTCGGCTGGCGACAGCTTTACGTGCGTTATACAGTGGCTGACAAAATACGCAAAGGATATTTAAGTCAATACGTTTTGTAATGACAAAATGTAATGACATTTTAGAAATCGAATATGGAAANNTATTTTTATNACCNNACACACNNCAAAGTGNCAGANNCCNAATNTAAAAAAGCACTAAAAACAGCTTATATCCCAATATTGAATAAAGCATATTCCTATNTNCTTGAGCATCNAGAGCATGACAAGCGAGCATTAAATCGAATTGTAACTGAATTAAAAAGAAGACACAAAAAAGAATTAAATAACAAATCCAAGGAGGAATTTATGAACAAAGTATTTCTTATCGGAAACTTAACACGCGACCCCGAACTGACCGAAACGGCTAACGGTGTAAAAATTTGTCGCTTTGCCATTGCGGTAAATCGTANTTACAGCNGACCTGACGGAGAGCGTAAGACGGATNTCTTTNACTGCACTGCATGGCGAGGTTTGGGTGANACCGTCGCTCGCTATGCTCATAAGGGTGAAAAGGTAGCCTTAAGCGGCTCAATTGAAATCCGCAATTACGATGACGCAGAAGGCGTAAAACGCACCGGCGTTGATATAATTGCGCGCGACGTGGAGTTTTTAACACCCAAGACATCCGCCGCCGAAGGCGATAAACCTACTTTACAATCGTTTGACGACGACAGCGACATCCCGTTTTAACAAAAATGTCAGTACAAAAACGTACTGACATTTTGTACTGACATTTTGTACTGACAAAAAGGAGGGATGTAAATTGCCAGACATAAGAGACGACAATTTTTATACGGTTTTCGGATGGATGCTGAACGTTTTGGGGCTGAAGGGAAACGAGCTTACTGTATTCGCCATAATTTTCAGCTTCTCTCAAGACCGTGTGAGCGAATTCATGGGCTCTGTAAGTTACCTGCAAAAGTTTGCTCGTATCGATTCAAAACAGACCGTATACACGATGCTGGACCGTTTGACAACTAAGAAATACATAAAAAAGCGTGCCTTCAAGGAAGGAAACGTGCAACGTTATGCTTACAGTGTAGATTTCGATACGATAGATGCGATGAAAAAGGGCTTACCGGAACTCAAACCCAACAATGAAGAGTAGTCCAAAAATTAGACGGGTTAAAAATTTGGACTGGTACAAAATTTAGACTGGTCTAAAAAATGGACGAGGATAGTCCAAAAAATGGACGAAACCGGTCCATTTTTTGGAACGAATAAAGAATAGATAGGTAAAATGATAATTTGAATGAGAAAGCACAGAAAGAAAGTAACCGTATTAGTAACTGTAATCAGAGTTGCGCCCGCCCGCGTTGCGTGAAACATTTTAATGTAACCGAGCCTTGCGGCTGTGAAACATTGCATATTTATGCGACGATTGCATGAGTATACGCGGACGAGGAACATATTTTTTCTTGTGTTTTCCCGCACCTTCCAGGTGAATTAGAAAATAGGAGGAATAAAGAGGTGAACAGAATAACAGAGGAACAGATGCGGCGCGATACTGCGCCCGAGATGGAGTTCGATGTGCCGCAGGGAGTCAGCCCCGTGGCGCACTTGAAGGAATACTTCGGTATGTCCGAAACTCCGCACAATGCAATGCCTGCTGACGTCGACGTCGACAATACCGTTGTTGTCAGCTTCAAGTAAATTAGAGAACAATTAGGAGAAAAAATGGATATACCAACGACCAAAGGAGAAGAGGGTAGAGAGCAGAACGGCGCAGTGAACGAGAGCGACCCCGCAGCCGTTTCTTCTGTGTTTTTAAATTTCGCATCTCAAGTTGATGCTACATTAGAAGGGCGATTACCTGCAAATACTCAAGTTATGGTTAGTTCTACAACTCCGTTAGCCTTACGCTTGATAGNTTTNCGTAATNTGCCTATGTTAATTACNCNNAGACATATTNTTTNTNCAAATTCCGAGGAGGATNANCGACANCATACGCACGGATTAAGTGTTGANCAAATTAAGGATTTACCGAGCTACTTGTCTGANCNTGCAATTTTGCTTGAAAGTGGCGGGCTTGAGAATACAGATAGAGTAATTGTGGTGTCAGATAGATTTGATAATAAAGATAGACCTATTATTGTAGTTATACAACCTGATGGCAAAGGGAAATTTAACAGTGTTCGTATAGATGCAAACTTTATTAACACTCTTTACGGAAAAAATAGTTTTAATACTTTTTTACAATCGGCAATTTTGGAAAAACGAGTGTTATTTTGGGATAAAGAAAAAACCCAAGGGATATACAGGGGTTTGCAGCTCCAATTGCCGCAAGGCTTATATAACCTTGAGTCTAACACTATTATACGCAAGGCAAAAAAATTTGTCAATAGTCCGGAACAAGAAAATTCAGGGAACTCCGAAAACTCGAAAGATGACGAGGACCACGCTCGAGCTTTGCCGGGAGAATTAAAAGAAAGCACAAAGAAAAAAGAGGAGGAAAAAATGGATATACCTATGACCGATGAGGAACGCATAGTTGCCGAAGCGCGAGAACGTGCACGGCAGTTAGCCGCGCAGACCGGCGAGCCGCACGTCACAATAGAATGGAGTGAAAGCGCCGATTTCAATTCAGGCGACGTTCTTTCGCTCACCGAGGCGGACAAAAAGCTTGCTGCTCTCGATTCTAATTTTACACGTGACGGTTATTACGACAAGGTTAAACTTCATATCGATTACATAAAAGATGGCAATGCATCCAGTTATGAGGGCTGCCGTTTCGACATAGGCACAGAAAGACAAGGGCTTGTTGGGCATATTCAGTCTTACTGGGATTTTTATCTGAATAATCCGATGCGATTTCACTTGAATTCCAAAGGAAACGCGTCTGCATCGAGCGGTCCCACGGAAAGCGACTATGCGTATATGGCAAATGACTTGGCGCCATTTTTTAAATATCATAGAGATCTTTCGGATATGATTACCAAAGCGGAAGAAATGGGAATGGCTGCCGAAGAGGTTGACAAGGTCAGAGCCTTCGTTCGCCAATGTCGTATGGAAGTTAACGGTGTGGAGCAGGCAGCTACCGTTACCGAAGAGGAAGAACACAGAGATAATGAAATCGAAAGTGTAGTGGGCAAAACCGAGGAGGAAACACCTACTGCACAACCGATAAGTTATCGCGATAGAGTATCCAAAATCCGTGACGAAATGGCACAGACTATGCTTGATTACATTGAGCAGAACCCGCAAGACTGGCAGAAAGGTTGGAATAATCTGACGTCACCGATTAACGGAAAAACAAATACTTCTTACCGTGGTTTCAATGCCCTATATTTGGCGCTTGTCGGGATGTCTCGCGGATATGATGACCCGCGCTGGGTAACATTCAACCAGGCAAAGGACCTCGGCGCAAGCATAAAAAGGGGCGAAAAGTCGTCGCCGGTGCTTTTCTTTGAGTTCTACGACCGCTTAACCAAAAAAGCGTATGATTCTCGGACTACAAAAGATATGACCGACGAGGACCGCGCTGCATACGAAAAAGAGAACGTTTACGCAGTTCTGAAGTATTCGAGCGTATTCAACGCATCGCAGTGCGTAAACTTCCCGGAGCGCGATTTGGAATCGCTCAAAATGTCCGAGGAGGACAGAGCAAACCAAAACGAGCTTATTGAAACAATAATCGCCAACAGTGCCGCGTCGGTAAATTACGACGGCGGCAATCGTGCGTTTTATAGACCGTCGACCGACAGCATCCATTTGCCTGCAATCGAAGCGTTTAACTCGATGCAGGACTATTATGCGACGGCTCTCCACGAGATAGCACATTCAACTGGGCATGCGAGCCGACTGCATCGCGACTTGACGGGAGACCACGGCTCTCCTAATTACGCGATTGAAGAGCTCCGCGCCGAGCTCGCTTGCGTGTATATGCAAATCGAGCAGGGAATTCAGCTTGACGGTAAGCATATCGAGAACCACGCAGCATATCTGAGTAGTTGGCTTGGCGCCGTAAAAAACGATAAATCGATTTTCTTTAAAGCGGCATCAGACGCGCAGAAAATTGCCGACTATGTTTCGGCACATTACGTTCAGTCGGTCCAGGTCGACGAGCTGGAGCTCGAAGACGAAAACGAAGCTCAGAGCTCAGTAGAAGATTCGCCCACGGCGGAATATTTGAGAACTGAGCAAGATAAGCGCGATCAGGAACAGCAGAACGCGCTTGAATCACGTTTAAATGCAAACGTGCGCGAGTGGTACCAGTCGGCTTTCCCTACCGATAAGCTTGGCGCTGAGCTGGACGGAGGGTTAACGTTTAAAGACGTTCTTGCGGCATTATCCAAAGGCGACAATATTTATGACGTTCTCGGCGCGTATGACAGCGTCGTTCGGGAGCGTCTGTTCTGGTATCTTGCAGAGATACAAGACAAATCCTACGAGGAAATATACGATGCATGGATGAACGCCGACACGCAGCAAGAAGGAGAGCACAAAGAAAAAGAACAGCAGGAATTTGAAGCTTCGGCTAATGCACTTGCCGCCAAAGAGGCGGGATTGCCGTTCTCGTCGACGCCGTTTGGTGGCGACGAGGATGACTTTAACCCGTATGTGTTCGATGGCAGTATGAGTGTTGAGGATTACAAAAAAATGTGGAAGCACATAGACGAACATAGGGAAGAAAACGAATACCGTGCATTGAAAATTGTGCTGAATAATGTACGTAACGGCGAGCCTTTGGCTGAGAATATAACCTTCGAGGACTTTGATGGCGCCGATTACTTAATCAATGTAGGCGATTTAATTTTAAAATACGGCGGCGAAGAACTTGACGGAAGCTATGTAATTACGGACGAGGTTGAGGAGAAATATGCTGAATTGCAAAGTAAATATGAGAACGAAGAGCACAAAGAAAAAAATCCGCTTGAGGAAAACGTAAAGCAATGGTATACGACCACCTTCCCCAANGATAATGTCGGTGCTTCGCTTGATGAATACATTACTTTCGTTGATATAAATGAGAGCGTGTTCAACCCTACAGAGCAAAATGCAAATATTTATGAAGTTCTTGGAGGTAGTGCGACCACCGAGGTGCGCGACCGAGTATTTAGCCGCTTGGCAGAGATAAAAGGAGTTGCATACGACGATATATTTAAAGCGTGGGCGCAGTTCGATTACAATGCTCAAATTGCTAAACAGACGAACGAAAGCATACGTAATGCTTCATTTTATCGCGAAACGAAAAATGGTTCACCTGTAAACGGCATAAAGGAAATTGGCTCACACTACTATGTCGCAATTATAAATAATTACGAACAGAAAGAAGTTGTATTTCCCGATGGCTACCCTGCAGGTTATCTAATAGCAACTGACTATAATCCGAATAGCGGTGAGTTTACGACGGCGGCATATGGATTTGAAACATACGAAGAAGCGCGTAAACATTATCTCGAATATAACAATGTGGATATAGGTCCAAGCTCAGAAGCCGAGCTTTACGATTCGAAACGTGCAGAACAGCTTAAAGCGGAACAGGAAAAACTAATCAATGATGCCGCATTTGGGTATTCGCTTGAAAACCCGCAATTAAAGTTTCAAGACTGTCTTGATGCCGTTCGTGAAATGAACGCTGAAGCAGTAAGAGAATATGCGGAAGAATACCGTGCATATCTTGATTCTTCTTCAGAGTTTATGAATGATGAAAGTGGACGTACTAATTACAATTTTTCAGCAAGTGACCTTATTAAAGCCTGGCGCGAAAATGCGACGGAACAGGGAGAGCACAAAGAAGAAGAGCAAACACCTGAAAATATAGAAGCCGCGGAGGAACAAGCGGTATCGCAAGAGAATTCGATTTATTATCCGATAAACGAGGAAGCCGCTAAGAGGGCGAAAGAGGCGAACAGCTATTCGGACTATGTAGAAGGGAGTGCGACGGCACTATACCGTCAGAGCGTTGACAAAGCTGTAGAACTTGCCATGCGACAGAAAGAACATGTAGACCCGATGCATCATCAACAAATCGATGCGCTGGTAAAGACCTATGCTCGTAAACTTGCGGAAAATTTAAACGCTCGATATGTAATCGAAGCACGTATGCCCTCATACCTAATCACTGGAGGTGGTAATTTCCAGGTAGGAAAAAAGATGAAGCAAAACGCGGCTCGAGACAAAAACGACCGTGAATGGCAGGAAATACAAGGGTTACTTGATAAAATTCGCAGTACTGGTCGCGGCGGCATCAGTTCTGACGACCCTAATTCGATACAGAAGTTAGAGGCGAAGCTGGCGAATTTAGAGAAATCACAAGAAACGATGAAGGCGGTAAATGCCTATTATCGAATGCACAAAACGCTCGAAGGCTGTCCCCACCTAACTAAGGAGCAGCTTGCCGNNTNAANAGNGNATATTAGANGATTCCCNCATTTGGAGGGCAAACCGTACGCTTCTTGGCAACTTTCAAATAATAACGCAGAGATGCATCGGATAAGGAGCCGAATTCAAGAATTGAAAAACAAGCAAGAAGTCGGGTTCGTCGGTTGGGTATTCGACGGCGGTGAGGTTCAGGCAAATGTTGAAGCCAACCGCTTACAAATTGTATTTGACGAAAGACCCGACGATGCAACTCGAAGTGAATTAAAGAGTAATGGTTTTCGCTGGTCGCCTACAAACAGCGCTTGGCAGCGGCAGCTAAACCGTAATGCCTATTATGCCGCAGACCGCATAAGCACAATTCAGCCAATCGACGGTAGTAAGCCGAGTGATTTGCAGAGAGCACACGTCAAACGTCAAATGCGGGCATTGAATGTTGCTGATAGTGGAGAGCACAAAGAAAAAATTACGCTCGAGGACGAATACAAGCAAGCAGTTAGAGAGGACTTCCCGAAAGACTTTATAGACGATGAACCCGAGGATATGTCGCAAACATCGCAAAATACGATAAACACGTTTTGTACTGATTTTGGCGGGGAATATACCTACTTTGTTGCTAATAACGGCTTGTCAATCGATGATATTTGTACTGCATATGCAGAACNTCCTTATGACGGTTTCGGTTATCAGTTTGGAACACCGATAAAAGCAGAGCTGTACGAGAAAATTCAAAATGAAGGGAAAGGCTTTAATATCGATTTCCTTGATGATATAAACGCTTTTACAATTACTCAGAACGGAAAAGTAATTGACAGCGGATATTTATATGAGGATTTAGTTTTAAAGTATCAAGAACGTGAAAATAAGCCCGTAGAAGCGCAAGAACGTAAACGTGAATGGTTGAGCATAGAATTGCCGGAAGGCTCTCTGGGTAAGCAATACGGCGCTAATTCTATGGTTAAAATGCCCACGGGCGAATATTCATATTACTCTTTGTTTATTCCGACAAAGTTCATAAAAACGGTTAACGGAAAACAGCAGATGCGTGTTGCTTCAGACTTTACATACCGCTTAAATAACGACGGAAGGCAAGTGGAACTCACCGGACAAGAACTGCGCGACAGCTTTGCGGGAATGCCGATAGGAAAGCAGTACAAAAGAGTGGCGCCGAGCAGAGCTTATGCGAAAGTTTTCGCGGACCTCGAAAAGAACGTCCCCGCGGAAATGAAGGCGCTGCCGAACNGGTGTGTATATCGCACGTGGCNACNTGANGATAAGGATAAGAAGGGAAAGGTGCTTAAATCAGCTGTCACCGGAGCAGGAGCAAGCTCGAAGAATCCGGGCGACTGGACCGATTTCAATACGGCTATGAAATACGCTAAGGAGAACGGCTTTGCAGGTGTGTCGTTCCTTCTGGAGGCAAAGAACGGAATCACATGCATAGACCTTGATGAGTGCGTCCTGAACGCCGAGACGGGTGAAATGAAGGAACGTGCGACGAAACTCNTAGACNGTNTGAAAGGCACGTATATGGAGCGTAGCACGTCCGGGAACGGCGTCCACATATTTGTTAAGGACGACATCTTAAGGGGCGGCAAGTACCGCAGCACGGCTGTGGATGCGCAGAAAGGCGATCTCGAAGTGTTCGATAACCAACGTGTCATTTCTATGACGGGCAACATGTTTTCGGAAACCAACACGTTAACGCGTGCCGGGAGTGCAGCTACCGTCTATTTGAGGAAAGAGCTTGGCGAAAATAAACAGAGGGCAGCTGTCGCAGATTCGCATCCTCGTCCTTCGAGTGGAATGCATCTGAGCGACAGCGAATTGGTTCGCTGGATACGGAGCAGCAAAAAAGCAAGCGATTTCGATGCTCTGTATTCCGGCAAAGGCTTGAGTGGAGATAAATCGGTTGACGATGCAAAGCTCGCCCAGATGCTCTTGTATTTCAATGGTGGTGATGAAGAACAGACTTTCCGTATTATGAGGGAGTCCGCATTGTACAGGGCGGATAAGCCTGATTCCTATTATCATCACACCATAAAGAAAATAAATGGTGGGTTGGAAAAGTATGCAAAGCTCCCATCGTCGTTCGCAGCGGATGGCGTCGGAAAGGTGGGCGGTAGACGTTCTGGTGGCGGCAATAATAATCGCGGAACCCAGGCATAGGAGAGTTAGTTCGATTTCGGAATTGGACATATCTCTTCCTGTGTTTTCCAGGCGGGGAAAAGGACGGGAAAAACCGCAAGATGGTTTTTCCAGGGGCTATCTGCCGCGTACTGACATTTTGTAATGACAAATTTGTACGTACATTTTGTAATGACAAAATAAAGCGGCCCATTGTGGGAGAGGAGAATCTCGGCGGGCTATTGTGCCCGCCGCCGCGCGAATTACGTTCATCTAAATGCAAGGCGCGCATAAAAGCGCGCCGCGGCCTTGTCGAAGAACCCGACAGATTAGCCGCGGAAGAAAGCACAAGAGAGAGGCGGTAAATCTCGGCGCAATTGCGCCGCCGCGCCCATACGTATGGGCGCGGGGAGAGAGCACAGAGAAAGGTTAAAACTTCGGCGCTATCGTGCCGCTCGGTAAATGCGGTCCCGAGTGTGCGCGATTAAAAAAATCGCGCGTAGAAAGCTAAGCAGGATAAGGAGGTGGGACACCCCACGCGTTTTTGACGCTTTTACTACTATGTAGTAATGGGGTGGGACACCTCGGGAGTGTAGTGCACCATAGTGGCACACTACACAAAGCGACAAATCGGAAACCGATTTTCGTGTATGGAGAAAGCACAAGAATGAAAAAAGACGATAGTCAAAAAAAACACAAGAATGATTTCCGTGTTAGATTATACGACGTCGAGGTCGTGAAGTCTATCGAAGAACTTATGGGAACGGGTGATTTTGAGTCCGCAAATGAACTTTTGGGGAAAGCTGTCGCCATAGGTATTGAAAAGATTTATCTCGAATACGGCAAACGCAAGCGCCTTGCGCAAGCGATACCTAACCTCGAGATGCCGGAACCGGTAAGGCTTGACCGAATAGAACACGAGCTCGGCAAGGTTCGTGTTCTGGAAGAGGATATGTATATTCTGATGAACTCCATAAAAGCCGTTGTAGCAAGCATTTACAACGTTCATCGTGCGAATGTAAAGGGCGAAGCCCTAAACGAAGAGATTTTGAATAATTACAGCCTTATGGCGGAATTGCCGGAGGCATATCGCGAAATTGAAGATAACCTTTTTAAGAGGTTCAACAGACGTCTTGGAAAGAAAAATGAGGGTAAATCCGAATGAAAGCAATTTTTAATATATCCTACACGACTGCGCAGCCGCCCAAAAGTTATACAGGCAACCGTCGCGCTGAATATATCGCACAGCGTAAGTTCTACGACCTTACGGCAGAGTACAACCTTTTCGACTATATGCTTAAAGGCGATAAGGTCGTAAAAAATGCTAATGCGGAGCATTACTTTACGCGTGAAGGCACGAATAGTGGCTTGTTTAATCTCGATGGACCCATAAGCGAAGATAAGAAGTCAGAAATCAAAGCACGGTTGAAGGACACGCCGAGCACGATTTGGCACGGCTTCATATCGTTCGACGATATAACTTCGCTCGGGTTCACTAACCAGGAAAACTGCGTCAAATTTATGCGCCAGACGTTTGGCGCATTTCTGGAGCAGGCGGGCTTTAAAAAATCGAATATCGAACTGTTCTGCTCGTTGCACGATGACACTGAACATCGACATATCCATTTTTCTTTCTTTGAGAAGGAGCCCATCCGCCTGGATAAAAACGGTGTGCTCGGATATACGCGCGTTGGCAAGATTAAGAGCAAAGCTCTTGATAATTATCTTGTGTCCGCCAATATGCATCTTTCTGAGCACGGTGACGAATACTGGTCGGCTCGCGACGAGGCTATTGCTGAAATGCACCGCTTACACGACGTTAAGTCGCGCACCGGGTTTATTGACGGCGGCGCCAGCACGATGTCCCTTCTGGTTAATACGGAGCTTAACGCGTTATGCGCNAAGCTCCCTGAAACAGGCCGCCTACAGTACAACTCGACGAACATGGAAAAACTTCGTCCAGAGATTGACCGCGTAGCGGAACTTCTTATTCGTTCCGATGCCAGTGTTTCCGCTGCACACGGAAAAATGCTCAAAGAACTGGCCCGCATCGAGGGGGAGGTAAAGCAGCTTGCCGCCGATGCAAAACTCGGCTATTTGCAAGGTGCACGTATGACTGCTGCAGATATAGCCGCCGCGATGGGCGACGGAACTATGCGCAACCAGCCTATGGATATGCGCTATTTGGATCTTAACAACGTCGATTATTTCGAACGTTTGAAAAACGACTACAAGGCCCGCATCGGCAACGTCGTTCTTAGTATGTGTAAGGAGATTAAATATTCCCAGACACACGAGCCGAGGCGTTATGCCGGGATAAATAACAAGCATTTAAAAATCGAGGCAAAGCGGCGCCGCGGTTATCGGAAGGACCTAATTNTGTCAGCTCAATGCGCGATNGGCNCNATCTCTCGAATGGAAAGCGCGAACTATTTAAAGACTTTACAACAGCATGAGCGCGATATCGAATACGAAAACGCGCAAGCAGGACATAATACGGTAGATTAAAA
>WFLX010262141.1_pt1 | contig 12483 bp, 9 predicted proteins | sample 4967041 | NCBI WGS metagenome assembly WFLX01 (sample SAMN12857096, study PRJNA449069) | gut metagenome | isolation source: stool from male and female vole | host: Microtus ochrogaster | place: USA:Florida | collected 2017 | reverse complement strand
TTCGGTCATGTCGCGGCCGTCTGGGTCGATACTCTGTATCATTGCATGACGCATTTCTGTGCTGCATGAGCATGGCGACTGTGGACCGTCAGGCCTCGGGCCAGTCGTTAGGGACATGTATACAGTCGTGCTACGACGGGAGTTGGCGCGTGGGGCGTGAGCTCCATGCAAGTCAGGACATGGGAGTAGTGGACCGTCAGGCCTCGGGCCTACAGCATGTCGATGTCTTGCAATTGTCGATGCAAGGATCTGTGCAACGGAGGCTGTGCCTTTGGCAAAGGGTTAAGGACCAAGTGGCTGGGTCTTCGAGGAAGTTACCTTAAGTCGGCACGTCGGAGGCGAGACGCCTCCGTTCCACGGCTACGCAGTAAGGAACGTGCTGGAGTGGGGCAAATTCTTTAGAGGAAGTTACCTTCTGTCGGCACTGCGGAGGCGAGACGCCTCCGTTCCACGGCTACGCAGTGTGGGGCTCCGTTGGTTTTGTGGCAAAATGTCATTGTACTCTTTCCGTCATCTCGAGGATGGCCGGCTGGGAAGCCGGGGCTCCATAGGATGCGGCGCGGAGTGGACCGTCAGGCCTCGGGCCTCCGCGAGGAAGCAGGGAGTCTTCAGCTGTCAGTCTTCAGTCTTCAGATTGCGGACAAGCCGCTTGGGCTTGAGTCTTTAGTCTTGGGACTTCAGAACTGACTGGATCCGGATCGCGCGCCACCTCTGTGGTCGCCATGCCGCCCTCCTCTGAGGTGCGGTTGATACGGAAAAGCCTTGGATCTTGTTTCCGAGTGCAAAGTTAATATATAAATTTAGAAATTGCAATAGTAATATAGTTAATAAAAGTTAAAACAACAGGAAAAGAGTATTTTTTGGACAAAATGAGAATATGACAAAGGGACAAAATGATTGGCTGGGGAGCTCGAAAATCGCGAGTAGCTCGAGAATCTCGAACGTTTCGAATGTCTCGATAATCCGGATGGGGAAGGCTGCTGTAGGATGAGCAAAATCTCATAGCGGAAACAGCTTCGCGCTGGTGATAGTAATAATGGGGGATGGTTGTGAAGTGGAGGCTTCGTGATTGATAAGGGGGATTTGGAGGCGTCGGGAGGGGTGGAAGGTTTGGTCGAGGTCGATGTGGAGGAGAGGGGAATTTGGGGCCGGGAAGTGTGCGTTGGCAACGAAGTCGAGGAAGTAGGGATTGTTGGTGAAGGGTAGGAGTTTCTGTCTTCTTGCCAACTCGGGGATAGTGAAGTCGGCGTGATTNTTCAATTGGAAGCGTCCTTCCTTGGGAATGTTNCCCTCGAGGNCGNTAAGAGTGAAATATTCTAAGAGGACAGCTCCGAAAGCGGCTTTGTAAGCNNGTTGAGCAAGATAACCTTCGGGGTCCTTCCACTTGGACATATCGGCAAAGTGGACATATCCCAGGTTTATGCCGCGGATGAAATCAGGATTACGATAAGTGTTGAAGAAGATGCGGCTGTCAGCTTTAGGGATATAAATGAATGGTTCGGTAGGCACGATATCGCGTTTTAGATAACGGCAGATGTCGGTCTTGAGAGGATTTAGGTTGATTGCGCTTGATGAGCAGAGGTAGGAGTTGTTAGTGCACTGGCATGTCTGTAGCCAAAGAATGTATGCTTGTATGCATGTGGTCACGCCGCAAGGACGCATTGTCTTGGTGACGACGTAGCGGGAATGCTGATGGTTGTAGTAGCGCTTTTGAAGAACGTCGATTAAGTAGTGCTGAATTGAGTTAAGATGTAGGGGCACGATTTTGTCGGCATCATGGATGTCGCGGATATAATACTCGTTGACGGCCCAGTATGTGAAGTCGAACATCTTGCGCAGACTGCAAAAAGCTTTGCGGGCCTCCTGGATTGTGTTGGTTTTGAATACTGTCAGAGGGGACTCACCTTGCATGAGACGACGAATTTGATCGACCTTCTTCATGAGAAGAGGGAGGAAGAGTGGGCGGTGGGAAATGGCTCGGACGTGGAAGCAGAATCTGAATCCAGGGGATTGATAGCCGGTGTAGGGGCTTCGGTTTTTGTCTCTCATTGTGTATTTGTTTTTTGGGTGCAAAGATACAATGAGGGGAGGGATTTGGGCCTTATCGTGATAAATTAGTCTTCAGTCTTGAGTCTTCAGTCTTCAGATTGCGGACGAGCCGCTTGGGACGGTATTGGGATGGTATTGGGACGCGCGGCGGACGCACGAACCGTGCGTCCCTACCTGCTGGGTAAGGGGGGCATGCGGCTTCCGGCTCGGCACTATGGGGCTATGCGTAAGGAGGCGAGGTCGTCAGCCAGGTCGACTATTAGGGAATGCAACTGGAGGCCCTTGATAAACTCTTGTGGAATCGCGTCATAACCTACAATCGCACCGATGATATTGCCTGCTACTGCTCCGGTAGAGTCGCTGTCGCCACCATGATTGACAGCGCTTATCATGCACTCCTTGAAATCGTCTACATGGCGAATCACACTGAATACTGCTATAGCGAGAGTCTCTTCCGCGACCCAGCCTCCACCAAGGCCATTCTCAATGATTTCCCAATCCCGCAGGAGATTGTCTTCAAGTCGAAGAGCTTTTCGGATAAGTCGGTCAAAATCCTCAAGGAGCCCATTATTGTCAGGATATAACTTCGGAAGCTTATCGAGGGCANTCTCCACGATAGCCTTGAATTCCTTAGANCCGATTTTCTGCTCCGCAAGTAGACACTGCTCTACTATCATTGCCTGNGNAGCNGAAGCNATNGTGCTCATCAGATGCTGATGAGTGAGNTCAGCNACCTCACCGGCCACCTTNCCTGTCTNTTCAAGTGGCCAANCTTGGACAGCNCCGTAAATTGCCACTGGAGCAATCCTCATGATTCCACCGCAACCTTTGCTCGCATTAATGGGATCCTTTCCCTGCCATATGTTGATGAGAGAAGTTATGCATGTCGAGCCTGGGGCACGGCGCTGGTTCAACTCGTCAATCTTAGCCAACTTNGAGTCATAACTGATCTTAATCTTCTTCCCAATCTGAGGGCCAACCCAAGCCAGATATGCATTGCAGATNGTAGGAAGAAGCGAATAGCCGCTTCTGTGAGCTTCGAGNATACCCTCNGCNGTATACAGAGTCATCTGAGTATCATCAGAAAATAATGCCTTCGTGTGCCGGATGCCGTCATGAAGCCATGGATAGCTCAAGTCATAGGCTGTAAGACCATTGTCATCATACTTGGCCCTGATGGCCTCAAAAGAGTACACAAACTCGATGGGGTAGCCAAAAGCATCCCCTATGGCTCCGCCGATAAGGGAGCCTCGGCATTTATCTTGTAGTCTTTTCTTTTCCATAATTATCCTTTTTTAAGTCTTCAGTTCCCACAGGCTTAAGCCTGGGGTTTCGTCACGAACCGTGCAATACGGTTCAAATAAGCCAATCCATGGGCATAGTTAGGTGGAGTCGGCACGGCGGAGGCGAGACGCCTCCGTTCCATGGCTACGCAGTATTGGTCGGCTGAAAATGTTATTTGAACGGCATTGCACGAACCGTGCGTCCCTACCGGGTGGAGCCTAGTGGGTTACAAATGATCTCGCCTTTTCTTTAGATATCGGGATTAATCAAAATGTAAACATGCTTTTTGGTTAAATCATATGGCAAAGTTACGATGCTATGGATTTTCCCACAAATTTTTTGAGGGATAGTGTATGAAATGTGGGAGTTTTTCCATGAAATCTGGGGCGGACGCACGAACCGTGCGTCCCTACCGGTCGGGTGATAGTCGGGTAAGTGCATGGCCATAGTTAGGTGGAGTCGGCACAGCGGAGGCGAGACGCCTCCGTTCCATGGCTACGCAGTATTGGGGGGACGTGAATATTATTTGAAGGGCCTTGGGGGAGATAGGATTGAAGTGGGGATTGTTATATATAATATAATAGGAATTAGAGGTTGGGCCCGACACGGAATTAGGGTGGTTGTTATGAATAGAGTGTTTATGTCTTTGTTGGTGTTGAGTTTTGCTTTGACGGCTGATGCTCAGGGGGGAAGTGAGGTGGTTGAGATGACGCCTCCGGAGGAGGTTGTGGCGCTGATTGAGAGCGTGACGGCTGAGGAGGCATTCAACCTTATTGCAACCCTGGACGGATTCGAGAAGGTGGACAATGCGTATGAGTTCTTCGAATTTCCGGTGGAAATTGGCACTCCGACGATGATAGCGCATGGCAATGCCATGCATCGGGATGAGATACTGTGGTTTATGGATAGGTTGACTGGGAGCTCGTTGGTGTTTGACGATACGGACGAGAAGGGGCGATTTGACCGNTTTTTTCTTGAAGAGGGGAGNAATGATCTGCTNTATGTGCATGTCGGGATCAATGGGAATGACACGGTTTTGATTCTTTTCCAAGGAGGGGAGAGAGGGGAGATTGATAAGTTTTTGGAGAAGTTGAAGGCAGAATAATTCTGTCAAAGGAGGAGGTGCGGGGGTTTTTGTGGAGGGCTCGCTGAAGCTCGGGGCTTGGGGAAAAAGCTGACGGACCCTGCGGCTTCCGCCTCGGCGCTATTTTTGGCGGCTGAAGCCGCTTCCCGGTAAGAGAGGGGTAGGCTTACGTCTCGGGGGGAGTTGGGCGGAAAGAGCACGGATGGGATGAGCAAAAGCTCATGGGGGAGATGGCTTCGCGAGGACGTTGGGATGCGGACTTCGGGCTTACGCCCTCAGCACAGTTTTGAGGATAGAAATAGTAGCTGGGTGGAAAAGAATGGGGGTTGGATATCACCTATGCTTATCTATGTAAGAGGTATAATATAGTTTAAGTTTACTGTTAATTGGATTAACTTAGAAAAAATTGAAATCTTCCATTGAAGGGTCTATAGAGTCGTAAGATTCATCTGCATTAAAGTCTTCATTGTAGTTATGGTTATCATCAGCAGCATCTGTGTCATTTGAAAAATCGAAATGAGAGTCATAATGAGATGGGTTTGACTCGATTTCATCAATGAAATCCACCGATGGAAGTTGGAAATCAAAACCGAGTTCGGCAGGTAGTTCATATCCTTCTTCTATCAGAGCCTCAAAATCCGATTCTATATCCTCATATGCGTCTAATATTTCTCCTAATTGAAGGTCAGACTCCAACATATTTTCGAAAGAAACTTCTTCCTCATAAGGTAGAGTTCCATCAAGCCAAGAGGCAACTGTCTCTTCGGAAATATCAAATATCTTATCGTAGTTTTCCATTTATATCTTCTTCTGATTTTAGAGTTTTGATAAATTGTTCTTTTGCACATTTATGCTTGTTATAGAAAGTATTCATATTCATCCCAAGCATACCAGCAGTCTCTTCATTGGAATGCTCCTCTAAATACTTTAAACGGATGAGCATGCTGTATCTTCTGTTGGGCATAAGTCGCAAGATGGTTTCTACATCGTCTCTTGACAATGAATCCTCCATATTATAAGACTCGGAAGTTATCGGTAATCTTACACCATCATCATCAAAAAATTCAGAAATTCGATCAGTTTCCATCTGAGACTTTTTGGTGTATCTCTTATAGCAATAAAAAACACATACGGTTTTAAGCCAAGTAAAGAAAGTGCTTTCAAATCTGAATTTTTGAAGTTTGCATATCCCAGTCTCCTTATCAGGAGTCATAATGTGTATGTATATTTCATTTATAAACTCAATGCAAGAATTGCAGTCTGTGTAATAATTATCATACACCGCCTTGAACAAAGGAAAGCAACGAGTATAGAAAAACTCTATAGTTAATTTGGAATCGCGGCGTAAGATAGCCTCAACAATTGTTTGGTCAGTGTTCTTTTCCATTTGATTTACGTAAAAAAGATTATCTGCCAATTGGCAAATAATCTTTTTTTTACCTCATGCTTATATAAGTATCTCACAAAAATTAAACGATATATTTATACTTAGCAACTGCAAAGGATCTTGATATGATAACTGCGGCTAATCTTGGCCATCTTGGCATTGTCGTTCAGTCGCTTAGTTCGCTAAGCTCCTTCGCTCCGCAGCCAAGCTGTCTCAAGATTATCTCGCATTTATCATATCATTAATTTTTGCGAGCTACTTAGTTATATAAATACTTACTTCAAAGACTGATTAGAAATCTCCACAATTTCAGAAGGAGAAAAAATAATGGATATTTCTTTTTGGGGCAACTCTATATCATATCTAGCGCCAACATTACTATATTTCAAGATATTGACGATTTTCCTCATTTTTTCAGTTTTTAGACTGTTTGAATAGATCTTTTTAATAGAGTCAAGACCTAATTGATCATATCGAGAATCAGGAACCTTAATGAAATATATAAACACTGAGTCTCCCTCGAGATACTGACTTTTTTTCAAAATTGTACTATCACTTAGTAGTCTATTAGGTCTTTCGTTTATACCATTTGCATAACTTACAAGACGAAGAGAATTCTCATCTTGCTTTTTGCAGGCCGATCCGAAAGATAGAAGTATTATGGTGACAGCAAGAATACTTAGTATCTTTTTCATATCAATCAAAGTATATTGAAAGTTGTCGTGTATATAACGTCTCCCCCTTCGAGCACTTCAAGTTTGTATTCACCTGCTTTCCAGAAGCCGTTCATCTCAGTGCCAAATTGATCGAACTCAATCATTTGGTTTTTCTTTGATTTCTCCAGATTAACGGTCATCTCAGCAGTATAGCGTTTGCCTGGGAGGTACAATGGTTTGCCATTGGGTTGGAAGACTCGTAGTTGGAGAGTGAAATCTTCTGATTTTTCTTTCCAAGGCTTAAACTCAAGGCGAGCCTGAATAAAGTTAGCCTTAAAGCTTCTCAAAGGTTGATCGTAAGCCGTAGTTTCCTTGCCATCAGCATCCAACAAACGTATTGATACATTCTCAATAGCATCCCTCAGTTCACTGGGGGGAAGATTTTTCCTCATTTCTTCCTCAATCTTCTCCGCAGACTCTTTTTCCATATTGTAGGCATGTTGGTATGCTTTTTTGAAATCCTCGTCTATATTATCAAACCTGGAAAGGTATTTCTTAAAGACAGCAGTGAAATGATCAGGATCAGCCATGTATACCTGAATAGCGATATTCACCTTCTTTTCCCCCACAGTAACCTTAACCCCCTTGTGTTGATTGTTAACTTCATTTGCTGCTATTATGGCAGGCTTACGCTTATAGGTGTTGTCTTCTGTTCCTATCTTGTAGGCCTTTCGATTGAAAGTGTAAAGGATTGGTGAATCTTCTGAGAAGGTAATCCAATACAAGACTCCATCCCGACGGAAGCAGACGCTATTGTCAGACACGTCTACTTCAGGATTGAACTTTTCCTTCTCAAGGTAAGAGTACAGTTTCAACTGTGCTTTTTTCTGCGCCGGAGTGAGGTCAGCACACCATGCGTTAGCTGTGCAAACGCATATAAGCAGGCATAAAATTTTAAAAGTTTTCATATTGTTTAGATGTTATTGATTTTTATAAATTTAGCAAAATGTCAGAATTGTTGCCGATATTAGTGAAAATAATCTCAATCACCACATATGATGGAGTCCCAGAATTTGCTCTCAGGTTTCCAATCAATTGCTTTCTTAACTCCTCAATATCAGAATTGGAATCAAGTTGAGAAAGATTTGGCACTTTCAAGAATAAGGTAACTTTATTATTACCGAGTTCAATATTCTCAATTGTAATACCCTCATTGGTAGTGAAAGGACATTCGTTAGCAATTGTCTTCCAGAAGTTCTTCCAACCCATTTCTTGCTGGACACCAGAAACCTTTACATCATTGAATACCCATTCTCCGTTGACTTTGGAAGCAGAAGCAATCTTCCTGTTTGATCTATCATAAAGGAAGCATTGGTTCTCTTTACCATTTTTATACACATATACCTCCTTATGCCACCCACCATTACAATCAGCCGGCTTGCCATTTGCACCATAATATGAAATTTCTGTTCTTTGGTTTTGGTTATTGTATTTGATTTTTATGGTAGCATATCCAGCGGGTGTATTTTTTAGTTTCCCGTCAACTCCATAGAATGATTGACTATCGCAAAGCCGCATTGCATTATAAAAGGAAACAGATTTATGATATCCTGCTGTATTGTCTTCCACAGGTTTACCGTCAAGCGAATAATAAGCAATTACTGTCTGGAGCCCCGAATTGTCGTACTTAAAACGAGTCTCATGCCAACCTTTATTGCCAGTCGTCTTATTTCCATATCCGTCATAGCACTGAAGACTGATCATATTGCCTCTTTTGTCGTATTCAGCTTTTGCTTCAGGAGCAACTCCGTCAGCAGCTATTGGTTTCCCATCAGCACCAAAAGAAATTTGATGACTAATATGATTAGTCACTTTGTCATATTGATTAAAATACTTGTGCACTTTCGAATTGTCTGTACCTCGATTACCCTCACTATTAAAGAAGGTTTCGGATGTCTTGTTGCCTCTGGCATCAAATTCTCTTTTTATAACGGCACACTTATTATTACCTACATTGGTAAGATTCCCATTGACTCCATAAAACTCTACCTCGGTGCACTGATTACTTGAATTATATTTATCTACTTCTCTATGATAACCATCCTTACAAGCAACAGGCATCCCAGCATCATTGAAATAAGCAGTCTCAATAATGTTGTCGAGCTGATCGTATTTTAATCTGATCTCTTGCAGCCCTGCAGCGAGCTTTCCATTTAAACCTAAGGGCCTCTCTTTAATTCTATTCCCCTTTGCGTCATATTCATACTCAAAACAAGCCACTCCATTTACAGTCATCGGTTTCTCTGAGGCGTCTAAGTATCTTTGAGTTTTTAAGTTCCCTTGATCATCATAAGAAGATTCCACCTTAGAACAGAACCAGTTTAGAACGCAGGGCTTCCCTTTGTTATCAAAGAATTGACGACTTTTTTCATTACCGTTTTCATCGTATTCAAATACTACGGAAGCAATTCCTTCATTTGTCATAGTAGGATTTCCATCCTTATCGAAATATGCACGCTTGGATATATTACCCCTGACATCATAATCCATTACAAAATAACAATAATGAAGATCAGGCAAGGTAATAGGATTATTATCTTCATCCATATATAAGATTGATTTCATTCTGCCTTGTGGATTATACTCTAATCTCATACCGGCATATCCAAGTTTTGGAGGGGAATATGGATTTCCTTTTTCATCCAAATAAGTTTCTACCAGAAGGTTTCCAATAGAATCATAGGAGCAAATTTTTCGTGCGAAGGAAGCGGTCTCCACAAGTTTACCTTCAATGTCGAGCATTCTGTACTCTAAAGGGTTTCCTGTGGCATCATTATCAGTCTCAACCGAAGAGTATGCTATCCCATCTTGATTTAATATAGCAGGATTTCCTTCATTATCAATATACTTTTGTTTGCTCTGATACCCATTCTCATCATATTCAACCACGTATCCACTTGCTCCATTGACATAAGTCAACGCTCCATCTATACCGATAAAGCTCAATTTTGTACATTGGCCTTTATCATTATACTCATATAGAAATCCGGCAACATTATTGTCTTTTCTAAGCATCGGGTTGCCGTCGATATCTGAATATTTTTCAGACTTTCTGTTTCCCCATTTATCATATGTAAGATCCACAACAGGACAGTTGTTGCCATCGCTACTTGGTTGATCATCAATGGTAAGATATACAATCTTTATCATTCTCCCCTCATCATCGTAGGTGAATCTCTTTTTCCCGAGTCCGAATTGAGTTGCTTTAGGTTTTCCGTCTTTCCCAAGGTATTTCTCTTCTATTACTCTTCCATCTTTGTCATAGACAAAGCTTCTTCCAAAAATACCTTGTCCATCCGGCACAAGAACATTTCCAAAACCGGCATATTGCACTTTTGTCAAGAACCCGTTGTCGTTAAAATCCAATATGTATTTAGATATTTTACTCTTTCCTTTTTGTATTGATTTGTCAAAAGAACTCTCAAACAGGTCAACATTAGAGTTCAATGTCATTTCTGTACCCAATTCATCATCGAGACGGAAAGTACAAGTCTTTAAATTTGAGTCATAATCCTTGACATATAAAACCTTGCCATGTTGATCTCGGAATACTTGAGTATCAACTTTATCGCTTCCTTCAGAATAAGAAAGAGACATGTCGACTATTTTATCAATAGTCTCTGAATCATGATGTGGAATTAAATTTCCTTGACTGTTTACATAAGATACGCGTCTGACTTTACCCTTTTGCGATTCAAAACGGTATGATCCTTCACGGTGATTTACATCTCGGCTAGAGAGTTTACCAATACCTTTTGGCACTCCATATACTTCCACATAATCATTGTAGTAGTTCACTTTCAAGCGGTAGTAATCCCAAGTAAAGTAAGATGCTATCAAAACTATAAGCACAGCAGCAATACCTCCATATTTCATCCACTTTGGTACGGTATCTGGCGCAATGGCCTTTTTTACAGCGGCTCTCATCTCTCCACAATCTTGATATCGAGCCTCAGGCACTTTTTGAGTAGCTTTATCCACAACTTTCTGAATCTTTTCAGATACATATGGATAATAATCGATCATCCTTGGCAGATCATCCTTCACAACTCTACGCTTAATCTCCTGCTCAGTAAGTTTGGTTGCATCATAGGGAGCCTTTCCTGTAAGCATATTATGAATCAATACACCCAAGGAGTATATATCCGATCTTTTATCTACGGGCTTTCCATATATTTGTTCCGGACTCATGTATTCCGGTGTCCCCATGACGGCTGCATTTTGTTGAGCTTCTGACACAATCTTGGCAATCCCGAAATCCATGATTTTGACATGCCCGTCTTCTTGTATTATAATATTAGAAGGCTTTATGTCTTGGTGAACAATACCCTTTGAGTGTGCATATTCGAATGCCTCAAGTATTTCCTTGAGCATAGGGTAAGCTTTGCTTTCTACAATCAGACCATTTTTGTGTTTTATGTATTCCTCAAGTGTAATACCTTTGACATATTCCATTATTAGGAAAACACCTTGAGGCGTCTCAACATAATTAAGGAATTTTACAATCCCCGGATGATCCAAAGAACACAAAAGTTGGGCTTCTTTTTTGAATTTAGCCCTGAGATCGGCATTTCGAGCGAATTCAGGCCGGAGCACTTTTATGGCTACTTGCTGGTCAATACTTGTATTGACAGCAAGATATACGCTTCCCATTCCTCCTGAGCCTAAGAGCCTNACGACCCTNTAGTTAAGAATATCTGTTGGGATCATTTTCGNAAAAAATATTAGAAATAGATATGAAAGTTGGATATATGGAAAATCGTAGTTTGCCNAAATGNTCTTATAGTTTTACTNAGACAATCTCCATATAGNNAGAGNGGANATGGATATTGTAATGATTANTCCCACTAAAACAGCTATCCANCCAAGGGANCGGTGAGATTTTTTATATACGTATTTTTTTGTACCATCAGACATTTTACGTTTAGCTAAAGCCACGTACATCCCGATAGGAATGCCGGGTAACCCGATTATAGCCGTTAAATATGCCAATATAAGCCAAGTTGTGGCATCTTCATCTAAACTATCGGAGAAAGAATCAACTTCCGATTCCCTATTATTTCTGTCGAAAGATTCATTTATGTCAGGAGTATCATTAGACCCACCTTTGTCACTGCCATCCTTGGAGATATATACTGATTTACGTTTTTTCTCGATCTCTTCGATAACTTGCCGCCAATTCAGTTTCCCCTCAACCACTCCAGCAAGATACACCTCGGGATATGGGCCCGCAGCATTGATGTTAACAGAGTTTCCCTTCAAAAAGTTGTTATTGACTAAAGTACCGTTAGAGCTACAATCTGAAAGTATGTAGTATTTCCCTCCAGTTTGCTCCTTGAGCTCGATATCAGCATGATGTCTGCTGATCTTTCTATCTGGATCAGCCATGATGATGTCGCACATGTCTCGGCCTATCGAGACTTTCAGTGGCATCATGCCATGTCCTGCGTTGCTCACATGAGTACCGTTTCTCAAGTCGGATAAGAATTCATAGCAAGAACCATAACGCATTGTCATGTTTTTTGCAGTTGCCTTATCCAAAATCCTTTGCAGCTCATCCGGTAAATCTTGTTTATATTTGGAAAGACGGGGGAATTCATTATTGATGATTGCATCTTTTGTCTCAAATTCACTTGCCAGTGTATTATAAGCGTGGTGGCCGGTCAGCATATAATAAAACACGCATCCCAACGCATAGATGTCAGACCGATAGTCAATAGCATAGCCATCAGCCTGTTCTGGACTCATATATCCCGTTGTCCCAATTACCGACCCTACGATTGTAGTACTGTGTCCATTTGTAGGCTCAACATCTTTAGCCACTCCAAAATCAAGGAGACATATGGTGCCATTGTCTCGAATCATGATATTGGATGGTTTGATATCCCGATGAATGATGTGCTCGTTATGAACACATTGCATTGCATCAAGAATCTTAATCATGAGGTCGATGGCTTTATCGG